>ERZ825137.2327-NODE-2327-length-22323-cov-10.524969_pt1 | contig 22323 bp, 15 predicted proteins | sample MGYA00519873_ERZ825137 | MGnify/ENA primary metagenome ERZ825137 (study PRJEB31778, sample SAMEA3449190) | human gut metagenome | biome: human gut; feature: human-associated habitat; material: faeces | place: United Kingdom | collected 2010/2012 ...
CCCTTTTTATAACCGAGCAAGGTCTTATATTTGATTGGTACGTTGCCGTTCTTGAAGCTCTGCCGCACTCCCCAGGATACGTTTTTGCTGATGGATTCGGATTCTGCCTGAGCGAAGCATGACATGATCGTAATCAGCATTTCGCTTTCCGCGGTTAAAGTGTTGATATTTTCCTTTTCGGAGATGACCGCGATTCCGAGTTCTTTCAGCTCACGTATGTATTTGAGACTGTCGACGGTATTCCGCGCGAAGCGGGAGAGCGATTTCGTAAGGATGATATCGATTTTCCGCTGTCGGCAGAGCCTTATCATTTTAAGGAACTCGGGGCGCTTTTTGGCTTGGGTACCCGTAATGCCCTCGTCCGCAAAAATGCCTGCCATCTGCCAATCCGGGTTCTTATTGATTTTGTTGGTGTAGTATTGGATTTGCGCTTCATAACTGGTTTTCTGCTCTTTATCGTCGGTGCTGACGCGGCAGTACGCTGCCACTTTCAGCAATTTTGACGTCTGTCGGATTTCCTCTCTGGGCTTTGCGGGTATTACCACTATCCGCATATCGCTTGGTGTAATTGTTGTCGTTATCATGTCCTCACCTCGTTTATTGTAGAATATTTTAATTGAGCGCACCTTATTATAAGTGCATCAACCTTTTCCCTATCGAGATTTTCCGAATCGATCAGCCGATTGATTTCATTGGTCATACGCTGAATTTCTTCGGTCGGCTCATATTCCATTATTGAGATTTCGGATTGCCGTGGCTCGTTCTGCGGAATGGGTTTGCGATAAGTACTGCGTCCCGATTTGATTTGTGCCGCCAGTCTGAAGTCGCTTTCCGATATAATCTGCGGATAAGCGTTCTCACCGATATATTTTCGGTTTTCAAGAACGCGACAGACCATGTTTATATTCCATTTATTTTTACCGACATTATACGGAATATCCATTTCCACGGCGATTGATCTCAGAGATTTTCCGCCTATGTAATCATCAAATATTTTCCGAACCGTTTCCGCTTCGGGAGCGTTCAGCGCGTGTTTTCCGTTCACCATGCAATATCCGAACGGTATGTTTCTGTTTTTCAGCATTTCCTTACCTCTCGATCTGTTCTATAAAGCCGATTCCGCCAATCAAGTCAAAGCGTATTTTCGTTTCCGACAGCACCGTGATTTTCTCAACGATCAAGCCGATGTCGCGCTTGTCGAGCTTTTCCTTTTTCAACACCCCGTCAAAGACCTCAATAACCGTTTTCGCCTTTCGGTTGGCGGTAATCATATTGTTGCGTAGATTGTTGACATCGCCGAATTGCTTTTCGAGCATTTCAATTCGGGTGAGCAGCTCTTCCTCCATTTCGTCGTAAAGCGCCGCCTTGGTTCGGCTTTTGGCGTCGGACAGTCCCGCGTCAATCAGCATTTTTTCTTTATACAGCGCTTTGAGCTTTGCTTTTGCCTCGCCAAGCTGCGTTTCGATGCTCTCAACCGTCGCGCCGAGCTGTTCCTCGCGCTCGGGCTGCTCGTCAATCGTTTTTTGCAGCTCGTCAATCATTCCTTTGCAGTTATCGCGCACGCGGAGGATAAATTCCTTGAGCAGCCTGTCGAGCACATCCACGCGGATATGGTGCGAGGTGCAGCCCTTGAGTCCGCGTTTGTGGTATGTACCGCAGGTGTAGGCGGGCGAGAGGTCGGGGCGGGACATAGAGAACATTGGGCTGCCGCAGTCGCCGCAGAACATAAAGCCGGAATAATCGGTGGCGTACTTCTTTTCGCCGCGATAATTGCCCTTTGAGCGCAGCCGGAGCTGCTCCGTTGTGTAAGCAAAGGTCTTGCCGTCCACGATCGGCTCGTGGGCGTTTTCTATCACGATATTGTCCTCATCGCCGAGCTTTACATCCTTTCCGTTAATGCCCTTGCGCATGTACTTGCGCTGACGGAGCGTACCGATGTAAAAATCGTTTTTGAGAATTGCCTGCACCGTGATAATGCTCCATTCATTGCGCGCGGTAAGCTTGGTTGCCTTTCCCTCGGCCTCCTTTTGGGCGATCTCGTTTGCTCTCGGGGTCGGCACGCCGCTGTCGGTCAGGTGATTGGCAATTTTTTTGTACCCCCAACCGAGGTTGTAAAGCCTGAAAACCTCGCGCACAACCTCCGCCGCAGGCGGGTCAATCTCGTAGGTCATTTCTTTGGTGTTGATAATGCGGTAGCCGTAGGGCACGGCGCAGATCCACTGGCCGTTTTTCTGCCGATTGTCTATCATTTGCTTGATTTTTTTTGAGGTGTCGGTGACCGGCATTTCGTTCATCAGAAATTTGAACTGAATGAGCATCCAGTCGTCGCGTGTGGGGTAGTCAATGTTGTCGCCTATCGAAATAATGCGGATTCCTGCATCACGCAGTGTTTCAAGCTCCAAAAGCCCTAAGCTGTTGCGGCGTGAGAAACGGGAGAAATCCTTGACGATTAAGATACGCACATCGCCGTTTATCAGCTCCTTGCGCATTTTCTGATAGTTTTCGCGCTGAGAAAAGGTGTAGCCGCTGCGATCTCTGTCCTCGTATATCGTCAGCTCCGCGTCGGGGAACTCCTTTACCACAAAGTCGCGAATGATCCGTTTTTGGTTTTCTATACTTGTATTTTCGTGGCTGTCTTCCTGCAAATCCACCGAAATTCGAGCGTATCCGTCAATTTTCAACTTTGTTTCTCCTTTCTGCATTCCTAACTAACAACATTGTAATACAATCGAAGCAAAAAGTCAATACGTATCAAGAGGAATCTTGTTGCCAAGTCATTTGTGTTCGCTACTATTGACAAAACAGCATTAATTGTTTATAATAGAAAACACAAGGGATGAGTGCAAATGAAAAATGCAGCGTATAATATTATGCCAGATACGGAAAATATTCTTAAAACCATGGGTGAGCAAATAAAAATGGCACGGCTCAGAAGAAGGCTGTCCGCAACATTGGTCGCCGAGCGTGCGGGAATCAGCCGCTCGACGCTGTGGAAGGTGGAAAACGGCAAACCGTCGGTTGCCGTCGGTATTTATGCCGCCGTTTTGCACGCGCTCAACAATATGGATAAAGACCTCTTAAAAATCGCAGGCGACGACGAACTCGGCAGAAAGCTGCAGGATATGGATTTAATGGGCAAAAATAAAAGGTAAGGAGGCAAGGCATGAAAACGATTTATGTGTTTGATGATTTTTCGGGCGACACGCCCGTGCATATGGGTAATTTATATGTCGATGTCATTAAAGGCGGCGAAAGCTATTCCTTTGAATATACAGAAGAATGGTTAAAACAGAATAACGGGAACACGAGCATTGACCCCGATTTGTTTCCCTTTGTCGGAAGACAGTTTCCGAACGGAAACAGCATTTTCGGCGTCTTTTCCGACGCTTCGCCCGACCGCTGGGGACGGGTTTTGATGAATAAAAAAGAGCGCAAGCTTGCCGACCGCGAAAAGCGCAAGCCGAGAAAGCTTCTTGAAAGCGATTACCTTTTGGGCGTTTATGATGAGACACGAATGGGCGGCATTCGCTTTAAAACAGACCTCGACGGAGAGTTTTTATCCTTCGACAGGGAAACCGCCGCACCGCCATGGACAACGCTGCGCACATTGGAGGAGGCTTCCCGTCAGTTTGAAAACGATGACTCGTTAAACGAAAAATGGCTGAATCAGCTGCTCAGACCCGGTTCCTCGCTCGGCGGCGCAAGACCGAAAGCAACGGTGACCGACACCGAGGGGCAGCTATGGATAGCGAAATTTCCGTCTAAAAACGATGAAAACAATACCGGCGCATGGGAAAAAGTTGCGTCCGATTTGGCGAGACTTTGCGGACTGAATGTCCCTGAATCTAAGGTTGAAAAGTTCTCAAAGTACGGCAGTACATTTCTTGTAAAGCGCTTTGATCGTGATAAAAAGAAAAGAATTCACTTTGCCTCGGCTATGACCATGCTTAAAAAGACTGACGGCGCTTCCGCCGCCGACGGAACAAGCTACCTTGATATTGCGTCGTTTATCAAATCAAACGGCAGCAATCCTAAAGACGATTTGGCTGAGCTGTGGAAAAGAATCGTATTCAACATGGCAGTTTCAAACACGGACGATCATCTGCGAAATCACGCTTTTATATACTGTAAAAGCGGATGGAAACTTTCTCCTCTGTATGATGTAAACCCCGTGCCCTACGGCGACGAGCTGTCTTTAAATGTCAATGAAACCGATAATATGATTTCTGTGCCGCTGGCAATAGAAACCGCACCGCGGTTCGGCATTGAAAGTCAAAAGGCAAAAGAAATTGCCGCCGGCATACTTGTTACCGTAAGGGGCAATTGGGAGACGTTAGCGGCAAAACACGGGATCTCGCGCGCGGATACTGAGGATATGCGCCCCGCATTTTCCGAGTGTTACAAATAAATTTATAGGGAACATTTGATAGGGTAAATCCCCGCAAATGTTCCCTATTTTTAACTCTCTGACTTGCAGTCAAGCGAAAAGTGATATTTAAAAATGTTAAGAGCTATGTACGCGGCAAACTGCCGCTCCCAATTTACCTCGCGTCGCGCGATTTTGAAGTCTTTGCGCGCGGTGTCGGGTTATTAAGATTGTAGGCAAGCAGCTCTTTGGTGTTTTCCAAAAGGCTGCCATCGCCCGATTCATAAACGCAGACGAAGATTTTCTTTTTCCTGCAATCGGCAATAAACTCCTTTAGCTTTTGCTGCTTTGCCTCGTCCCTTTGGTCGGCGTGGGAGCACCACACCTTTGCCAGCTTCAGTTCGTTATCCATTACAAATTCCATTTTATCAAACTCCTCACATTTTCATTATTGGTTAAATTTGGTGATTTCATTCACCGTGACGGTTATTCCGTCAGCCGTTTCCGAAGATGTTAATCGAAAATTTGAATTTGAAACGGATAGTTTCGGTTTATCTTGACAGTGTTTTGTCGGTTTTTGCGTCGCGCATACGGTAGCCGTTTGCCCACTCGTAGGGGTCGTTGCCGCGCTGAATATTCTGCTCGGATTTTAGCAGCTGTTTGATTTTCGTTTCATCAGTAACGAGCGTTCCTGCAACCTGTTTTTGAAAGCGCAGATTTTTCAGTATTTCGGTGCAGCGGTTTCGTTTTTGGGTGTATTCAGCAGCTTGTTCGGGCGTTTTGGCACTTTTCAGCTTGTTTTTCCAGTGTTCGCGATAGGCTTGCACCTCGGCGATTTTCAGCTCGCGGTCGGAAATATAAGCCCGCACCTCGTCTATGCTCCCGAATTTCTCCTGCGAGAGCAGCATCAGCTGACGTGTGTACCTCTCGGCAAACCGCACGGTTTCACGCACTTCAGGCGATTTCGGTTTCATACAAGCCGCAATAACGCATTCGGGTACCTGTGTTTCGGGCAAGAGAAGCTCCACCGCCGACTTGATCGTCTGAACGGTCAAATCCAAAATCAGCACAAACAGCACCGCATAAATTTCGATGAGTGATGCGCGGTCAACATTAAAGCTGTATAACGCTTTCCGCAAATTATATTCCGGCGGCGGTGGGTGCTTGTCCACCCAAGTATAGGTGAACTTATAAAATCGGGTTTCATACCGCCGATTGGTGTTCAGTCGGTCATATTGCAGATTCTCGTCGAGTCTCTTAAAAATTGCCGGTCGGTCGTATTCTTCTCCGAGCCTATAAAGCCGCGTCCCGCGTTTTGAACCGAGCGAACGAATTGTCGCATACTTCACATTAAATCCGAGATATACGCGGTAGCCGAGCTGCCGCAGCGCAGTCTCAAACTCCGCCTCGTTGCAGCTGCAGGAGAGCGCCTCGTCGATTGCCTCGCGCATAAGATTGTATTTGGTCGGCTCTCCGTTTTTCTCGGCAAAATAAATTTGTCGCGGCGCACGCCTGCCTGGTTTTTCAATCACCGTCAGCCCCTCGCGGCGGCACATCTCGTCGGACAGTTGCCGCATACGGTAATACTCGCGCTTGTTACAGTCATATTTCTTGCCGTCCCACAGACACACCGGCTGAAGAACAAAATGGTTGTGCAGCGTTCCCGTGTTAAAATGGGTCGCAACCAGCACCTGATATCTGTCGCTCCACATCTTTTGCGCAAGCTCAACGCCGAGCCTGTGACATTGCTCCGGCGTAACCTCTCCGGTTTTGAAGCTTTGGTACGCGTGGTAAGCCACATTGCCGCCGGTCTTGCCGAACCGTTCCTGCACAGCGAGCATCTCGGCAAGCGCCGTTTTCGCATTGCAATTGACGCCAGTCACGGCGTAAAATTGCTCGTTTTCATCAAGCGTTTTGTGCTCGTCCGCCGCGTATCCGACGACCCGCGCAAGATCATGCGCCCTTGTCTTTTCGGGATTGCCTGCATACTTTACCACATCGGCAAGGCTGCCCTTAACCTGCCATATCTTCGTCACTGCCATTCGCATTCACCTCCTTTCCGCGATAAATGTCCAAAAGAATCTCCTGCGCCTTTTCAAGCGGACCCGTGTACTTTTCCGTACCGCCGTAATCGTAAAGCTGCATTCGCACTGTGCCGATAATTCTGTACGCTTCTCCGAGCACCTCTTTCGGCAGCTCTGCAATTTTGCGCTCTAAGGCACAGTTTCGCACATAGTCCGAAATGCTCAGCCCACACCTTCGCGCCTTGCGCTTTATAACCTCGGCTTCGGTCGGATACACTCTGAAATTTATCTGTTTTGTTCGCTCCCGCATTTTTAAATCACCTCTTTTCTTACTGGGGTATAAGGGGCGCGGATGTCCGGTGGACACCTCTGCCGCAGGCAGAAGCGCTGACCGAGCCGGCAGGCGAGAACGCCCCTTTCGCACGAATGTGCGCTCCGGTTTTGGCTATACAAAACCCATGCTCGCTATTCTTACACATTTTACAGCCGCGTATAGCCACGGCTTTTCAGTCGCCCATAAGCACCACTCCTTTCTTCCTCTCACCTAACGTCAAAGTCGGGAGAAAATATGCATAGTTTTCAGAAAAATATTTTTAGATGATGAGTTTTTTACTTCGCTTTTCTTTGCCGTTTGTCGGGTTGCTGTTTCTTTACCATTTTTTCTGAGGTTCCCGCATACACTTTTTGTAAAAGGAAATTCCACGACCACATTCCATTTGGTCGGTTATTCAGTTGTCAAAGAACATTTCGGAGCTGATTCCCTCGACTTGTTCATACGCTCATATTCACCCGCCGAGCTTTTCAACCCTCTATATTGGATTGCTGAAAAACCGCCGAAAAATTAACCCCCACAGTAAAATTTTTTCTTGGTAGACTTTTCAGCCCCACTTATTAAGTGGCAGAAAAATAATTGTTTTGAGCCAAATATTTTCTCACACTTTTAAAAAACAGCATAAAAAATCCCTCCCGCGCCGTAGCACGAGAGGGAGCATATAAATATCTACTTTTATATAAAAATATAAGACACCGCATAAAACAGATCACGTTGTTTTCATACGGTGTCTTGGTAGCAACAGCTTTTTATAGCTGTTCTGTTTTGGACTATACTGGGCAATGATTATAAAATAACAACTTGGGGCTTATCTTATATTCATCTTCCCAATTCTGTATTGTCTGTCCAAAGCTCACACTGACTCATCACAGTTTCAACAGCATCTTCGCGCTTTCCCGGCGGATACTTGTATTTTTTGAGAAGCCATTTGACCATCTTGCCTTGATAAATAAAAGTTTCATGCCGGAAAACAAATAATTTTTATAATTGCATTTGCAACTTCTATAGCATCTTCCGGTTTATTATTCCGTCCGAAGCTAACCCTAATAGTCCCCTCCGCATATTCCTGCGGTACGCCGATTGCTTTGATTACATGCGATACCTGCGTATTAACCGAATCACATGCTGAACCGGTTGAAATGCATATTCCCATCAAATCCAGACGATGCAGGAGCATTTCGCCGCTTGCACCTCGAATTGAGATATTAATATTCCCGGGCACTCTGTTATCGGAACCATTTCTTATGAAATCAATCTCCGCATTTCGAAGCATGTCCATAAAAGTCTTCTCCATAGAGTGCAGTTTCTCCGTAGTCTGCTGCATCTCGTCACAGTTCTTTTTTAGAGCCGCGGCCATTCCGACAATGCCGGCGACATTTTCCGTCCCCGCTCGCATTCCATGCTCCTGTGCACCGCCGTCGACATAGGAAGAGAGAGTTGTACCTTTGCGCACATATAGAAAGCCTATTCCCTTGGGTCCGTTAAATTTGTGAGCAGAGGCAGAAAGCATGTCAATGCCTAATTCATTGACATCAATCGGTATATGACCGACTGCTTGAACGGCGTCGGTATGAAATAGCGCATTATGTGCGTGAGCAATAGTTGTAAGTTTTTTAATTGGCTCAATTGTGCCTATTTCGTTGTTTACAAGCATAACCGAAACAAGTGTGGAAAGGCAGCTCGGCATAGAAGAGCCGTCTGGAGTAAGTGCTTCTTTCAACGCTTTCGACGAAACAATACCTTTCGAGTCAACCGACAGACGGACAGCGTTTTTATCCGCATTTAGGATAGCATGGTGTTCAATTTCGGAAGTATAAACTTTGCGGACATCGTTGCGGTGTCCAAAGTATTTAATAGCCCAGTTGTTGCTCTCGGTTCCACCAGAGGTAAAGTAAATCTCCTCTGGCAGAGCGCCTATACAGCCGGCAATCGTCTTCCGTGCCTCTCTAAGTGCTTGTTTTGGCTTCCCAGAAAAAAAATAGGGCTGAGACGCGTTACCATAGTATTCCAGCATATACGGCTTCATTGCTTCAAAAGCATTGATATCCAGTTTTGTTGTCGCCGCATTGTCGGCATAGATATATTGCTTCATAACTTGTCCTCACTCAAAATTCATGGCATGGCAATCGTACGTTTTGATGCCTGTGCCGTGATTTTTCACTTAAAAAGCGTACAGCCCTCTTCTTTGAATTCTTCAATTTTTTCTAACAGTTCATCTACTGTGCAGCCCAAAAAATCAGCAAGACAGTTCAAGCAAAAGAATTCTTTCGCATTTTTATCAATTAGTTTTCTTGTGACTCCAATTTCGTCCTTGGTTAGATTCTCTTTGAAGCATATTTTACAAGAGTATGATTTTGCCATTAGCTTATCTCCGCCACTTTAAAGGAAGGAATATCCTTACCACGATATTCGCTATCCATTATTCCAAGCTGCATTTTTATCGTTGCTCGCATGTTGCATGCTCTACGGAGACAATACCTGTTGAAATCACGGCTATCAATGTCTCCTGGTTTTCGTACATTAGGGAATAGAAGCTTCAAATATGCCGTTGCAATTCGTTTTACAGCCTCCGTATCTCTGGTATCTGCTCCAGCTGGCACAACAACTAAAGTATCAACAATAGATCGGTATGTTGTATCGTCTCTTAATTCATGAAGAATTGAGCAGAAATATTCAGAGTTAAGAGCCCACCCAGATATCTTTAAATCATCATTCATCCTCGGAATATTCCACCCTTTGATAAAACCATGAAATCTTTCTATTAGTGCTGATTCGTGGAACACTGCAGGAAGTTCGCAAAACATGTCCGTAGTTCCGTCATTATCCATGGTTTCTTTTGAAATGTTGCCGCACAGAATGACGCCGGATGAGGCAGTGCCTTCATAGTTGCCCACTGTGAAAACACCGGATTCTAAATAGCCCTTAAGAGCTGCACGCATTTCATCCACATCAGTAAAAGAAATCGTTTGAACCTCATCAAGCGTTATGAAGTCATTCCCGGAAACAAGCCCCTCAGTGCGTTTGGAAATGTCATAGAACATCTTTGCGCGAGACATTACGCCACCACTTGAAAGCCAACCATAACGACTTACTCTACCAAAAAGATACGATTTACCCGTGCCTTTAGGGGCGAGTTCAATCAGGTTAAGTCGCTTTTCAACAAAAGGAAGAAGACGTGTTAGCATTGTAAGCTTTTCTTCAGGACTGCTGTACCCAGCGGCATTATAATCAACTGCCCCAAGCAAAATATCAATCCATTCCTTAATATCAAACTTAGAACGAACCGTTTTGTAGTACTCGGTATCAATTTCATAAGGGCAAAAATTTCTAAAACTTATAAGTCTGATCTTTCCAGGAATATGCGGCATCACGGAGTCATCAGGTAGACGATATCCCAGTTCTATCATACCCCAAACTTCGTGCCCACTTATCAGCTGTTCTTTATAGTCAAACCATACATCATCCTCTATTATGGTTTCCTTAGGTGAAAGTCCAAAGTCGGGAAGCGTAAAAGAAACTTGACCGCTACGAACATCAACTTCAATCGAAATCTTAGCCAACATTCTTACGTGCTCATTGTCTTTAACAATACGACTTTTAATTGCTGTCCAATCATTTTTCTTGGGAATGTATTTTTTTACGAACTCTGCGAGCTGTTCACTATCAAAATGGCCATCTTCGTCAGCAAATTTTCTGAGAAGCCAGTCTCTTGTGAATGAGGGTAGACTAAGAGCCGAGAAAAAATTGCTATTTTTAAGGTCTTTATAGACTACCATCTCATCGAAGTAATTTCTTAAATTTCTTATAGTTTCATCCATAGTAATTCCCCTTTAGATAAAGAAATCATCTTCAACTTTGTTATTCTTTCCACCACTACGTTTCTGAATATCAAAACTGATTTCTCCGATTATAGTATCGGAATCTAAAACTTCAGCCGTATATGATCCAGACATCTTATGCTTATCGAGAACAAAACGATATTTAACATTGCTGACCTTTTCTGCTTCATAAGTTACATTACCAACACGCAGCCTCATCTTATCGACTTTTGCTACGCAGAATAATTCCATAACAGGATATTCGTCATAACTGGACCATACTGTTGGCGTTAAGTTTTCCAGTGTGATTGAAGAATCAAGTAGCGAAAGCTCTATGACGGGCACGATAACTTCTTCAAGTGTAGCTCCACCATGGACTTCAACGCTGGCCTTTCTGCCTCCGCCAAAGCGATCATAATTTGCTAATACCCAAAAGCCGTTTTCCGAGGTTGCAGAATCCGGTCTTTCATCCGTTTCACTTAGTGGACAACACCTTCCTGAATGTTTTCCGGTTGTATCGGACATGGTATGCTTGCTTTGGTGTTCGTTAATTACAGCTAAACGACTTGCACCGTGATCTGAAGCAATGATAACCTTTCTGATTTCTTCCTGTAGGAGTAAACTCTTGGCTTTATACAATGCGTCTTTTATGACATTCAGCTCTGCCACAATGTGAAGCGGCAACTTTCCATCACCGCCACTTTCGTAGTTAAAACGATTTTCGCCTTTGTGTTTGATATCATCCAAACGCTTTGTCTGCTGCTTTGGCCCTTTCCATTCATCATAGAAAGATCTATTCTTACTTGTCAAAGTAGGAAGAACAGCACGACCAATCTGAACATTCATTTTCAATCTTATTTTGGCGCAAATGCGTTGAATGTAACCAAGAAATTCAACACCCAAAGCATCAACCCAAATCATGCCGTTCTTACCGTCATTGTACCGTTCAACAAGTGAGCCGCGTGTGGGCAGCACATTGTACTTTCTGTTGCCGTCCAAGGAATACTCCTTTACTGTTTCAAGGAAAGTGCTTGGTATTTTGTTTAGCAGCTTGTTTGTCTTGTATTCTTGAAAATACTCGGTAAACAGTTCGCCGTTTTTGCAATCAAAGGTATATTTGCACAAGTAATCATCCAACTCAGGGAAAATAGCAACTATTTCTTTCGGAACAGTACCCAAAGAGACAATTTCTTTTAATATTTCGTACCGTTCTTCTTCTGTGTTATCTGTTAGGTAATATATTCTCTCCGACTCGCGCTGTTTTGATTTTGCAAGATACGAATTTATTTCCATATCTTGCTCGACTTTTAGCAGTTCTTTTCTCTGAGGATAAAATACGCCGTATTCCTTACTCTTTGGAGAATATGAGAGAATAAAATCGAAGAGATTCTTCTTATATTCCGAATAATTTGCAGAAATTTTCAAAACCGTCCGAAGGTAATCATTTGCTTCAGATGGATTCAATTTATGCTTAAGGTATGCTCTCCAGCTTGTGAGCTCATATGAACCTGATAGATCCTGATTCTCCAGAAATTCATTCCATTGATCCGCATCCAAGCATTTTTCCGAAATATCAAAATGAGGGTTATGCTCGCATATTGCATCGTAGGCTGAATGAATCTTTCGTGTGGCAGAAACATCCAAATCGGTTTTCACATATATATTGCCGTTAGCACCATTCTCAAGCATAGAAATTAGATCCCGGTATCCTTCACACAATTGTAAGCCAATGATGGGAAACTCAGCTGAGATTACAGAAAAGTCAAGTTCGGAATCCACGCAGCAGAAACGTCTTACATTGAATTTACGATCTGCATTGTTGAGTTTTGAAAGTTCCTGTTTTATTCCTCTGCATAATACAACGGTCTTAGGTGAGGGGAGATTTTTCAAGTCGTATAGAATGTCAATATTGCCTCCGCAGGTAATATATTCTCCGATACCGAGAATCAGCTTTTCATTATGTTCTTCCTTAAGCGCGTCAAGAAAACCGTCGAGATCAGGATATGCATCTGTACTGCAAAATTCACTGATTTTGACCTTCTTTAATGATGCGAAATGATGCATAAGAAGCAGATACTCATTGCTCCCACTTACAGAGACAAAATACGGGTATATGTTATCACTGCTCAAGTATTCACGGATATTCTCTATGGCCTCATTAACGGCAATTGATTTCATATCAAATACCTTCCTTGCTGATAATTGATATACCTACTTCAACATCCTCCTGGACAAGTTTACGCAAGTATTTTTTTGCTTCTTCAGCGTCCATTTTATCAATTCGTTGCATGACAACAGAGTTGCCACCGGTTCTGTATTTGGAATTAGCAAGCTTTTCTATTTCGGTAGATACAGCGGGATCACCATACCAGAAATAAGGTGTCTTCGGTATAACCTTTTCCAAGTGATCTCTTACTGCGTCCAAATCAGTCAGTATTGCATAGTACTTCTTTACGATTACGCGAATAAATGCTGTATCAATTTTGGATTTGTCCGTAAGTGAAGCGATGAATCCCGGATTACTCTTCAGATAACTCAGTGCATCGGACACCTTAGAAGCTTCTGCGTTGGAATTATTTATGGCATCAAATAGTTTAAATGCATTTACTTGCTCATCGGCCGATACCATAGCCTTTATAGGTGTACGGTTCTTTTCACTCCATTCAAAAGCGTCCTTGGTGCCTGTTTTTTCTTCCCAAAGCTCAAGCAATCTGAATCGTTCCTGTTCGCTTCGAACTTCAACTGAAATTTCGGAAACATTCTTCTCAAATGTAGACTTGTCATCGGTAAACGAAGAGGCAGGCAACTTATTGTATACTTTTCTCACTTCTGTATCGATGAAGTCGACTAAGTACAGAGAATAAGTCTCTTTAAAAATTGCAATTTTTTCTTCCTTCAATGCGGAAATGATAGAAGCTTTTTCAGTGAGTTCTGCAAGGAATTTCTCATGTTTTTCATGAGAAATCTCTCCATTTTCGGCAATGTCTTTCAGACATCCAATGAAATACATGAGCTCAGGACATTTGGCGGTGATCACACTCGCCGGGGACTTAATATAACGCGTATATTCCTTCCATGCCTGCATACAGGAAAAGAAGGATGCCGACTTTATTCCCAACTGAATGCTTTGGAGAATAATCTTGTAGTCGACGAGCAGCTTCCGCAATTCCTCTAATCCGGTATCCATATTCCAAAGCCATGTTGCTTCGCCAGAACCTATTTGCTTTTTAACATCTGCCATAACATCAGGGATTCCTATGGCCGCTGCACAGGTTAATAGCTGGCCTTCTTCAAAATCATGAAGAAATTCTCCCATTGCTTTATATCCGTTTTCAGATGTTAAGAGCTGAGCTAAATTGTCAATAGAAGAAGGTACTGCAATAAGCATTTTACCCATTTGACCGGCAAGAGTAGGGACATTCCCGCCGTTTTGCGAATTCGATATTTCCGCAAGTTTGTCAATAAATCCTTCCAAGCTGTTTGTGTCAATAGCCTTGAAGCACCAGATGGGATAGCCGATATCTCTCAGCTTGATTCTGACTTTTGACGCGGCCTGTTCTACGGAAAGATTTTCCGCAATACCGAACGCCTTGACCGCAAAATCAACAAAGGCCTTTTGGTCGGGCGTCATTATTTCAATATACTTCTCTTTGTAGTTTTTAATCGGAGAAACCTTATTCTTAACATACTCTCCGATGTCATTCCCGAGTTCATCGGCAGTCATTTTGCCACCGTCATCACCCGCACAACCGACACCATATCTGTAGGGCTCATCGGAATAATCACTCAGAAGGAACCCCACAAGGTATGCATACATTGAGCAAGGCATAAAGCCTTCCTTCATCAAATAATCAAAGATGTCACCGATAGCAATACGAACATCCTTCTCAAAAGCTCCATCTATAAGGGATTTTACCTTCAGTTTGAGCTTGGAAATGCTCAGATGCGGCTTGACTTCCTCAAAATGCTCGATTCCAAGCGCATCTCCAAGCATAGCCTTTACATACTTCTCTTGGAAAATGCCAGGTCTTGTGAAGTCGACGGTCTTTGCTAAAGCAATGCCTTTTTTGGCAGCATCAGCATACTTTGCATCTGTAAAGAACTGATCAGAAACATTGCAATTGTCAAAAGACAGAGGGTAAACTTTCAGTACGACTGCTGCAAGCTTTTCTTTGAGAAGAGTCATGCTGGGAGCATTTTCTTTAAAGTCAGTCCCAAAGTAAACCGTGAATTTTCCTCCCGCAATATCATTCTTCCAGTCTGCAAGAGTACGTTTAACATCTGTTTGTTTATTGTCGGCAAGACGGGGATCTTTCGGCCTCCAGTACTCCGTTTGAGCGGCAACACTAATCCACTGTTCAAAACGATCTGCACCCATAATATTAGATGTGGCATCAATGAAAATGATATCCGCATAAGCAGAATCCCGTACCGCTTCTGCCATTTTTAGCCGAAGGGTGGTTTGCTCTTCCTCGGTCCTTGCGATGCAAATTACCGCGTTGAACTTATAGGATTTCGGCATGTTATTTATTTTGTTGATTGTGACCTTGAAATTATCTACCGTTGCATACTGAAAATTGTATCTTGCACGCAAGGCAGAATTGAAGGTAAACGCTGACAATAAATCGCCGTCATCAATGAGCTTAGCAGTTTTGGTTTCTTTACGGAGGCGATCCTTAATTGCATCAATCTGCACCTGATCTCCTGCAACAGCAGAAGCGGCAAATTCTTCGGCAGAGCCGTTAGTATCAATATAAAGTATTTTCTTCTGAACGAGCTGATTTCTCGCAATATTGATGGCACGGTTGTGTTCCATGGAATCATCGCCTTCAAATGCGAGCCCAAGGTTCTGCACTGTCGGGCGCAGTAATTCTACGCCGTTATTCATCTTTTTGCTGATTGCTTGCATCATAAGGACTGCTTTAAGAACACGCTGCTCTTCATGATTCAGTTTGGGAGCGTTGCTGGGGTATGTATCAAGAATGGTTGCGATAGCAATATCCAGATTGCTTTTTCCTTGCGTATCGGAGTTTTCATCTCCGCCTTTTTCATAAAAGAAATCCCAAAGATAATCAATAGTAAGAATTTCATTCTCTTCAGGAGAATGATTCTCAATAAACCACTGAAATGCATGCAAGTCATTAGACTGGCTATTCTTAATAAAGTTGAACATGCTTCTTTGATTAGAAGCAAAGTTCTTTGCGAAATGCTTCAGCAGGAGGGCGGCCATGGGATGAATGGGGAAAATACCCTTCATCACCTCATCGTCTACCTTTACAAATTTACACACTGCCTTTCTGGAGGATGGCATGTAACTTGTTAACTCGTCGGCAAAACCTTCGTATTCATCTTTTGCCACGTCTTTTATCTTCATTGCGTGTTTAATCAATCTGAACGCAATGTTATCCGGCATTTCAATCGTCTTATGTACAAAACGGTCATAGACAATGTTGAAAGCATCTTTCGTTCTCTTGTCGGAATCTGAGAAGAATGAGCCCGCCATATGAGTTACAATAACCATATAGAATGGCTTGTCGTTTGCAAGCTCCGCCAATGACTGGAACACATCCAAAGCAGTCGGGTTGTTCTTGAAGAAGGAAGAAAATTCATCCCACAAGAACACGATTGCCTTTAAGTTGTTGCTTTCAATAATGTCTATGATCCAGTCCTTCAAATCCTGCATTTCAATATTGAACGGTTTAATACCTTTTTCTTCACCTATACGCAGAATATCAGCAAGGAGGACATCCGAAGTGGCAGAAAGATTGTTCAGCTGTGCAATAATGTCATCAGCGTTCTTTCCACTTAAGCTGCCCAAAGTGCGATACTGGGGCATGGAAATAATAGCATTGAAATATGCTTTGTTGGCCTCGTCTGAAAGCCACTGGGCAACCTTGCCACGCAGTGTTTTATCGCCATTGTATTCAATGCCTGCCTTATCAAGTGCAGAGGAAACGCTGTCAAATACGGCAGTAATAAACTTCTTAATTGTAGTAATTTCACCGCTGTTGTATCGGAATACAGTAACAATTTTTCCTGATCTTTGAGTAAAAAGCTTGTCCTCCAAATCCGGGACTTTTTTGAACTCATCGTGATTCTTCTTGAAATAGTCATGGAACTCCTTTTCGGAGCATTCCAACAGATTCTTCAGTGCCCACACAACTCTGGACTTACCAGTACCATATGAACCCTCAATCCAAATGCCCTTTTTAAGCTCAGAGTTTTCTCTGCTAAGCATGAGTTCTACAGAGGAAAGAAGCTCAACAAAGGTTTCATGAGGATAAGTGTATTGCCACTCATTACCCGGATTTTTCACAGAGTCCGGGTTAATTTCCGGATAGTAGTTTTTGTCTATTTCAAAATATTCGCTATATTTCATTCTCCTTCACCTCTTAAAACAGATCGAGCACATCTGCGGATGTGTGATAGTCTCTCAGTGCTATCTTCTCCAAATCGTGTGTAAAGTCTGCATCGATGAAGTCATTGTATTTCGCTGAAAGGCCTCTGAGCATTGCTTCCATCTCATCTCGCTCAAAGCCGAATATCTTAACTGGGCTGATGCCAACGGAATCTATATTTACATCCATCAGCGTGCTCAGGTTAAACTGATAGTATCCCTCGCAAGCCTCAGCATATCTATACAGGGCATAGAGAAGAACAAGCTCACTTGACAAGGTACTTTTACAGCGTCGCAAAGAGGAAATTTGACGTCCAGAATCCTCTGTTATTCCGAAGTTGATAACATAACCCAAAGGAATTTCAGTTAACCTCTTAAATGCCTTGAGAATTGATTTTGCATCCTTAGGGCTGACTTCAGCTTCAACAAGCTTGTCTTCAAGATACTGACGCGGAAATGTCTCGTTAATCGGCATATTATCGATATACCACTTTATTTGCGGATTCTGATAAGCCAGTTGGACAAGTATTAGCCCCCATGCTTCCTCTGACTCCCACCCTAATCGTTTTACAACATCGTAAAACTGGGTCGTTTTGTTTTTTTCAGCCAGCTTTGCATCTGATAAAAACCGTTTGAACATGCTTATTTGCATAGGCCCAAGTGTATTATCTGAAAAAAACTTGTTTCCTTTTTCAAAAAAATTCTGAACCCACTCAATTTTGGGGGCATGGTCCGCAAATGTGTTTATACTTTTCATTACTCTTCCTCCGTTTTTAGGTAACTGCATAGAGTGATAAGCTAAACAGCCATCATCTATGTTATGGCATTGCTTACAGTGCAAACAATTTGTAATCACCAATCCTTCTTTAAAGGAAATACACCCATTTCTACAATTTGCTTCGCAAACCCCACACTTTACACAGTATGCTGCTTTATGAAATATCTGTTTGAAGAACTTGCATTCGCTACTTTTATCGTATTGCTTTGGAACGGTAATTCTAAATCCATTATTTATCTGCTCGACATCATATTCAAAGCTAACTTCGCCAAGCGTCTTTATCCATTCATGCCAATCAGTTAATGGATTCTTAATTGTGATAATAAGGTTGTCTCCAATTATCTCTTCAGTGTACTTCGTTTCATTGCCAATAATATCTCTTCCGTTTTTACGTTCAATCCATCCTCCGTTTGTTATATAGGTATTTATATTTTTATCGGCAATGGTATCCTTAATAATACTGGTATACTTATCTATCTCATCCTTATAGCAAAGATATCTAAAGCTATCTGATTTGCCACCGCCCATCGGGCAGAACAGGCAGCCTGCTCTTGCATTTCCTTTCTTATAGGTGTTGTTAATCGGAAGGAGATGCGAAAAGATGTATATCCAAATTTCTGCAGACGTCCATTCCAATATCGGATTATAAGAGTACTGTCCCTTTTGCTTTTTTCCGAAATTTTCCTCATCGTAAGCGGCACGGGTGGCACTTTCGTGCGCTCTTACTCCGACAAAGTCCATTCCCACATAGTCGTTTTTTCCTAAAACCTCGCGAATTTTAAGCGTCTGAGGCGCAGCCTTGTGAACAGTACAGCACCAGCGGAGGACTCTGGAAGGAGGTCCAAATAACCGCCAACTCTCTTCTGGTTCAAAATGTGATGCCGCACGGTAGAAGTTTATCCCCTCTTCTTTACATTGCTTCTCAACAATATCAATTAGTTCGTATGTATCTGGAAACTCCATTTTTGTGTCGCCGAACACAACCATATAGCTGCTTCTCGGAAGTGCTTTTTTAACAAGTTCAAGAAGCACAATGCTGTCTTTGCCGCCTGAAAAGGCAACATGGAAACAATCAAGTGATTTCTGCCGACGCTTATATACATCATAGATTTTTTTGACTGTTATCTGTTCTATAATTGCAAGCGAGTCTTTGTTCGCTTCTACCATAGCGGAAATGTCGATTTTCTCAAGAACCGTACCGTTTGGAATTACGCGAACCTTCTCGCCGTTTTCTTCTTTCATAGCGAATTCCAGCGTAGGCTTTTCGTAAAGTGAGCCGCCCTTTGTATTGAAAATGACTTTTCCCTTGTATATATAGCGCGCAGCTTCAGCCCACATGTAGGGTACATCTTGCTGCTTCTCATATATCAGATAATCATCAACGCCAAGATAATCAAGTTCTTGAGCATAGACTGGTCTTGGCTCTTTCGAAACAAGCGAAGTAGTATCTGTGAGTATTATGCCGCCAGTTTCGGCATCGTATTTATATTCGTACAAAGGACTGTTCCTCCTTGAGTCTCAATTCTTGGGCTGCCGCTAAAACATCACTGAGTTTGCTTTTTCTCAACCAGTATTTATGAGCGGAGAAAAAATCTCCAATTATCTTCTCCGTTAACTCTAAGCCACTGTCTGCGGCAGCCTTTGCGAGCAGAGACGTGTAGCCATCAAATGTCATGTGAATCGGGTATATAGCGCCGATGATATCTTGTTTTGCAGGACCACCTATTGAACGGAATTTTTTACTGTAATGGCTGCAAAAGCTATCCAGTAAAAAGGAATTCCATGGGTATCCATCAACGTACGGAAAGGATGTAAAACTCTTAATGTCAGCCAAAGGAAAGACACCGTTTTGAACATACGTTGATATTGCATAATCGATTGCTTCGACATCAAAGAAAACCATGTCTCTATGGACAAATATTTCCTTATCGACTCTGATTAAGCTGTCAAAAGCTGCATTTAATCCGTAAGTACAGTTTCCGCTGATATCTCTCTCATAAGCTTCTATCTCATCAACAGATATCCGCTCGTGTTCAAGGCAAAATTCTTTCATGGCGTCATACACTCGGATTTTAGTACCTTTTCTTGTGATGATTGAGCGCTTTCTGTCGTAATCTTTTGACAGATACCTATCAAACAGAAGTGCCCGTAATGCAGAAGCATTGATGCCAGGATTCATACATTCACTTTCGTATACATCAATACTGCCAAGTTTGGAAAAGTTATTTCCGATTATATCTTCTTCTATGCTTTTCCTTGCATTTTCAACATCACTTTCCGACAAATTTATCTTTTTGGAAAGCGCATATACTTCGTCACCCATAGAGACAAATTCAGTACTTCTGGAGCAAGTCAAACGAATCTGGTAAAGGTCAACATACGGCAGGCGGCTTTTTATCTCGCGGTAATCGATATATATATCACTTCCGTAAACGCGTATTATGTCATCAACCAAGGAGTCATTTTTTGAAAAGCATGCATATGTTTTATAGAAAACCATCTCAGGGGCAACTACTTCAAGCACCGTTTTTAACATCTCTGCAGAAAAAATTTGATCTGCGGAAAGCTGTTCTGAAAAGGTGTTGTACATTTCTTCGTAATATATTAAACGATAATCTTTTTCCCGAATGTCATCAATTAACTTTCTCAGAAACTTCTTCATTTCCTCTGAAGGAACATATATCTTGTCTTCATATTCCAATCCGACCTGAATAGCAAGTGCATCAAGGTCTATATCTTCCGGAAAATCCGTGCCTGTAGTATCTTTGTATGCATTTGCAAACTTCTTTCTTGCAATTTGGGAAGATTTTCGAAAGCCATTCGGGAAAGTATCAGAAATAATTGTCCCCACAAGTGCAAGCATGTTGGAGGATAATACACTTATGTCATCCCGAACAAGTTGCGTATTGTCATGTTTAATCATATATCTTGCTTCCTTGAGCAGTTCCTGAAATCGGCTGTTTTGATTTCTATATATACTCACTGTTTCTTGGAACAACTTAGTTGCAGAAACATAAATTTTTTTGCCTTTGTAAGCGGAATCCATACTCTGCATTTGATAAGAGATACCACTTACATTTCTATAAACCTCATCAATATTCATCCCACGGTGCACAGCCATAATACGTAAGTCTGATGAGACACGACTAATAATGTGACTTCTGGGCACGCTTTTTTCCAAAGAATAAAGATATCCTTCTAAAAGCACAACGGATTCGTATATATCCCATTTGGGCTGACCATTCATATGCTTAATCTCCTCTGAGCCCTACAATGTTATCAAGTTATCAGTTTTTTCTTTCAATTTCAGTTGTTTGCAAATTGCAATCAACTGTGGATTTATTCTTTTCATCGACCAAGACTCTCAGATAATCGTCAAGTCGCTCGTTTACATATCCGGCGACAAGGTCGGTCATTGCGGCTGCGCTGCCGTTTTTATAGTATTCGTCGAAAGCATCATAATACCTTTTGCGGTCGGCGAATTTTATATTTATCGGCGGATAACCGTTTCGGATAAGGTCAAGGTTGAGAATCAGCCGCCCAGTTCTGCCGTCGCCGTCGATAAACGGGTGAATGCCCTCAAATTCCAAATGAAAACGGGCAATACGTTCAATCGGGTTCATTGTTTCCGTACGCTTTTCGTTTTCAAGCAAAAGCTCGGTGATTTTAGGTTCTATCATATACGGCTGCACAGGTTCGGTGAAAGCCCCCATAATGCGCACGGGAATGCGACGGAACACGCCTTTGTCCTCCGGGCGGTCAATCAGCACAAGAGAGTGAATTTGTTTGATAACGCTCTCCGACAGAGGCATTTCTTTTGGCGCGATGTCAAGTACAAACAGAAAAGCGTCGCGGTGACCTATCGCCTCCATGTGGTCTTTGAGCGGCTTTTGATCGACCGTCATACCCTCAAGCGCCATTGCGGTTTCCTTGAGCGTGAGGGTGTTTCCCTCAATCGCATTGGAATTATAGGTGAATTCAACCATAAACTCATCACGCAGGCGCTCGACCTCGCCTTGAGTAAGCGACCGCATGGAAGAAAGCAACTCTTTTTTTCGCTCAATTTCATCAAAAACAGTAGGCTTTTTAAGTCTGCCATCGCGTGGTTTCTCCGCATTGGCAGGAATCATATATAAATTTCCTTTTCGTATTGTTCCCGGAATTTTCCCCTCTGAGCATAAAATACGCACACGGCGGGCAGAAAGTCCCCATTTTTCAGCTGCTTTCGCGGCTCTGATATATTCCATTCGGCTTTCCTCCCAAAGATAGATACAATAACATAACATAATCATATCACAAAATAGGAACAATATCAAGTAAATAGAAAGCGAAATTTCAAATATAATATTCCTTTTTACAAAAAGCAAAGTATAGGTATAAAAAAGGAGAATGGCTGTCGCCCGCCATTCTCTCGTGCTTTCATCTTAGAGGCAGTTTGCAATCTTTAACCGTTTGCCTCCTTATGCCTTACTTGAATCACAACCGAACATTGCTCGCCAAGGCATCAATTTCAATCATTATACGCCTTTTGCTGTCCCAAAAAACGGACACTTTAATGACACGCCCCCTGTCAAGTAGACATTTTTTGTGGACACCTGTTATGCGGTAT
>ERZ825137.2333-NODE-2333-length-22282-cov-9.915778_pt1 | contig 22282 bp, 16 predicted proteins | sample MGYA00519873_ERZ825137 | MGnify/ENA primary metagenome ERZ825137 (study PRJEB31778, sample SAMEA3449190) | human gut metagenome | biome: human gut; feature: human-associated habitat; material: faeces | place: United Kingdom | collected 2010/2012 ...
AGTTCGCCTCCAGCGTCAACGAATTTCTCGCTTTCCGCCGCTATGACATTCTGCCGGATAAGGGACGCATTTCCGCCGCGGCCGCAAAAAAAAAGGCCGAAGCAGAATACGATGCATTCAACAAAACGCAGCGCATCGTCTCCGACTTCGACCGCGAGGTGCAGCGCTTGATCGAATCCGAAAAGCGCCCGTGATCTTCTTTGCGCCATCCTTGGAAAAATAGCCATTAAAAAACGCCCCGCCCATGTTACTAGCATGGACGAGACGAAGTATTCAATTCACACTCTTTTTCTTTATGCGGCTCATCAAGGGATTCATTCAACTGTTATCACTATTTAAGGGGGTGATCCAATTTGAAAGCCGTCATATATGCACGCTTCTCCAGCCACAACCAGCGCGAAGAATCCATCGAAGGACAGGTTCGCGCCTGTCAGCGCTTCGCCAAAGAGCACGACATGACTGTGATCGAGATATACGCAGATCGCGGCCTGTCCGGCCTCCATGCCGACAATCGCCCGGAATTTCAACGCATGATCGCAGACAGCGACCGCCACAAATTCCAAGCCCTTATCATGTGGAACCTCGACCGTTTTTCCCGCGACAAATACGACACTGCCGTTTATAAATCGCGGCTCAAAAAGAATGGCGTTACGCTCTATTATTCCGATCAGAACATTCCAGACACGCCGGAAGGAATCATTCTCGAATCGCTGCTTGAGGGCTTCGCGCAGTATTATTCCGCCAACCTTTCCCGCAACGCAAAGCGCGGCTTACAGGAAAATGCGCGGAAATGCCTCTGGAACGGCGGCGGCCTGCCTCTTGGCTATACCATCGACGAAACAAAGCACTTTGTCATTGATCCGGCCGGCGCCGCCTGTGTCCGGTTGATCTTCCAGATGTACGCCGACAACCACTCCATCAAGGAAATTGTCTCTACACTCAACGAGAAGGGATATCGAACCGTGAAAGGAAATAAATTTCGCCTTGGCAGTATACAGGGTGTCCTGCGTAATCGAAAATACATCGGCGAATACCACGCATCCGGCATAACTGTTCCGAACGGCGTTCCCGCGATCGTGGATGTCGAATTATTCAATACCGTACAAGAAAAAATCGGTGTTGTTTCTGCTGCAAAAGCCCGTAACAAAGCAGAAATTCCTTATTTGCTGACTACAAAGGTTTTTTGCGGCCATTGCGGCTCTCCGATGATCGGCGAATCCGGCACAGGAAAAGGCGGCTCGACCTATCGCTATTATAAATGCTCCTGCCGAAAGAACCGAAAAGGCCAGTGTGACAAACGCACCGAACAAAAAGAATGGCTCGAAGAAACCGTCGTTGCGCAGACCGTCGAAAAATTCCTCCACCCCGACGTGATCGAGGATGTTTCAAACGCCTGTGCCGCCGTACTTGAACAGGATTGCCAAAACAATGCCTTGCTCAAGGCCTTAAATGCCCAGCTTGCAGATGTTGAAAAATCCTCCCGAAATATTATCAAAGCCATTGAAGCAGGGGTATTCACCGCATCCATGCGCGAACGGCTAGCCGAGCTTGAACAGCAAAAAGAAGATATCACCGTTCAGATTGACCGCGAGCAGCTCCGAAAGCCGCATCTCTCCGCCGAGCAAATCGCGTTCTTCCTCCGCTCTTTCCTTGACGGCGATGCTCACGATCCGAACTTTCAAGAAAGAATTATTGAATCGCTCGTCCGCCGCGTCGATGTTTACGATGAAGGGCCGGGAAACCGCAAGCTCACTGTTTTCTATAATCTAAAGAAAAATAACCATTCTTCCGTTTCGGTAAAATGTTCGGATTCCGAAAGTGTGGGTCTGCGTCACGCGCAGCTTGAGCCGCTTTTTGTTTTCCTTGCCGCGCGCCAGAATATAGCCCTGCGTCGCGTTGCCCGCGTCCACCACGAGGCTCTTGGAGGTCAGCACGTCCGTGCCGCTCTGCTGCGGCCATATCGCGTCGTACAGCGCCAGCGCCGTGCCCGCAAGCAGCACGGCCGACAGGGCGAGCGCCGCGGCGCGCCGCCATCCGCGTTTCTTTCGCATGACCGTCTCCCTTTCCCCCGTGATTCCGCGCGCGTCCGGCGCTTTCGCGCCCGCGCGACGGTTACATTTGTCGTTTCGGTTCAGTATAACACAGGATGCGTCCCTTTTCAATGAAATTGCGCGCCTGCCGCGCAATTTTCTGCCGCTTGACAGTCACGCCCGAAACCTGTAAACTAAACGAATACAAGCGCTTTTCGCGGTGCGCCCGTCCGTTTCCCTTCCCCTTCCTTTTGTCCTGTTCGGTTTCGGCGGATTGACGCGCTTTTCCTTCGGGGCGGCGATGAACGGCCGCCCGGATGTAACCGTTCTCCCCTCAATTAAACGACGGAGGCTTTCATATGACCATTATCGTCTTGGACGGACAGGGCGGCGGCATCGGCCGCGCCATCATTTCCGCCCTTCTGCCCCTCTTGCCGCAGGGCGCGCAGCTCCTCTGCGTGGGCACCAACGCCATGGCGACCGCCGCCATGCTCAAGGCCGGGGCGCAGCGCGGCGCAACCGGCGAAAACGCCGTCCGCTGGGCGGCGCAGAACGCGGATATCCTTATCGCGCCCATCGCGCTGGTGCTCAAGGATTCCATGATGGGCGAAATCACCGGCGACATGGCCGCCAGCGTCGGCTCCAGCCGCGCGACCCGGATTCTCGTGCCCACCGAGCGCTGCGGCACCCATGTCGCAGGCGCGCACGGGGTCAGCATGCAGGCGCTGGTGGAGGATGCGGCGCGGCAGGCCGCGGCCATGGCCGCGGGCGCGTGAGGCTTTGGCCTTTTTGCATAACCTTTGGCTTGACGTTGCATTCATATTGCCTTATAATAAAGGGGCTGAAGCCTCTCAGGCTTCCGAAACGGTTTGCAAAAATCAAACCTTTTCACACGCGACTGAATGTTACGCAATTTCCTAATACGTTAAAAACACGCAATGAAGGAGGCTGATCCCCCGTGATTATTGACCGCATCGAGGAACAGGAGCGTTATTACCCGCTTCATCCCGATATGGAGCTGGCGTTCGCATTCCTCGCTGAGGCGCCCGATCTCGAGCCCGGCCGTTACGAGCTTGAAAACGGCCTGTTCGCGACGGTTTCCGAGGGCGACACCCGCCAGATGGACACCGTTTCGCTGGAAGCCCACAAGAAATACATCGACCTTCAATACTGCATCGCCGGCGGCGAGCGCATGTCCTGGGCGCATATTCAGGAGCTGAACGCGACGACGGACGACCCGGAGCACGACAACTATTTCTATACCGGCACGTCAACGTCTGTCTCCATCCGACCGGGCATGTTCTACGTGATGTTCCCCAGCGACGGCCACAAGGCCGCCTGCCATCACGAGTTCCAGAAGCACTACCGCAAGGTGGTCGTCAAAATCCCGATCGTTCATCAGGAAAACGACTAACTAAAGGGCCGCAATCAGCTTGCGGCTTTTTTTGAAATATGGCATGGCCGCTGTCCTCCCAGGGGCATGCTGTATGATAGATGGAATTTTTAAGCTGTATCGTGAGGATATCACCATGAAAACAATTTTTGAATTTGATCCCTGGCGGCTGATTGAAACCGAGCTGCACAAGGACGACATGCGCCTGTCCGAATCCATGACCTCCATCGGCAACGGCCACATGGGCATGCGCGGCAACTTTGAAGAGCGCTATTCCGGCGACAGCCACCGCGGCACCTATCTGGCGGGCGTCTGGTTCCCGGATAAGACGCGCGTGGGCTGGTGGAAAAACGGTTACCCGCAGTATTTCGGCAAGGTCATCAACGCGATGAACATCATCTCCCTGCGCGTTCGCATCGACAGGGAGGACGTCGATCTGTACGAGGACGACGTGGTTTCCTTCTCCCGCGTGCTGGATATGCGCGCGGGCGTGCTCACCCGCGAATTTGTCATCCGCCGCGAAAAGGGCACGGTGCGCGTCTCCTTCGAGCGCTTCGTTTCCGTGGCGAGGCCGGAGCTGATGGCGCTGCGCTGCCGCGTGACGGCGGATTACGACTGCAAGGTTGCGCTGATCCCCGCCATCGACGCGGACGTGCGCAACGAGGATTCCAACTACGACGAGACCTTCTGGCTCTTCGAGGGCGAGGACGAGGATAAAAACGGTGTGCTCACCGTGCGCACCCGCACCCGCGAAAATCCCTTCGGAACGCCGCGCTTCGCCGTCTGCGGCGCAATGGCCGCCGTGCCGACCGAAAAGCCGAAAAAGAACCGCGTCACCGTCGAGGAGGGCTATGTCTCCCGCAAGTTCGTCTTCGACGTCGAAGCCGGGCAGACCGTCGGCTGCGACAAGTTTGTCTGCGTGGCGACCGACCGCGACCACAAGGACGACGAGCTGACCGGCGCCGCGACGGCGGGCGTGCTCAGCGCGCAGGAAGCGGGCTACGACGCGCTGCGCCGCGAGCAGGAGCGCGCGTGGGCGCGCCGCTGGGAAAAGGCCGACGTGCGCATCGACGGCGACGTGGCCGGCCAGCAGGGCATCCGCTTCAACATCTTCCAGCTCTTCTCCACCTATTACGGCGAGGACGCGCAGCTCAACATCGGCCCCAAGGGCTTCACCGGCGAAAAGTACGGCGGCGCGACCTATTGGGACACGGAGGCCTACTGCCTGCCCATGTACACCGCCATCGCGGGCGAGGAAGTCGCGCAGAATCTGCTCAAATACCGCTGGCTGCAAATCGACGGCGCGTACCACAACGCGCGTCAGCAGGGTCTGCCGGGCGCGCTCTATCCGATGGTGACGTTCACGGGCGTCGAGTGCCACAACGAGTGGGAAATCACCTTCGAGGAGATTCACCGCAACAACGCCATCGCCTACGCCATCTACGCCTACACGCAGTACACCGGCGACCGCAGCTACCTCGATCAATATGGCATCGACGTGCTGCTGGGCATCGCGCGGTTCTGGGCAGGGCGCGTGCATTATTCCAAGCGCGCGAATCAATACATGATCCACGGCGTAACCGGCCCGAACGAATACGAAAACAACGTCAACAACAACTGGTACACCAACCGCATGACCGCCTGGGAGCTGGCCTACACCGCCGAGCAGCTCATGCTCATCCCGCGCGAAAAGGCGCAGACGCTCGGCGTGAACGCCGAGGAGATCCGCCGCTTCCGCGAGATCAGCGAAAAGATGTACCTGCCCTACGACGAGGAGCTGGGCGTGTTCGTGCAGCACGATACCTTCCTTGACAAGGATCTGATGCCCGCCGACGCGCTCTCCCCGGCGGATCGCCCGCTGAACCAGAAATGGAGCTGGGATCGGATTCTGCGCTCCTGCTTCATCAAGCAGGCCGACGTGCTGCAAGGGCTGTATTTCCTCGAGCACCTCTACGACAAGGAGACCATCCGCCGCAACTTCGATTTCTATGAGCCGATGACCGTGCACGAGTCGAGCCTGTCCCCGTGCGTGCACAGCATTCTGGCCGCGAGTCTGGGCAAGCTGGAAAAGGCACAGGAGCTGTACCGCCGCACGGCGCGCCTCGATCTGGATAACATCAACAACGACACCTGCGACGGCCTGCACATCACCTCGATGGCCGGAAGCTGGCTTTCCATCGTGCAGGGCTTTGCGGGCATGCGCACGCTGACCGGCAGCCTGAGCTTTGACCCGCAGCTCCCCGACGGGTGGGACGGCTACGCCTTCAAGATCGTCTATCGCGGCCGGCTGATCGAGGTCAGCGTCTCCCGCGAGGGCACGGGGCTGAAGCTGCTTTCCGGCGAAGCGCTGACTGTCATGCTGCACGGGCACGAGGTTCGCCTTGCCCCGGCGGAGGCTGACGCATGATCGACATCGCCGTCATCGGCGCGGGGCCGGCCGGATACAGCGCCGCCATCACCGCCAGAAAGCGCGATCAATCCGTCGTCGTCATCGGCCAGAATACCGGCTGGCTCGCCCGCGCGGAGCATGTCGCCAACTACCCCGGTCTGCCCGATATCTCCGGGCGCGACCTGCTGAGCGCCATGGCGAATCAGGCGCAGGCGCTGGGCGCGGAGCTGCGCCCCGGCGTCGTCCATCAGGTGATCGCCATGGGCGATTCGTTCGCGCTCTCGCTGGGCGCGGATTTCATCGAGGCGCGGCGCGTCATCCTCTGCACCGGCGCCAAACAGCCCAAGCTGCTCCCCGGCGAAAACGAGCTGCTCGGGCGCGGCGTCAGCTATTGCGGCACCTGCGACGGCATGCTCTACCGGGGCAGGCGCGTCGCCGTGATCGCGCAGGGGCCGGAAGCCGTAAGCGAAGCCAATTTCCTCGCCGGGCTCTGCCGCGAGGTCGTCTATTTCGGCAAGCCGGAGGACGCGCTCGACCCCCGTATTGTCGTCAGCGGCCAAAAGCCGGAGGCGATTTTGGGCGAGGCTTCCGTTTCCGGCCTTCGCGCCGGGGGCGAAGACCTGCCGTTTGACGGCGTGTTCATCTTCCGCGAGGCGGCAGCGCTCTCCACGCTGCTGCCGGGACTGGAGATGGACGGCGCGTTCATCCGCGTAGACCGCAGGATGCAGACGAACCTGCCCGGCGTGTTCGCCGCAGGCGACTGCACCGGCCTGCCGCTGCAGGTCGCCAAGGCCGTCGGCGAGGGCTGCGTCGCCGCCATTTCCGCCGCAACCGCCTAATTTCACGAATTTTCCCATGATTTACGCCGTTTTTGCCGTAAAATCATGGGAATTTTGCTTTTTTCCTTGTCCGCGCAAAGCGTCCGTGTTATAATCAATTATGAACATATACACAGAAAGGTTTGTTTTTCTGCCAAACGGTTTTGGATTCGACGGAAGGAGGCAAACAGGTGAGAACGATTGAAACGGGCAGGGCGATTGTCGATATCGTCGCTTGGCCCGAGGATCGCCCCTGGGAGGGGCGCTATCAGACGTCCAGCCAGATCGAGGGCGGGCTTTGTCGGCTTGTGCTTTCGCCCGACGTCTTTCACGATGCGGCGCGCGCCAACACCGCCTATCGCCGCTTCGCCCGGAAGATCGAGCGCGCGGGGCTGACCCCGCCGAACGTGCTCTTTCGCCAGATGGTTTCGCGCACATCGCAAAACGTGTTCTGCATCCTGACCACGACGGAATCCGTGTTTAACTCGGCCTGCTCCGTCGGCAAATTCTACGTTGTGGAATCCGGCATCGACGAGCGCCGCCGCCTGTGCGCCGTTCGCGTGCGCGATCATGTTTCACCCAATAACCCGCAGGAGAACGTCATGTAATATGCAGCCATTGCCGAAAGAATTCGAAGAACAAATGAAGCGCCTGCTCGGTGAAGCAGGCTTTTTTGCGTATCTTGACGCGCTGACTCAGCCGTATACCCGCGCGCTGCGCGTCAACCTGCTCCTCCGCCCGGATGGAACGCCGTCCTGCCCCATCGAGGGGCTCGGCGCGCCCGTCCCATGGGCGAAGGGCGCGTATTTCGTCGAGGGCGACGCGCGCCCTGGCCTGTCGCCGCTGCACGAGGGCGGCCTGTTTTACATGCAGGAGCCGAGCGCCCTGACTGCCGTCACTGCGCTCGATCCCCAGCCCGGCGAGCGGGTGCTCGACCTCTGCGCCGCGCCCGGCGGCAAGAGCACGCAGATCGCCGCGCTGATGGCGGGGCGCGGGCTGCTCTGCTGCAACGAGCCCATCCCCAGCCGCGCGCAGATTCTCTCCCGCAACATCGAGCGCATGGGCGTTCGCAACGCCGTCGTGCTCAGCGCCATGCCGGATGCGCTCGCGCCGCGCTTCCCCGCGTTTTTCGACCGCATTTTGGTGGACGCGCCCTGCTCCGGCGAGGGCATGTTCCGCCGCCAGCCGGAAGCGCGCGACGAATGGGACGCCGACGCCCCGCGCCGCTGCGCCGACCGCCAGATGGAGATTTTGGCGCAGGCCGCGAAGATGCTCCGCCCCGGCGGCACGATGGTCTATTCCACCTGCACGTTCAACGACACGGAGAACGAGGGTGTGCTCCGGCGCTTTCTGGCGCTGCACCCGGAGTTTTCGCTCGTGCCGTTCGCCCTGCCGGGTCTGCCCGAGGCGAAGGACGGCTATCTGCACCTCTATCCGCACGAGATGCGCGGCGAGGGGCATTTTGTCAGCCGCCTGAAAAAAGCCGACGGAGCTGACGAAGCCGACGCGCCCGTTCAGGCCGCGCCCCAGCTGAAAGCGCCCGCCCGCGCCGCCAAGGGCAAAGCGCCCGCGCCCATCGCCCTGCCGGATGTGTTTTCCGATGCGTTCGCGCCGGAGCGGCTGTATACGGCGGGCGACGCGCTCTGGATGCTGCCGGAGGAAATTTCCATCGAGCGGCTCAGCGGCCTGCGCGTGCTGCGCACGGGGCTTTTGCTCGCGCATGCGGAGGGGAAACGCAGCGAGCCGGATCACGCGCTGGCCATGGCGCTTCGCCCGGAGGAAGCCGCGCGAACCGCAAGCCTGACGCAGACGCAGGCGCTGGCCTATCAGGCGGGCGAAACGCTGTCGCTCGGCGACCTGCCCGGCGGCTACACCCTGCTCTGCTGCGAGGGCGTTTCGCTCGGCTGGGGCAAGCAGGCGGGCGGCCTGATGAAAAACCACTATCCCAAGGGTCTGCGGCGAAGGTGAAAGCGGGCTGCACTTCCGCTGAAGTTTGCAAAAAATACGGGCGCGCATTGCGCGCCCTTACGAGTACGGCGCAACTTATTGCTTAGACGGAAACTAACCTGATAAGAGCTCCCTCTTCGAGGGAGCTGGCACGGCGCAGCCGTGACTGAAGGAGTGGTAGGCGCGCATCGCGCGCCCGTTATTGGAATTTGTGCAAAATTCCGGATTTGCTCATTTACTGTACCTACGCCAAAAAGGGGCCGCGGCGATTTTTGCCGCGACCCCTTTTCTTATGATGCCTGAGATTTACAAACCCCTACGGCGTTATTCCACCGGCACGAGCTGGCCGTCCGCGCCGATCTTCATCACGTCGTCATCCACGCCGCCGACGACGAGCTGATCCGCGTCGTTGAGGCCGTACTGATCGTAGGCCGCGCGCAGGTCGGAAACGTTGTACTGCATCACCGCCGCGCCGTTCTTATCCAGCAGGGTCACGGTCGTGATGTTCGTGCGTTCAAAGACCTCCAGCACCTTTTCGTCAAAGCGCATCGTCAGCTTCTCCGGCGCGACGGTATTGACACGCAGGCTGATGCCCTTGCTCTTATCCGCGTTCCAGTTCAGGCGCTCGCGCATCGTCACCGGCTGGCCGTCGATCAGCAGGCGCAGGTTATAGCTGTGGTAGCCCAGATACAGCTGCTTGATCCAATACGGGCTGCCGTATACGCCGCCGATGGCCTCGGCCTGACGCTTCATCTCCATGTCGTGGCGGATTTCTTCCTCGCTCGGGCCTTCGTCCTCGCCGACGGTTCGGGTCACGATAAAGTCCTTCGTATGATGCTCTCTGTTTTCGTCTTCCCAATCCAACGTCACGAGAATGTTGTATGTGCCGGGCGCATCGAGGGAGAACATGCGGTCAACCAGCTTTTCGGCTTCAGCCTGCGTTCCGTCCTTTACATTATCCCAGACATACGCCGTAATATTCGAGTATGTGATCTCTTTACTGTTGTCATCTTCAAACGTTATTTCGCCCATGTTTAACGTTCCCTTGTTCGTCAAATGGCTGTTTCCGGAGATCATCGCGCTTACGGATTCGTCGCCGATAACACCTTCATTGACGAGCTTAGCTTCGCCATTCTCCTTGGTAGACATCCATACAAATCCAGTCTTTGTGTCTTTATCCAAGACAACGTAATACTTTCCCTCTTTTGCTTCAATGTCCAGATCATCCATCTGAACGCCGTTAAAATAAAATTTTCCGTCTTTCCCAAAAATTCCAGAACTGATAGCTACGTAATCATCGATCTGCCCGCCCGTAAAGGTATAGGTGTCCCCATCCTTTGTGGCGGTCATCTTGCCATCCGTGTACGAACCCTTTGTCCTCAAACCACTGACAACATCTCCCCAACTCACGGCGCTTGCGCTCATCGGCGTCAGCAAAATCATGGCCGCGGTCGATAGAGCAATCACTTTTTTGAACATAGAAATGTCCCCTCCCTTAAGCGGTTGTTTTGATGACATTGATTATACGCCAAACATTTCCAAATATCAACAAATCATGCGTTTTTTTGTATTTTTCCTATAAAGTTTGGGAATGTGCGGCGAAAAACGGCCGTTTTAGGGCGAAAAAAATCGCCGATTTCGTTCGGCGACTTCAAAGCTCATTCTCTCGTTCTGGAAATCTTCGCACCGAGGCTGTTGAGCTTCTCTTCCAGATGCTCATAGCCGCGGTCGATGAAATGCGTGTTATAGATTTCGGTCGTGCCCTGCGCCATCAATCCGGCGATCACCAGCGCCGCGCCCGCGCGCAGGTCGGTGGCCTCGACAGCCGCGCCGTGCAGCTGGGGCACGCCCTCGATCACGGCGGTCTGCTCATAGATGCGCACCCGCGCGCCCATGCGCTCCATCTCCGACAGGTGGCGGAAGCGGGATTCGAAAATGTTTTCCACCACGGTCGATGTGCCCGTCGCGGTGCAGAGCAGCGCGCTCATGGGCTGCTGCAAATCGGTCGGGAAGCCGGGGTAGACCTGCGTTTTGAACGTCACCGCGCGGTGGTCGCCGATCGAACGGACGCGAATCGCGTCGTCCCGCTCCTCCACGCGCGCGCCCATCTCCAGCAGCTTGGCGGTCAGCGCCTCCATGTGCGTGGGGATGCAGCCGCAGATCGTCACGTCGCCGTGCGTCGCGGCGGCGGCGATCATCAGTGTGCCCGTCTCGATCTGATCCGGAATGACGGCATACGGGCGGCGGCTTTGCAGCCGTTGCACGCCGCGGATGCGAATCACATCCGTGCCCGCGCCCTTGACGCGGCAGCCCATCGAGTTGAGGAAGTTCGCCAGATCGACGATGTGCGGCTCCTTGGCGGCGTTGTAGATTGTCGTCGTGCCGCTCGCGCGGGAGGCCGCCAGCATGACGTTGATCGTGCCGCCGACGGTGACCATATCCATGAACACATCCGAGCCGATCAGCCCGTCCGTCTGCGCCACGACGAGGCCGCGCGTCGTCTCCACCTTCGCGCCGAGCGCGCGCATGCCCTTGATGTGCTGGTCAATCGGCCTGCGCCCGATGTCGCATCCGCCCGGCAGGGGCACCTGCGCCCGGCCAAAGCGCGCCAGCAGCGCGCCGATGTAATACGACGACGCGCGCATCCGGCGGCAGAGCTCCAGCGGCACATCCGTGCGGTCGATGGTGCTGGAATCGACCTCCATCACGCCCGTGTCGGGGTCCCAGTTGACCTTCGCGCCCAGATGGCGCAGCGTCTCCACCGAAACGTTGACGTCCTCGATGTTCGGCAGATTTTCGATCACGCAGGGCGTTTCGCTGAGGATCGAGGCGGAAATCACCGCGACCGAAGTATTCTTGCCGCCGCTGACGCGCACGGTTCCCTCCAGCCGCTGCCCACCCGTGATGAGCATTCTTTCTTCTGCCATGATGATCCTCCTTATGATTGCCGGTCGCCCGGGGTTGTATCTTTAACCCCTATATTATACACGGATTGGCGCACTTTGGCAAGTAAGGCGAAAAACGGCGCGCCGCGCCTTATTCGGACGCGAAAATCTCGCTTTGAATCCGCTCTCTCAGGTCTTTTTTCAGCGCGCCGAGCTGCTCCGTTTCATAGCGCTTTTCGCCGACGACGGCATATCTGCCCTCAAAGCGCAGCGCCGTTTCGCCCTCCGCCGTGACAAACGCGAGCGTCAGCCCGTCGTCGGCCACGCCGATGTTCGTCTCCGCGCCGAGCGACAGCGCGCAGCAGAGCGCGTGAATCTCGGCGATGGCGGCGCTGTCCGTAAAGACGAACCGCCCCGCGCCGCCCTCGGTATAGGTGGCTATCTCAATTTTCTGAATATCGTCGTCCAAAAGCGCCCGGACGCTCTCCAGCTCCGGCCACGCGCCCTCCGCCGACGGCAGGGCGGCGGGCTTCTCCTTTTCGGCCGTCGCAGCCCCGGCGGCAAGCGCAAGCAGCGCGGTCAGCAAAAGCACAGCGAATTTTTTCATGGAACGCACTCCCTTTCAGCAAAAAACATTCTTTTTCCATATTGAGTATAAACGATATCCGAAAATTCCGCAAGAAAAAATTCGTTCAGGGGCAAGGGGTTTCGCTTTTGAGATGATTCGTGTATAATAAGAAGAACCGGCTGCGCGCATCTCGCCGCGCCAACCCAAAACCGGCTTTAACGAAGGGAATCGAGCGATATGTTTACCCCGAACGAATACGGCCTTTTCTCCATGCCGACGCTGGAAACCCCGCGCCTGACCCTGCGCCGCATGACCATGAAGGACGCGAAGGATGTTTTTGAATACAGCCGCGACGCGGACGTGGCGCGCCATGTGCTCTGGTCGGCGCAGAAGGACATCGGCGAGGCCAAGGATTATTGCCGCTACATGACCCGCCGCTACCGCGCCGACGAGCCGAGCAGCTGGGGCATCGTCGATAAGAAAACCGGCCACTTGGTCGGCACCATCGGCTACATGAATTACGACATGGACAACGCCAGCGTGGAAATCGGCTATTCGCTGGCCAAGTGGATGTGGAACGGCGGCTACATGACCGAAGCGCTCCGGCGCGTGATTGATTACACGTTTGACGCGATGGATATCAACCGCATCGAGGCGCAGCACGAGCTGGACAACCCCGCCTCCGGCCGCGTCATGGAAAAATGCGGCATGCGCAAAGAGGGCGTTCTGCGCCAGCGGCTCTACAACAAGGGGAAATTCGTCGATGTGGCGCTTTACGCCATTCTCAAGGACGACGCGAGACCCGCGCGGCGCGCCCCCGCACGATGAGCGCCGCGCGCGCCATCAGAAAGGAACACGATATGATAAAACTCATTGCCTGCGATATGGACGGCACCTTGCTGGACAGCGCCAAGCGCCTGCCCGCCGAGCTGCCCGAGGTCATCGCCAAGCTGAAGGAAAAGGGCGTGCTCTTCTGCGTCGCCAGCGGGCGGCAATACGCCTCCCTGCGCCGCGATTTCGACGCATACGCCGACGATATGCTCTTTATCTGCGAAAACGGCGCGCTGGTCATGCAGCGCGACCAGCGCGTGCTCATCGACCCCATCGACCCGAGCTTTATTTCAAGCATCGTGACGGCAACGAAATCGCTTGAGGGCGTTTATCCCGTCGTCTGCCGCGCGGGTGTGGCGCTGATTGAAAAGACCGCGTCGGATGAATTCATCCGCAACACGCGCATGTACTACCCCAGCGTCGAGGTCGTGGAGGATCTGACCGCGCTGGGCCGCCTGCCGGACGTCTGCAAGGTCGCCTTTTACGACGAGGGCGACGCGCAGACGCACGAGCTGCCCGCGCTGCGGGCGAAGCTGGAAGGGCCGCTGTCGATCATCCTCTCCGGCGAGCACTGGGTCGATGTGATGAAGCCCGGCGTGAACAAGGGTTGCGCGATGCGCGGCATCCAGCAGAAGCTGGGCATTTCAGCCGCCGAGTGCATGGCCTTCGGCGACTATCTCAACGACTGCGAGCTTTTGCAGGCCGTCGGCGAGAGCTACGCCATGGAAAACGCGCATCCGGCGCTCAAGGCGTTGGCGCGTCACATCGCCCCGAGCAACGACGAAAACGGTGTGATGCGCGTGGTGCGCGCCGCGCTGGAGCTGTGAGGAGGCTGCCATGACCATCACGCTGCCGCGTCTCCGCTTCCTCGCGCCGCTCTTCGCCGCCTCCGTCTTCTGCGCGTCGGCGCTGGACGGCTATTTTTCCTCCGGCAGCGCGGGCGTTCTGACCGCCTGCTTCCTGCTGTTCCTGCTGACGGCCGCTGTCCGCCCGACGCGCCGCGAATGGGGCGTGGGCGCGATTCCCGCCGCGCTGTTCGCTTTTTTCAGAACCGTCGGCTATTCGTATGATACGACGGATTCCTCCGATCTGCTGCTCAAAAACGCCCAAACGATGCTCCGCGGCGCGGCGGCGATGGCGGCGCTGTTCGCGGCGGCGCTCTGCGCGGTCGTTTTGCTCTTCCGCCTGCTCGATGCGCTCCGCGCGCACGCGCAGGCCGGCGCGCCCGCGACGCAAAAAGAGAAGCGCCGGCTCTTCTGGCTCTGCGCGGGGCTGATCTTCGCCGGCTCCATCCCCTATCTGCTGCTCTACGCGCCCGGGCTGAATATCTACGACACGCACGACCAGATTTTGCAGTTTTTCGGCTTCCCCAGCTATATCGGCGACGGCAGCGCGCTCAGCGACCACCATCCCGTGTTTCTGACCCTCATCTACAGCGGATTTATGAAGCTGGGGCTGCTGCTGGGCGACGCAAACATCGGCCAGCTTCTCTACAGCCTGCTGAGCATGGCCGCGCTGGCCGCCTGCTGGGCGTATGCGCTGGTCACGCTGCGGGAGGCGGGGCTGGCGCGCGGCGCGGTGATCGGGCTGGCGCTGTTTGTCGCGCTCTATCCCGTGCTGGCGCTGTATGCGTTCAACATGTGCAAGGATGTGAGCGTCGAGCCGTTTGTGCTGCTCTACGGCACGATGATGTTCCGGCTCTATGCCTCGCACGGGCGGGCGGCGCAAAGCGGCCGCTTCTGCGCGGGGCTGTTCGCCGTCGCGCTGATGATGATGCTCACCCGAAAACCCGCGATGTATGCGCTGTGCTTTGCGGCGCTGTTTCTGCTGCTCGGCTATCCCGGCGTTCGGGCGCGGCTGGCGGGCGCGCTGCTGGGCGCGGCGGCGGTCTTCGCCGTTTTGTATAACGGGCTGCTCCTGCCCGCGCTCGGCGTGATTCCGGGCGAGACGCAGGAGATGCTCTCCGTGCCGTTTCAGCAGACGGCGCGCTGTCTGCTCGCCTATCCCAACGACGTGACGGAATCGGAGCTGCGCGCCGTTTCGGCGGTTCTCGACGTGGAAAACGGCGTGCCGAATTACGATCCCCGGCTGGCCGACCCCGTGAAGGACACGAGCAGCCCCGATCTTTCCGGCAGGCTCGGCCCGTATATGCAGGCGTGGCTGAGCATGGGGATGCGCCACCCCGGCGTCTATCTGGACGCATGGCTGAACATGATCTACGGCTATTTTTATCCGTCGGACAGCAACACCATCGTCTGCCTGACCCTCAATTCGCCGGATGCGGGCGGCGTTGCGCTGCGGCAGAGCCCGGCGCTTTCCGACGCGCGGCTGGAGCTGCACAACCGGATTTATTTCACGCTGCGGCGGATTCCGGGCGTCGGCTGGCTGTTTTACGTCGATTCCGTCGTCTGGGTCTTTCTGCTGCTGCTCGCGGCGCTGGTTCTGCGCGACGGGCTTCGCGCCGCCGTGCCGTATATGTTCTTTTTCGGCACGCTGGGTATCTGCCTGCTCTCCCCCAAGAGCGGCGAAATCCGCTATCTGATGCCGATTCTCTACATCCTGCCCGTCATGCTGGGCGCGGCGCTGCTGTCCCCGCGCAAGGAGGAAAAGCCATGAAAACCGAAAGGCGATCCGCCGACGTTCTGCTTTCCGCAGCGATGGCGCTTGTGTTCGGCCTGATTTTTTACACCTTCAACACGCCGCTCGGCCCGAGCATCGGCAGCGACAACGCGATGTATCTGACCCTCGGCACGGCGCTGGCCAGGGGCTACGCGCCGTATACGCAGATTTTTGACCACAAGGGGCCGATGCTCTACCTGCTCCAGATGCTGCCCCAGCTCCTTTCGGGCGGCTACAGCACGCTGGCCGTGTTCATCCAGCAGGTGATCGCGCTGTTCCTGTGCCTGCGCGTCGTCAGCCGCATCGCGCGGACGCTGGGCGCGTACAGCGGCGTGACGCAGCTCTTCTATCTGGCGCTGATCGCCTCGCTGGTCGGCGGCGGCAACCTGACGGAGGAATACGCCAGCCTGCCGACGCTTTTGGGCGCGTATGCCGCGCTGCGCGTATTCCTCCGGCCGGATTGGACGAAGCGCCTGTTCGCGCCCGCGCTGCTGATGGGCGTCTGCACGATGGCTGCGTTTCTGCTGCGCGCCAACAACGCCCTGCCGCTGGCCGCGCTGACGCTGGCGCTGGCGCTCTGTCTGCTGGCGAAAAAACAATTCGCGCCGCTCGGGCAGTGCGCGGCGGGCTTTGCCGCGGGGCTGGCGCTCTGCGCCCTGCCCGTCGTGATCTGGCTGGCGGCGCGCGGCGCGCTCCGTGCCGCGTGGTACGGTGCCATCGTCCACAACATGCGCTACACCGAAACGGGCGGCACGGGGCGCGTCGCCATGCTGCTGCACAGCCGATACGGGCTGGCGGCCATGCTGATGGCGGCGCTTGCCTGTCTGGGCGCGCTGGCGCTGCGAAAAAAAAGCCCGATGCTGGCGCTGGGAATGGTCGCGGCGGCGGCGGCGGGCGCGCTGGCGGCCTTCCTTTCCCGCAAGTTTTACGATCACTACCTGATTCTTGGCGCGCCGATGGCGGTGCTGGGGCTGGCGGCGGCGCTCGCCGCGATTCAAAAGCCGCGCGTGCGCGCCGTCAGCGCGATTGTGCTGACCTGCTGCTGCGCGCTCTGGCTGGGCATAAACGGCCATGCGGCGAACCAGACGCGCCTTTCTGAGCGCGCGGACTGGGCGCAGTTCACCGCCGACGCGCAGGCGCTGATGGCGCAGGTGCCGCAGGACGAGCGCGACCGCTTCATGGCCTACCGCGTCGAGCCGCGCTGGTATGTCGCGGCCGAGGCGCTGCCGTGCATGCGCTTTTACTTCCTTCAGGAGGTGCTGGCGCAGGCCGACCCCGCGGTGATGGATGAAATCGTTCAGACGTTTGAAACCGACCCGCCGCGCTGGCTGGTGATCTATTACAACCGCGCCTTTAACCCGCCCTACGACGCGCGCGTCGCGGCCATTTTTGAAACGAATTACGAATTTGTGGACGCCGCCGGACAGTACCAGCTTCTCCGGCTGAAGGAGGGATTGCCTTGCGAACCAAACTCCTGAGAAGCGGTTTGGGCTTTTTCGCTTTCGCGGCGGGGATCAGCCTGGTCAACGTGCTGGTTTTCCCCTACGCGCGGGAAAACTACGGCTACGGCTTGATCGGCCTGTGGCTGGCTTATGCGGCGGCGCTGGCGCTGCTGATGCTGGCCGGGCGCGCCGTCAGCCGGATGCGCGCGGACAGGGCGGAACGCGCCGCGCGGGCGCTCGCCCCGGCGTTCACCCTGCTGCTGTTCGCCGTTCACCTGCTGATGGGCTATCTGCTGGAATACACGCCCAGCGGCGACAATTTCATGCTCTACAAGAGCTCGCAGATGCTGGCCACGGACGGCAATTTTGATAACTACCCGTATTTTTACCTCTATCTGAGCCGCTTTTCCAACCAGTGGGGCTTCACGCTGATGCTGACCGCCTTTTACAAGCTGATCTTTGCCCTCGGCGTGACGCAGACGTTCTACCCGCTGGTGCTGGTGCAGGCGGTGCTGTATGTCTTCAGCACGCGCGCGACGCTGCGCATCGCCCGTCGCCTCTCCGGCGCGAAGGGCGAACTGATGACGCTGCTGATGCTGGCCTGCTGCCTGCCGATGTACGTCGCTGCCGCCGTGCTGTATACGGATACGTTCTCCGTGCCGTTCATCATGGTGGCGCTGGATCTGGCGCTTCGCATCAAGGATGCGCAAAGCCGGGGGACGCAGCTCGCGCTGTCCGCCGCCTGCGGCGCGGTGGTGCTGATCGGCTGCCAGATCAAAATGACGGTGCTCATCGCGCTGATGGCGGCCGTGATCGTCTGGCTGCTGGAGATGAAGCCGGGGCGCGCGATGCTCTGCACGGCGCTCTGCGCGGCGATTGTCGGGGGCGGCACGGCGGCGGTTCAGCATTATATGAAAAACGAGGTGCTCGACCCGGAGATGGTCGCGCAGCACCACACGCCCGCGATTCACTGGGTTATGATGTCCATCCCCTCCGGCAACAACCCCTACGGCGGGTTTTCGGGCGATTACGCCATCACATGGGGCATGATGGAGGAGGGCGCGACGCACGAGGAGGTCATGGCCTCCATCTACTCGCGCATGAAGGACAAGATCTACACCCTGCGCTACCCCAACCGGCTGATTTCCGCGGCGCTGCGCAAGGACAGCGCGTTCATGGGCGACGGCACATACGGCATGACCGAAATGCTGGACGACGGCCCCGTTCGGGAAAACGTCGTCTCCTCCTTCGTGCTGGAAGGGCGGAGCCGATACCGCCTGCACATGACGCTCTGCACGGGCGTCTGGCTCGCCCAGTTGACGCTGGCGCTGCTCGCCTGCGTTCGGGATATCCGCCGCTCCGACCCCGCCTCGGGCGCAAAGGCCGGCAGCCTGCGATACATGACGCTGTATGTCGCGTTCTTCGGCGCGGCGCTGTTCCTGATGCTCTGGGAGGCGCGCGGCCGGTATCTCTTCGGCTTTGTCGCGGTGCTGCTGCTGCTCGCGGCGCACGGCGCGCTCCGGACAGAGGAGGGGATGTAAATGCAAGGCATTCAAACCCCGCCGCCCCGCGCGAAGCGCGGCGTTCTCCGCGCGCTTCTTTTGATCGGCATGGGGCTGATGATCCCGTGCTATCTGTTCACCGTGGGCAACGTGGCGCTTTCCCCGTGGCCGCTCTATGAGCGAACCCGTCTGGCGCTGGCGATTCTGACGCCACTGTGCCTCGCGCTGCTGCTCCTGCTTCGCCGCGCCGCAAAAGCGGCCTGCTTTGAGCGGCACGAGCGCGCGGTGCTGCTCGGCTTCACCGCGTTCTATTTCGCCGCGCAGATGCTTTCGGCCTTTGCGCTCCGCTTCACCCCGATGACGGATCTGGAGCAGTGCGTCTCGGCGGCGCGCCGCCTGCTGGACGCGAATCAGCCCGGCCTCTCCGAGCGCTCGCTGATCTACCTCGGCCGCAACCCGCACAACATGGGCGTCATCTATCTCTTCTGCGCCATCTTCCGCGCGGCCGATCTACTGGGCGCGGATCAGCTTCTCTGCGCGGCGCTGGTTTGCAGCCTGCTGTTCACGGGCGGCCTGCTCTGCGCCGCGCGGCTTTGCAGGCGTTTGGGCGGCGCGCAGGCGCAGGCGCGGGCGTTGCTGCTGTTTGCCACCTGCCTGCCGTTTCTCTACTGCACCTCTGAGCTGTACACCGACGTGTTCTCCCTCGCGTTTTCGCCGATGATCCTCCTCGCCTATTTCAAGGCGCGGGACGCGGAAAGCCTGCGGGCGCGGGCGGGGTACGCCCTGCTGTTCGCGCTGAGCGCATTTTTCGGCGCGCAGCTCCGCTTCACCACGGTGATCGCGGCGATTGCCTGCCTGATTGCGGCGCTCTTTGAAAAGCGCGTGAAGCTGACGGCGATTCTGGCGGTGCCGCTGGCGCTGTGCTTCGCCCTCGGCGGCGCGGCGATACAGGCCGAAAATGAAAAGCACCTCGGCGCGGAGAACATCCGAAACAACAAGCTGCCCGTGCTGCATTTCGTCTTGATGGGTCTGCCGGTGCAGAGCGACGAGGGCTACGGCCAATACGGCGACGGCGGCTGGCTGATTTTCACCACCTCGTTTGACAGCCCGCAGGCGCGCGACGCGGCGCTCCGGCAGAAATTCATCGACCGCGCCTATACGCTGGCGCATCACCCGGATATGCTGCTCAGCTCCCTGAGCCGGAAAAACCTCTCCACCTTCGGCCGGGGCACGTTCGAGCTGAACGAAATCTTCGAGGCCGACGAGCACGAGCCGAACAACGCCCTCAAGCAGGTCGTATTCGCTCAGGGGCGCTGGAACCGGGCGTACACGCATCTGGCGACGGCGCTGTTTCTGGCGCAGATGCTGCTGGCCTGCATCGCCTGCGCACAGGCGGTGCACAGGCGCGACACGAGCGCCGCGCCGCTGTTTCTGACGCTGCTGGGCGCGTTTCTGTTCCTGTGCATCTGGGAAACGCGGGCGCGCTATTTCTTCCAGTTTATGATGGTTCTGCTCTGCGCAGGCGCGATATTTGACTCCAAACGCGCCGATTGAATCTTTTAGGCGGCTCGATTTGGCCGCTTATCCACACCTTTTCCACAGTTATCCCCCTGTTATCGACAGGCTTATCCACAAAACCCGCCGAATCGTCTGATGTTTTCCCCGAAAAGCCCGAACGTGTCCCGCGCCCTTGCGATGGATAACGTCCGGGCTTTTCTTCTTTTGGGAGGCCGTCCGCGTGCGGTTTATGCACAGGCTTTCCACAGGTTTTCCCACATTATCCACAGCGTCGTCCACAAGTTATCCACACGCCGTTTTGACGGCCTTTGAAGTCATACCAAAAGCGCCCGCGATCCGGCTTTTCACCGTCTCGCGGGCGCTGCGTTTATTCAATCATGGTTTTGAAGCCGCCGTCAGGAATCGACCTCGATCAGGTTAATCATCACGACCGGGCGGCGCTTGGTGCGCTCATAGAGGAAGGAGCGGAGCTGACCCTGAAGCTGGCCGGAGGAAACCGCCTCCTGCACCTTCTTGCCGCTGGCCGCGATGCGGGCGACCGCGTTGGCCGCGTGCTGGCGGCAGGCCGCCTCGATCTTGACATGCTCGCTGTCGTAGAGGAAGCCCATCGCGCTGACCACGGGCTGCGCCATCATCGCGCCGGTCTTCCGGTTGACGGCCAGCGAAATCGCCACCACACCGTCGTCGGAGAGCAGCTTGCGCTCTCGGAGCACGCTGTTATCCACCTCGCCGACGGAAGCGCCGTCGATGAGCACTGCGTCGCCGTTGGTGAAGCCGGTCACGCGCGCCGAGCCCTTGGAAATCTCAAAGATATCGCCGTTGGCCAGAATGAAGATGTTTTCAAACGGCACGCCCAGCTTGTGCGCCAGCTCCGCGTGCTGATAGAGCATGCGGGTTTCGCCGTGCGCCGGGATGAAGAACTTCGGGCGGACGAGCGCGTGCACCAGCTTGATCTCCTCCTGAGAGGCGTGGCCGGAAACGTGCACATCCGCCAGCGCGGAATAATACACCTTCGCGCCGCGGCGGTAAAGCTCGTTGATGACCTTGTAAATCGGCTTCTCGTTGCCCGGAATCGGGGTCGCGGAGATGATGACGGTATCGCCCGGCTGAATCTCGATTTCGCGGTGGTTGGAGAACGCGATGCGGGTCAGCGCGCTCATCGGCTCGCCCTGAGAGCCGGTGGAGATGATCACGACCTGCTCCGGCGGGTAGTTGTCCACCTGAGAGATTTCGATCAGCGTATCCGGCTTTTTCTGGATGTAGCCCAGATTGTTGGCCGCGTTGAACACGTTGAGCATGCTGCGGCCGACCAGCGCGACCTTGCGGCCATGGCGCTCGGCGGCGGTGAAGATCTGCTGCAAACGGGAGACGTTCGAGGAGAACGTCGCCACGAAGATGCGCCCCTTCGCGTCCTTGAACATATCGGCCATGGATTCGCCGACGTGGCGCTCGCTCTTGGAGAAGCCCGGCACCTCGATGTTCGTGGATTCGCAGACGAAGAGCAGCACGCCCTCGCGGCCGATCTGCGCGATGCGCTGGAGATCCATGATTGCGCCGTTGATCGGGGTATAGTCGATCTTGAAGTCGCCGGAGTGCATGATGATGCCGATCGGCGTGCGGATGGCGAACATGAACGCATCCGCGATGGAGTGGTTCACATGGATGAACTCCACGGCGAAGCAGCCCGAGCGGATGGTTTCGCCCGCCTCGACGACGTGCAGCTCGCAGCTCTTGGTCAGCCCCGGCACGCGGTCATCCAGCTTATACTTGAGCAGCTCGATGGTCATGCGGCCGCCGTAGACCGGCGCGCGGAATTCGCGCAGCAGGTAGGGCAGGCCGCCGATGTGATCCTCGTGGCCGTGGGTGATGAAGATGCCGCGCACACGGTCTCGGTTTTGGAGCACGTAGGTGAAATCCGGAATCACCGCGTCCACGCCCGGCATGGTTTCATCCGGGAAGATCTGGCCGCAATCGACGATGATGATGTCGTTGCCGTATTCGTAGGCCGTCATGTTCTTGCCGATTTCGCACATGCCGCCCAGCGGGATCATGCGCAGGGTCGCGCGGCTGGGGTGTTCGCTGGCGCGGGAGCGCATCGTCGGCGGCTTTTTGCCGACCCATTGCAGCGTCTGGGAGATGCAGGGCTTCTCCTCCAGCGTGACCGGCGCGACGATGCGGCGGCGCATGCCCGTCTTCGGGCGCTCAGCCTGACGGGCGTTCGCGCTGCGCGGGCGTTCCGTCTGGGCATTGTTGCTTACGCGCTGGCGCGGCGGATTGCGGCGCGGCTGAACCGGATTCTGCGTTGCTGCCGTCTGCTGCTCTGCGGGCGCGGCGGCGGCT
>ERZ825137.2341-NODE-2341-length-22242-cov-3.664353_pt1 | contig 22242 bp, 35 predicted proteins | sample MGYA00519873_ERZ825137 | MGnify/ENA primary metagenome ERZ825137 (study PRJEB31778, sample SAMEA3449190) | human gut metagenome | biome: human gut; feature: human-associated habitat; material: faeces | place: United Kingdom | collected 2010/2012 ...
CAAATAATTATTTATGGCATTGAGAAGCGTATCTTTCTACACTGTATGACATTTATTTACCATCTGAAATGTCAGTGGAAATATATTCAAAATTGTATTTAGCTTTACTTAGATCACTGCAGAAAAAAGGCACTCATGCAGCAGTACAACAATTATATCAGAATCATAAGACTATTATGCAGAGAGAAAGTCGAGGGATTATCGGTGGATCTGATTCTTTTTCCATTGTTGGCTGTTCTGGTATAGGGAAGAGTTCTGCAATAAATCGTGCAATCTCTATTATAACAGAAAATAAAATGATTGAAATTGAGAATCCACCAGTGAGAATTATCCCATGTCTTATAGTTCAGTGTCCATTTGATGCAAGTGTGAAGTCACTATTGCTGGAAATTTTACGGAAGTCTGATGAACTTTTGGAAACTAACTACTATGGAAACGCCTTAAAAGCCAGAGCGACAACAGATGTGCTGATTGGTATTGTAGCACAAGTGGCATTGCAACACTTAGGAATGTTAGTTGTCGATGAAATTCAGAACTGTGTTGTGGCGAGAAACGGGAAGTATCTGGTGGCAATGTTGACACAGTTAATTAACACTTCCGGTATATCCATTGGATTGATAGGTACACCCGAAACAACGTCATTACTTGAAACTGCATTCCAGTTGGCACGCCGGTCATTAGGACTGCAATACAACACTTTAGACAATGATGAATATTTCAGTGGATTTTGTAAGCTATTATGCAAATATCAATATGTGCAAAAATATACAGAAATCACGCCACAAATTATTGATTGGCTTTATGAACATTCAGGCGGCGTTACTTCTGTTGTTGTATCTCTAATTCACGATGCACAAGAAATTGCGATACTCACAGGATATGAAACACTAGATGTTGTAATGCTCAATCAAGCATATAATCAAAGACTGCAACTTTTACATGATTTTATTCGTCCAAATGTAACAGCAAAACCAACCAGAAAGAAAAAGAAAACTATACATGCCGAAAATCAAACAGATACCTACACAATTTCTTCGCTTGTCCAAAAGTCAAAAGATGAAAACTTGGATATTGTGCCATTATTGCAGGAATATTTTACTGTGGAAGAGGTGAAGTTATGAAAATGTATCTTCCTGAGATTTACCCGGACGAACTTGTATATAGTTGGTTGTCTCGATATTTTGTATATTCTGGGTGTACGAATAATAGAATGTTGTTGTCGCAACTTTTGTATTCAAAAAGTAACAATCCAAGCATCGAATTTATAGGTCATCTGAATGAGGCAGCAGAACGGCAAATTACACAAGTATATTCAATGGATGATTTGATTTTAAACCATACAATGTTTCCTCAATATGCAAGATTTATGCCAGCAGATAAAAGAGAAGTGGCACTTGCAGAGCTAAAACGTTATTGTGATCCACATAAAGTCTTTACAATTCTCCCACGAAATGATAGAGAGTTATGGCTAAAATATTGCCCGTTATGTGTGGCAGAAGATCGCAAAAAATACGGAGAAACTTATTGGCATAGAGTTCATCAGGTTAGAAATATGCTGATTTGTCCCACTCATAGATGTAAGTTGGTAAATTCGGAAGTAGATATACGCAGTGAAAAGATATTTACATTTAATCCGGCAGAAGTGGCAATAAAAAACGTAACCTCTGTATTGGTTGACGATATGGAACAGATTAAATTTGCAAAATATATAAGTGATTTATTTAATGCGAATATAACGAGCGACAATGAAAACAATATAAAAGCCGATATATACAATGCAATAACCAAGACGAAATACATGAAAGGGAAACATCGGAAGATGGCACAATTTTCTGAAGATTTACAATCGTATTTCAAGAAAATGGAAATGAATACTATTGCAAGTATATATCAGATTCAAAAAGTAATGTTAAAAGAAAGTAATGAATTTACTGCTATATGTCAGATTGCGTACTTCTTGAATATCAATCCAACGGAATTATTGGAATCTGAGGTTACAGAAGAAAAAGTATTACAAGAACAAGAAAGCCACTATATAAAAAATCGTGCAATAGCAGACTGGGAGAAATTTGATGTAGAAAATGTTGTACGTTTTGAAGAGTTCTGCAAAGGCGTTTATGATGGATCTGATAATGATAGCGGCAGACCTGAAAGAGTATCTGAGAAAATGGTTTATAAGTTTCTGGGGATTACCTCATATGGATTCAAAAATATGCCTAAATGTATGACTGTATATGAAAGATATGCAGAATCGTATGAGGAATCCTGGGCGAGAAAAATTGTTTGGGCTTATAATAAATTGAAGAAAGAAAATACGACAGTATATTGGTCATATTTAAGAAAACTATCTGGTGTAAAAAAAGAGTCGTATCAAAAATCAATTCCTTTTTTAGAAAGGTATGCAGACAAAGAAACATATACCGATATATTAAAAATCGGATAAAAAATGAGGACTACAATTTTATTAACTGTAGTCCTCAACCAATTTATTCGCATTGAATATTGAAGTAAACAACACCGGTATATCGTGGCAATTTTATTCTTCATTTAGTTTACACACCTTTTTCTTAAACCTTAATATTGTTTTTCCAAACAACTTATAATATGGCACTGGCATTTCCTCAAAAACATAATAATTGATACAGTCTGCCAGTAAAATCGCTACCCATGACAGGAAAAACCAAACAAACATAAATGGAACACAGATAATGCCATGATAATTAAGTGGCAGATTTGAGTAATCCCACATATGAGGAATTGGCAGATAATCCCATGCTAAACCAATGGAAAGCTCCATTAGAGTAATGAGTAGTGAGCCAAGTAATCCCTGGATGGTAATGTCAATATCCCAGGAAATTGTATCATTTATTTTGTCGAGAATTACGATTGCCAATCCACCGCATATTCCCATTTGCCAATAACTATATCCACGAAATAGTGTTTCAATAGTAATGTAGGAACAGAAGCCAACCAAAAACAAAACTAAATTCTTTAAAAATTTGTCTTTCATATACACTTGCTCCTTATAAAATAGTTCTTTTATCTTTATAAAAAATAAGGGTACTCCATTTATTGAAGTACCCTAAATATCATTGTTGCATAAGTAAAACTCTTAATACATCTGATTGATAATCAACAGGAATATCCATACCATAAGTGATGGCAGAAATTTCAGTTATCTTATCAAGTGAATTGATGTATGTTTTCAATGAATTATTATATGTGACTTGATAGGTTTTCCATGAAGTCGCAGCATTCAAAATAGCAGTAATATCATCCACTGAATAAAACTTACAAGGCTCACTATCAGCGTGATATGGAATTGCTGTTTCTCCAGATGCAACCATAGTAGAAAGAGTAATAAGATTGAGTTGATCTTGCTCAGTAAGAGAGAAGTGGTGAGAACTTCCATCACTTAATTCTACATCAAATCCTTTCTGAATAAGATTCTTACACATCATATTCATCTCTGTTACTTTTGCGTTTCTCACATATTCAACTGTAATTTCTTGATTTGGATCTGATGGTGTATCATCAATATCCGGTGCTTCTGGCGTTTCTGGAACTTCGACCTGTTCTCCAGACTCTATTGATTTGCTGAGTGCCGTAAATTCTTCTTCATCAATTTCGATAACAGACGCAGAAGAGTACAGACCTTTTACAGTTTCAGGACGTAACCAGGAATCGTGATAATAGTTGTCAGCACAAACAATATATTGAGCTTCGTCAAGATTGCAAGTAAGCATGAGTGGCGGTAAACCATCACGCAATTTATATTTGCATAAGTCCAAAGCGGTAGATACACCAATAAATGTATTATCTTTAATTACTTTGTAGTACAGCATTTCGGCTTCCTCCTTTATAATGCTTACCTAGTAGCTTGTCTAGTTTATAGCCTCCAAACAATTTGATATACTGTTTGAGCATCTGCTTTCTGGTTCTAAAAGATTTGCCTATTTTCTTAGTGTGGTTATAATACGATTGAAATGAATTATCCTTATCTTCCACGATGGAAAGAATCGCTGCTGCGACATCTTTTGGTAAAAGCTCTGTAAGTGGGAAATATTCATTGATGGTAGAAAGTGCAAACAGAATACCAGACATATTTCCAAGGTGTTCTGTAAACTCTGGAATACCTTTCGCCTTTCCCACCGGAATGACTTTTTTGCAGTTTTCTACATCTTCCGCAAGATCGGAAAATACAGACATTAATTTCTCTACGATTTCCTGCACGCTCTTATATTCATCAGATTTCTTTACTTCCTGAATTTTCTGCTGTGTCTTTACAGGATTTTTCCAGCTGTTTCTGTAATTCTTTCTTCTTCTCTGGTTGTTGGATTTTTTAGTCTCTTTGATCTGCTGCTCACTCATAGTTTAAACGTCCTTTCGTATTATCATATCTTTCTTCTCTTACAAGTCTTAATGCTTCGTTGGCTTCCGAGTCTGGCTCTATATCGTCCAGACTCTCACCTTCTTCCTCCGCAAGCTGTTCCACTACGGATTTAATATCTTTGTGATGATATTATTGCAAGATATGACGTTATCATTAAAAAATAGGGAAAGTTATAAAAAGTAGATCCTGGGGCGGTGATGCCCTGGGATTTTTTGTTTTTATAAGTAGATTAAAATAATTTTAAATATGTATTGACAAATAGAATATAATAATGTATTATAATCATGTAAACAAAAGACACCACTTGAAACGGAGGGCGACAAAATGAGAAAATTCGAGATCGGTAAAAGATATTATCAGGACGGCACAACATACGAGATCATCAGAAGAACAGCGAAAACTGTTAAATATGCAGAGCTTCAGCACGCCGGACGTTTTAATGAAAGAGTGATGGAAGAAAAAACAGTAAGAATAAAAGACTGGGGCGACAGAGAGGTATTTTTCACACATGGTTATGTGACAGTAGAAGCATAAAATAAAAATCCTTTATGGTGGGCGGTAAAACCATAGAAAGGCGGTAAATATGACGATTCCTAAATATATTCAAGATTTAATGAAAAGATCTTGTTTTGTTTTGGGTTCTGGAAGTCCAGGATATACAATCAAAATATATAAGTCAACGGAATATGCAAAAATTCCTACACTCAAAGCAGAAATTGAAAGGCTGCAAAAATGGGTTGATAGAATGTTACCGGATGATGGCTTGAATGTTCCAACAATGATAATTGAGCATATACCAGAAAATACGCATTATTGTAAACAATATGCCATTGTAACAATTTATGATCCTATCATGCAACAACTTGAAAAGTACATACCTAAAAATGATGATTATAGAGTAATTAAGTAGAGAATATGAAGTAAAGTAATATATAGTCTATGTAGTATAAAATAAATGAAATATATCTTGACAGTAGATTAAAATAATGGTAATATACGAATATAGACAACAGACACGACTTTAAAAATGGAGGTTTTGACATGGGAAACAGGATTAAAAAAACAACAGTTTTTATTGAGGTAGTAGCACTCACAAATAGTACGGCTTTTAAAGTCGGTGAGACAGTCGGAAATTATAAAGACGATCTTAATCGTTGGGTTGCAACTGATGAAAACGGTAAAAGATGGCAGAATCTTGCTAAAAACCTTAGAAATGAGAATTTTTACAAATTCGTTAATCAGTATTCAATGTCAGACATTATTTATTATCTAATGGATAGAAACACAGACTATCAGACAGTAATGTGGGAAATGCTTGTTGAAGCGGTTGAAACCACATTTAAAGAAGCAAGGGTAACTTGCATTGATGATATTTATAAATACATTGTTCAACATTTGATTTAAGTTGAACAAAATAAAAGAAAGGAATGTAATAAGATGATTGCAGAAGAAATGAAAGAGTTATTGCAGAGATTGGCGGATTTAGCAGCACAGGCTTCAGATGAAGTCTATGACGATGACAATGAAAACGGCACAATGGGAATTTTAAGAACCTGTGATCAACTTTTGGAGAAAATTGACAGTTATTTAGAAAATAAATAGGAGGGAGCATTAAGTGATGAAAGTAAAATATATTGGTAAAGGCGGTTTTCTTGATACACCTGTTTACGAGGACGAAAACGGCAAACTGTACTTTGATGAAAATAACGGCTATGGTGAATTAAGCCTTTATATTGGTGCATATCGTGACGAATACGGGGAAATCTGGGGCGAGCCTTGCAATATAGTAAAAGAGCCTGTAGAGTGCGAAAATCCGTATAAAGTACATCCTAGATGTGGCGATTATATGTTATTGAGCAGATTACAGTCAGATTGCAAGTATTATATTAATTGCAATGGATGTAGTAAAAATAATCTGTGGTCAGACATTGATACAATTTTAAACGAGATGGAAAACATCTTGAAATCATTCCAGCCGGAAGATAAGCCGGAATGGTTGACAGATCCAGAGTTTGAAGAACTGAAAAAGAAAGTCAGAGAGGTGCAGCGAGAATATGAAACCGTACATAATGCCAAATGATGACAGAGATTTTACCGATACAGTAAAATTTCAGGAAATAAAACAAAAATGGATAGATGCCGGAATGAGTGAAGCGGATATAGAAGCCTGGACGGACTTATATCATTCGTTTGACGTATGGGGTAATGATAAAGGCTGTGATTATTCCAATACAGATCTTGCCTATGACACAAGTAAATTGGGTTATGAGCATTGCATCAGATAATAGGAGGGTGAAAAATCATGTTAAATGGATTCAATAAAGATGAGTTTATGAGCTGGTTAAAAGATGAATTTCCGGGTTGTATTGATAGTCATTGGAATTGGGATCTTGTAGAAAACATTATTGATTATGCAGTAGAACACAATAATGTTTCAAAGGATCAATTTTGCTATTTTGTTTCTGATATGCTTCCAGAGGTGGAATTTTTGGAAGTTGCAAGATTTTGTGAAAATGGGATCTTGACAAATAGCACACTTAAAGAGTTGGGAAGGGAGTTTTAAAATGGCAAATATTAAATATCATCAAAATGGTGTAGGTCGTGAATATGGTGCAGATCATACATTAACAAATAACTGGAATCCAGATGTAGACTATGGAAATGAATATGTTAATGTGTATTTTCGCATTGATACACCGTCATATCGTGGCTGTAGTTTTTCTTCAGATGATGATTGTCAGAAATGGCACGAAGAAGCCAGGGAACTTATAGAATCTTTTGGAATCTTTGAAGGCTGTGGCTATGATATTGAAAACAGAAAAGATAAACAGGCACATTTATATGCACATCCACAGGATATAAGCGGCGTTATTTTGAAGAATGATGTGAAAAAAGTTGCAGAAGCGATTAGCAAAATGAAATTATCATCTATTCGTTGGGTGGATCTTTACGAAACAGTATATGTTATATCGGATGAAGAATATGAAAAATATTTATCTGGTAGAGATAAAGAAATCAGAAAAGCGTTATTTGACAGTTGCCATACAACCAGGACAACAAAATATTATAGTGCTTTTGATGTGTGTCGGGATCTTGCTGGAATGTTCAGATTAAACCGTTTAGGCTTAAATGACGGGCGAAATTATGGTGGTGGTCAGACAATAAACCATATTATGAAAATCATTGATGAAATGGCAAATACGGGCTTGCTGGTTATTACTAAAGGTAAAGATGATTTAAAACTTGTTAGAAGCATCAATAAGACAGAACAGAAGCGGTTAAAAGTGACAATATAGAGCTGTAAAGGGCAGTTGTTCTAAAGAAGAAGCATTGCAGTTTATTGAAGAATAGATCAGAAAGGAAAATTAAAACATGGGGAATAAAGAAGTTACAAAAGCATATGTGAAAAAGTTTGTTGCGCCGGTAAAGGGCGAATTTTACTACAGCGTGCAGATCAATCGCATTGTAGAAAATAATAATGATGTCATATTCTGTAATTGTGGTAAATTATGCCGGACAAGTGAAGAAGTTTCATTGTTCCTGGAGCAGACGAAAAAATTCTTTTCAGAAATTGTGTGTATTGATACAGATGAACTTTTTGTGTGTTAGGAGGAAAAGAGCATGGGACAGCGTTCACAGATTTATGTGAGATACAATAAAAAGGATATGAACGGCGTTAATCACAAGAAACTGATTGCAAATTATTACGGTTGGAATTATGGGGAAAGAATGATCAGCCGGGCAAGATGGGGAATTGAGTTTATAAAAGAGTATTTATCACTGGGGTATAATGGATATAATTGGTTTGAGCAGCCCGGAAGTGATGTACATTTATCAAGGGTTTTCGATGCAAATTTTGATATGCACGATATAGCAATAAGCAGTGATATTATAAAAGAGTTGTGTGGCTTTTATGGTATTTCTACGGAAACTGACTATTTAAAAAGTGAACTTGAAACGGCTGTAAAAGAAGAAGCTGAAGAAGAGGGGCTTGAGATCAATTCGATAGAACAGCTATTCATTGAATACATATTTACCAGACAGGACAATAATGATGGTAAATTGTTCGTTGACATTCTGGAAGATGGTATAAAATACTGTTTTCTTGACGATCGGGCAAATACAGATAATATCATGGATGCAGCCGCTTATATGGTGTGGGATTATCAAGACTGTAAAGAGCCAGATTGGACGAAAGACGAGTGTATCAAGCCTGAACAGAAAGAGAACTGCAGAAAGAATATCCTTGCTATTGGCAAGATGGCACAGCTTATGACCAAAGAAGAAATTGACGAGTTTATCAATTATGATTATCTGGAAGATATGGAAAAGCCGCCGTTTTGCTGATGTAGTATAAAATAAATATTGACATATAAAATAAAGTGTGGTATAGTCTTTGTATAAGGTTATACCACTATTTTTATATAAGGAAGGTTGACGAATGGAAGTAGTAAAATTGCCAGATGGAGAAATTGAAGTGATAGGAAGAAAACAGCATATCATTGACATCGTTCGAGAAAGATGTGGCGATGATGTGGCTAAAATTATTTCAGAGTGGATTGATCCGGAAGAGCTGGATATTGATGATTTTGAATTTGACAAGTAGATTAAAATAATTGCATTATATATTGACAAGTAGTATAGAATAATGTACAATGTGATTATAGAAAAGGACACAACTTAAAATAGATGGCATAAAACGAGAGTGATATGTGATCAGAAGGATGCTCGAAGCCTGACAAACAAGATATGGGGTGAGAGGATGCTACGGTATATGGCTTGTCTCATTATCTTCTGCATCTATTATAAAATCGGAGGGGGAACGAAATGAATTTACCATACGATCAGAGAACCGATGAAACAAGAGACAGAATACGTGGAAATAGAAGAAGCTATTATCCTAATAAATACTATCGGTCAGCAGAAGGAAATTTTTATTTTTATATAAATACAAAAGGTTTTTATCATATACTTAGACCGTGTAAAATTTCATATTGTGGTAAATTTAGTCATTATGAAATAAATGACTATTTATTAAAAGCCGACAACACATTGAAACTTGTGAAAAGTTACGGATATTACAAAACACGAGAAGATGTAGTCCTGGCATTAGAGAAAAATTTAGCAAAAGATAATTAAGGAGGTTTTTATTATGTCAAGCAGAACAAATTATTATGATTTTAGAGAAGCAAAGGTTTTGATTGCTATGGAACTGTCAAAAAGAGGTTGGGAGATTTTCGGGTTTAAGCCTGATGAATCAGACGGCATGACAGATTACTGGAGTCCGGCAGACTGGGACGGGATCGCAACTAAAAACGGCTACGTTGTCGTAGTAGATTGTTCTGATTACATGGTAAAATGGCGTAGTGGTAAAAAGGATTACCACAGGAGCAACAACAAAGAAAACATGGAACTTTCTTTTGAAATTCAGTCAAAAATTAAGAAACTGGAAGAAATCAGACAGGATCGTGGGGCAAGCCCGGCAGAAGAAGAAACAGCCAAAAAGAAAATTGCAGTTCTTCTTGCAAAGGTTAAAGAAAGTAATAATACTGGCGTAAATATCGAGGTATTTTTCCCGACATTCCAGGCGAATCCGCCACGCATGAGCTGGCACGTTGAGAAAGACGGCGTTATCATTGCAAAAGGGAACGGCGTAGCGAAATTTTCAGATCTTTATTATTTCAATGAGAAAGACGCAAAAGAAGAATTGAAACAGTATGCAGATGATAAAGAGTCATACAGATACAAACAGGCAGAAAGTCGTTTGAAACTGCATAAACAGTTTATGACATTTATCAATAAAATTGATACAGCAGCCGGATCAATGCTTGCAAAAGACGGTAAAGGTTTTGTTTATGAAAATGTTGTAGAAACAAAATACAAAACAGAAAATAAAGCCGTAGAGTGTGCCGGAAGTTTTAAAGACGGTCAGTGCTTTATTGTAAAAAGATCCTTAACAGGTGGCGTTTATAGTGGATATGTTTATAGAATCCATGAAGAGAATTTAAACGGAAAAACATATTTTACAGCGTACAGACTTGACAAAAAGCTGAAAAAGGAACTTACCGGAAGGGCTAATCCGGGTAACAATTTTGGCTATATGAGTGGCACATATTTAGACAGAATCAAGGGATTTTTTGAAAAAGGTATTCTTGCATATTGTGAGATCCAGGAAGTTAAAACGCCTTATGAAGTGACAAAGTGTGTTAAAAAGGCGATTTAAGTAGTATAAAATAAATATATGAGAATATAAAAGAAAGGGGATTGAGTGGGATTTCTCCCACTCATAAAAAAGAAAATGACATTATCAGCAAAACAGGCGTGGATCGTTGAAACAGTTTCATATTTTGGATTTATTGGAAGTATCATTGCAGCTATTGTTTGTATAGTAGGAGCTGCAGGAATTGGCGATTTCTGGACGATAGAAATGAGAGAGTCTGTACCAGGCAATGCGGATATGAAGTTTTTTATTGCAGCCGGAATTTTTGCGCTTCTGGCGGTTGTGATTTATGAATTATCACAGTGTTTCGATTACTCAAATATGGAAAATCTTGAAAGTATTCCAGTGCATTACAAAAGAGATGTTGTGGAAGAAATGAAGAACAGCAAATATTTCAAAAGTCAGGTAAATGGATGCTTAAAACAGTTCTATGACGGTGTATATGGCGATTTAAGCACCGGTGATAGAATAAACAATAAAAAGTCTATGGAACGTGGCAGAGGGCTTGTAATTGGCGAATATCGCACGATATGCGGATATGTTTGCATTGTAGTGAGTGCAGATCGAAGCAGAACAGATGTTATATTTTCGGAGGAATATTATAGTGTTGCATAAAAGGAAGAGAAAAATGTGTGTTGATTTTGGAAAATATAAGGGTTTACCTATTTGCTGGAAAAGTGAAAATGAAAAATGTATCATCGTTTATAATCAATTTGCGTTTTCTGGTAAATATAAATTATATCTGAATGGAAGATATGTAGATTCAAGTGATTTTATGGGTGGCTTGGTTGAAGTTGCAAAGAAAAGTTATTTTTACAGGAGGTAGTGAAAATGGAAGATAACACAGTACACAAAACAGTGACAGGAAAAGAGTTTATTTTGACGGATTTAGAAGGGAATCCGTTGAACTATAACGATTATAAAGGCAGTTTTACCCGGCAACATCTGGCAATGCTGGAAGTAGGGCAGATTTTGAAATCTTCAAGCATGGGGATCATGTTAAAACGCACAAAATAGCAAAGTAAACTTGTGCTTGCGTAAATACCAATATATATTATAATTAAGAAACGGGAGGATAATACCATGAAAAAATCAACTATTCCTTATACTTTAACACAGCTCAAAAAGATGTTTGAGAAATCTTGCATTTTAGACTTTGATTGTCCTATTCAGCGGCGGTATGGATCATGGGACGAGTTCAAAAAGAGCTTATTAGTTCATTCTATGCTTGTAAATTTTGTAGTTCCGCCGATTTATATGACAAAAGAGAATAAAGGCACAAAGGACGCAAAGGGCAGACCTGTTTCAAATTATTCATGTATTGACGGACAGCACAGATTGAGATCAATGTTTGACTTCTTAAATGATGAATTTGCATTGCACGAAGAAACCCCCGATGCAGAAATAGACGGAGAAACCTTTTCTATCGCTGGTTGCAAATTTTCAGAATTGCCGGAAGAGGTGCAGCAGCTTTTGACTTCTTATAATTTCACAATTTATAATCTGGAAGAATGCACAGATGAAGAAATTGAAGAAATGTTCTTCCGTCTTAACAACGGATCTGGACTGAGTAAGACACAGATTGCAAATGTTAAGCTGGGAATGAAAATGGCAAAATTCGTGAATGAGACTATCAAACGTGACTTTTTCACAAAGGTATGTCATTTTACACCGGCACAGTTTCGGAGAGCAGCGGACGAAAAGACACTTCTCCAGGCTATGATGTTACTTGATATGAAAGATGGGAATTATGATCTTGTTTCCATTTCTGAAGGTTTTGTAACAAAGTATGCGGAGTCACTGCATGATACTGATACAGATGAAAAGTGTGAGAGAGTAAAAAGGATCATTGATTTTCTGGAAGAAGGATTTTCCGATAAAGAAAAGTTTATGAAGGTTGTAAATATCCCTATGTTTATTTACATAGCGGATAATGCTATCAATGCTGGGATTACTGCAAGCGAGTTCTATTCATGGTTTGAACAGTTTGCTGGTAAATATAGTCCTGATTGCAAGTATGCTGAGTATTGTGGCACTGGATCAATCAAGAAAGACAAGGTAAACGGCAGAATCGCAGTATTAAAAGAAGATTTTGAGCAGTATTTTGCCGATGAATTAAGTTCTGAAAATGAAGATGACGTGGAGGAATCAGAAAATGAATAATATACATGATAAGGTGTTTATTTGCCCGAAATGCGGAAATAAAACATTATATCCAGTAAACGGGAACAAGGATATTACGGGAATAGGCTATCACGATATTTGTGTTTGTGATGAATGTGCAGCGGAGTTGTGGAGTGAACCACAGTTTGACAATACAGTGGAGTTCGTTGAGATTTCAGAAGAATAGACCTAAAGGCGTATCATTTCGGTGGTACGTCTTATTTTTTTGCTATGTAGAATAAAATAAACATTGACACAACTATAAATATATGATATATTATATATAGGAACAAGAAATATAAGTTTTAAGGAGGTTAGCAATGTTGAGAAAAGAAATTGATCGACTTTATGACATTCTCGAAAGACTTACAGATGAAAATGAAAGAGCTGCATTAAAACATGCTATTTTTATTTTAGAAACGGAGGCTTTATGATTGACATTGATATGTGGTATGATGATAAAAAAGAACAGGTAACGGGATTAGATATATTTTTTAATGATCTTGGTTGCTTTTACAGTGGGAATTTACGAATTTTCAAGAAAACAGTGGGAGATTATCGTGCGGATAGTGTCCAGGAGATCGAAGAAGCATTTCCACATCTGAAAGAAAAGATTAAAAGTTGTTTTTCGGAGTAGATAAAACTTATATTTTATGGAGGGATTTAGATGGCTTATTATGATAACATTCATATTGATGGGCTTACAGAGCAGGAGAATCGGGCATATAGAGCAATAGAAAAGTGGAGCAGCCGTTTGAATAAGTATCAGTATCATTTACAGACACGAGGGCGAAAGAAATTGAAGTCTTTTAGTCCGTCAAGTACAAGTTTAGAGTTGCTTGAACAAAGACAAAGAATGGTCAAGCATGAAATTACAGCAGAAGAACTGATGGCAATGCTTCATAGAGCAGATATTCGCACACAGTTGAATATATGTATGGAGGCTGGATATTAAAAACAGTCAGAAAAAAATAAGTAGAATAAAATAAATATTACTTGACAAGACACAACTTATAATATATAATAAGAGTATAGAAAAACGAAGGGAGATTTAAACAATGAACAAAAATAACCAGTTAGCATATAACGACTCTTTTTTAGGATTTACGGATGACAGAACTGCTTTACAGACTGGCAAAATCGAAAAGTGCCTGTCTAAAGCATTCAGATATGATGGTGTTGTGATGGAACGCCGGGATGCAATGCTTCAGGATCTGAGATCAGGAAAAACACCAGATATGGTAGAAGAAAATGTAAATGGCAAAAATAAAAAGTCTTATAGACTCAACTTTGTCATTGACGGTTCAAGTGTTTATAACGAAATCACAAAAACAGAATATGATTTCTGTATGTATCTCATTAAAAATAATCTTATTTCAGAAAAACGTGTAAATTCTTATCTCGAAGAAGAAAAGAATAAACGTATCGAAGCTGCAAAAGCAGAGAGCAAAGCGGAAGAAACAGCCAGAAGAGAAGAAGAAAAACAGGAAGAAGAGAAAGAAAACTTTAAGTCCTGGGTGAGATCTGCAGCAGAAATGTATATGGGTACTTCAAAAGGAAATCTTATGGAAAAGATCTTTGTTGACAAGATGGGTGAGTTTAAATATCCTGTCAGAGCATTTGAGCTTCTTGCTTGCATTGACAATATTGATAATAACCCATTGTGCCGGGAAGAGCTGAAAAGCCGCTTACATACCGATAATGTGGCAAGTCGCAAGACATTCGAGTGTGTTACGGGCTTAAAACTCCCGAAAAACAATCGAGATACAAAGGAATTTCTTGATAATCTGAAAAAGTCCGATTATCAGGAGATGACAGAATATAAAGTACGCAAAAAGCCGGATAAATCAGAAGAAGGTAAACCGGAAGATGTAGAAAAAGAAGAATTTTATATTCTTGAATTTGATCCGACTGACGAAAGCCGGAAGCCGGAGTACAGAAAAATCATGGCAGAGAGAATCGAAAAGAAAGGTTTTGAGTGCTTTATTCACGAAACAGAGGACGGGAAAATTGCAATTTCTTCAGCAGAATGCGGCATGAGATTATCAACCGGATCTACAAAAGCCGAAGCTATCAGAGAGTTAAAACGGGTAATTAACAAGGTGGGAGATGTTACACTGAGAAAGAATATCCAGATGGCTATTGAAACATTCGGGAAAAATCCATATAAAGCAGCATAAAGAAGAATATAATAAATGACAGGAGACATATAAAATGAGTTTAGCTGGCAAATTTGGGAATTTTGAAATCAAGAAAACGGACAGAATCAGCAAAGAGGATCAGGAGTGGCTGATTCGTAGAGAAAAAATGTACAAACGTGCTTTAATCGTACAGAAAAGTGTGTATGACATTTATAAGACTGAGGATGGGACATATACAGAAGAAGATAGAGAAGAATTTTCTAGCTTTACGGTCAATGATTTTGGAGTTCCTAAACGAGTTAGCCAGATTCAGGATTCTTATATCAGTGGAATTTTCTCTTATTTTTCAAGAAAGTATCATGTAGAATTGAAAAATGAGTTTGAACATTACGACTATGATCGAGAGCTTTACCGTTATTCAAGCAAAACAGAACCAGTAAAAGATTTGGTAATTGATGAAATTGATTATCACACTGTACTGGATAAGATTTTCGATCAGCTTGGCGGCTTAAGTTTCCAGGAAAAATCCATGAAAGAAGTGAAAGACGCTTTAAAGGATAAATGTTATTGGAATTATAGAGATCAATGGCAAATAAAGGTTAATGATAAAAAGCTCATTTATACCGGTGGATCTTGTTACAAGAGTAAGTATTTCAACGAGTATGAATTTCATAGTACACACTGGTTATGTGCATTTCTTGACGCACTTGCATGTAATACATATGGAGAAAAAGCACATATTCAATCATTAAGCAGATTATATGACAGCTATTATGTGAAGTTATACGATGATGATTTTCAGGACGGTTTTTCAGCCCCATCAGTCGGTGTTGAGCATATCAAATTCTACAAGAACGGTAGAGTTGATGTTACTTTTAAGAGTGGTGAGTTTTGCCGGAATTTTGCAAGAGAATGGTGTGGATATACATTAGTTTAGGAGTGTGGCAGATATGAAATATAACTATTCAAATGAGGTTATACCGCAAGATCAGCGGAGTGACATCAATACAAAAATTGAATACATTGTAAATAACGATTTGCCGGAAGCTGAAACGGGTATTTCCAAAGATGACATTTTCAATGCTTATACAGGACTTGGAGGACTGCATGGACTGCAGTTTTCCAATTATGACAGTTACTATGACTACCAGAAAGCAAAAGCAGAAATTGAACAGGGACAGTTTTTCACACCTTATAAATTAGTCGAATGGATTTATGATTGTTTGCATATTTCCAATACTGATTTAGTGGCAGATTTAACTTGCGGTCATGGTGCATTTGCAAGTTGCTGTCCAGTCGAAGGAAATTTTTACGGTTGTGAGCTGGAAGGAAAATCGTACAGAGTGGCAAAATACCTTTATCCGGATGCAAAACTTGAAAATACAGACATTCGCTTTTATGAGCCGAAAGTTACTTTTGATTACGTTGTGGGAAATCCACCTTATAATTTAAAGTGGCGAAAAGATGACACAAGCTATTTAAGTGAATATTATTACTGTCTGAAAGCTGCAGAACTGTTAAAACCAGCCGGGATCATGACTATTATTGTACCATTGTCATTCTGTGCAGATGAATTTTCTGATGGTGGTATGATTGCCGGATTGAATGAGCATTTCAATTTTATTTGCCAAGTGGAGCTTGATAAAAATACTTTTAAACATCTTGGTGTTGAGAACTACAAGACAAAAATTCTCTTTGTTCAGAAAAAATCTGAATATCTGGAAGATGTTGGATATAGTACAGACTTACTTTCCGGCGTTTCTTCTAGCGAGATCTGGGAAAAGCATTTAAAGCCAGTTACAGAGAAACGGGAAAGTATCAAGCAGAAAACTTTCCTGGAAGCTGTAAGAGGCGGTAAAGAGGATATTGAGTGGCAGTATAAGATTGAAAAGTTACTGTATGACATTAAAAGAAATCCGTTTGTTTCCGACTCATACGCTGAATGCTGTGAATATGTAAATCAATATCGTATACAGAAAAAGCCGGAGTATATCAAGTGGGACGAATGGGAACAAATGAAGATTAAAAAGTCAGATGTTGAAAGACATTTGAAAACGGCGTTAAGAAAGCAAAATCCAGCTAGAAGCAAGTCAAATAGGATAATCAAGAACAATTATTCATTTGAGCTGAACGGTGAAATTCTGGATATTAACCAGGCTGTGTTATACAATGGTGTGTCAACAAGACCGTTTGATGCAAAGTGGATGACACGTCTGATTGACAAGAAAAGTCGGGAATACAATTTACAGGATGTTGCTTTTGATGATATGCAGCCAGATAAGGAAATTGCATCATGGTTAGATTCTTTTGAACTGTCAGACGGTGAAGAGACTATTCACCTGAATGCGGCACAGAAAAAGGATCTCAACTTATTTCTTCAGAAACGATACGGATTTATTCAGTGGGAGCAGGGATCAGGAAAAACACTTGCCGGAATTACAATCGGAAAATATCGCCTTGAAAAGAAACAGGTGAAAAATGTGTTCGTAGTCAGCACTGCAATAGCTATTAAAAATAACTGGAATGACGTTCTGGAACAGTACGGAATTGATTACTGCATGATTGAAAAACTTTCAGATATTCAGAATATTAAGCCGGGGCAGTTTGTGATTATCACGTTGAATATGATGTGTAAATATCATAAGTTCATCAAGCGATTTGTGAAATCTATCTGCCAGAAAGCTGTTCTGATTTTTGATGAATCCGACAATATCAGTAATATGTATAGCAAGCGCACAAAAGCTGTTTTAAATGCTTTTCGCCGTTTGAAATATAAAACATTGATGACCGGAACGAGTACACGAAACAATATTGCAGAAATTTTTCCGCAGCTTGAATTGCTGTATAACAATTCTATCAATATGTTAAGTGAATGCCCGGACGTTCAGGAGAGAAACAAGGAAAATGGTAATGAACTAGAATGGACTTCAAATGAATACTATATGAAACCATATCCGGCATACAGAAAAGGACACCAGCTTTTTACAGCAAGTCATATTCCGGATAAAATCACAGTTTTTGGAGTCAGTCAGTTTACACAGGACGTTTTTAACGCAGAATATTTGAAACTGATGATTAATAAGACTATCATTACCAGAACATTTGAAGAAATTACCGGAAAGAATCTGTATGAGATCAAACAGGTTACTTGTCAGATGGGAGAAGAAGAAAAACATCTGTATTCTATTGCCCTGGATGAATTTTATAAGATGGAATATCTGTTTAGTAAGACCGGAAACAGCCGTAAGGATGCAATGCTGAGAATTTTAAATCAGTTGCTTGCACTTCTGAAAATCTGTGGTGCGCCACAGACATTAAGAGAATATGATCAATCAGTTATGCCGGAAAAATTCAAGTCAGTTCTTTCTCTTTTGGTAGACTTCCAGGGAGAGAGGGTTGCTATCGGTGTACGCCATATTGAGGTCGTGAGAGCCTATGAAGCTGCAATTAGAGCGAAATTTCCGGACAGACCAGTATTCGTTATTACTGGAAATGAAACTACCTTAAAGCAGAGAAAGAAAATTGTGCAGGATGAGTAAAAAGAAAAGACCGGAAGGTTATTATGATGGATTACGAAGAAAAGAAAATGTAAGTATTGAAGAAGTGTATAATGCGGTAAAAGACGTATTATTTGAGCCGGATAAGAGAAAAGCAATGGTTATGATCAACGGCGACAAAATCAAAGGGAATAGCCAGAGATTCCAGACATTCTTTACAAAAGGATTAAAATGTGCGTGTTGCGGCATTGAAGGAAAATATTTTGGAAAAGATAAGACCTTTAGTGATGCAAGGTATCATTTGAATTTGTATGCCTTAGACGAATCTGGAAATGAAGTCTTAATGACAAAAGACCATATTATACCACGTTCAAAAGGCGGAGCTAATCATGTTTCCAACTATCAGACCATGTGTGAAAAATGTAACCAGGAAAAAGGAAATGATATTGATGAAGTAGGATAAAATAAATGTTGACATATGATTAAAAATATGGTATCTTATATATAAGCAAAGAGGACACAACATAAAAACGGAGGTATGAAACATGAGTAAGATACTCAATCAGAAAATCATGTCTTTCGAGGAAGTAGTCATCGAATGTGAAAATGAAACTGAATATGCTGAAACTCTTGATAAAATGCGAAAAGCAGGATTCACAAGAGTTTTAAAGTTAGATAAGGAAAGTGGTGAAATGATTCCACTGAAAAAGATTCTTAAAAACGGGCATATTGTTCAGCGATACAAGCGTTTCGGTGGATATGAGATAGTTGAGAGTAAATTACGGGCAGAGCTGCCATTAGGCATGAAACCGCCCGATTAAAAAGCAGAAAGGTAGAATAAAATAAATGAAAGAAATTGCATTATTGATAGTGACCGTCATTATTATGACAACGGTATTTTGGTATGCCGCCGCAATGACAAGGGTTGCTAGTTTTTCAGATAAGAAAATGCGAGAACTGTTTGAACAGTATCTTGAGAAAAAAGAAAAGTGGAGGATTTAAAGATGAATTTAAGAGAACTCGTTGGACACAAGGTAATCAGAACACAGCCGGTAGTAAGCGGAGATGTAGGATATTCACCGTTTCTGGGTATAAGAAGCAACGAAAGAAAAGACTATGATTTTTGTAATCTGAGTGATTGCATTAAGGTTGTAGGAATTGTCAATGATGTAGTTATGATTGAAAGTGTATTTAATCTCGGAAATCCAAAGGTCAGAGGACTTGACTGCAGGTTTGATGATGACAACTGGAAAGCTGTGGATGAAGCCTGGGAATATGTTTATGGAAATAAGGAAAAAGAAGCAGAACCGAAGAAACCGGAGATTTACCAGTTTGACCGCATTACAAGAGAATCCTTTTCTGCTGCGGATCTTGCAGAACATGATTTTAAGTTAAAAGAAATCGTATATGTTCCGCATGGTGATAAACAGGTGGTGTTCAGAGTTGAGCATGTTACAGATGAAAAAGCATACCTTGTTGCTACTGATTGCGTTGGTCGGACAAAAATGACAGATATGAATGAGTATCTGGATAATTTTATGAAAGAGCTGCCGGAAGATCTGCTTGATATTTGTGGCGAGATCGAACATAAAGTAAACGGTCAGCTTATCAGAAAAAGCAAAGTTACTTTGTTATCATATGGAAATACTACCGGATGCGAAAACTGTAATGGTATTGATGACATGCAGTTTGACGGATTAAAAACAGAAGCAGACAGATGTAAAAATGATACAAACGGAGAAACTTGCTGGTATTGGGAAGATACCCCGTATGATTATGAGGACTGGGATGAAGATTCTTCTGCTTCCTATTCCACGCCTTTCCTCAATGTCTACGCTAACGGCATTCCGTACGACGGCAACACTGCTTCCTACACTCTTGGCGTTTGCCCTTGCCTCTCTATCTTAAGAAAAAAGAAAAAGGATAATTCCGAAGAGTAGGATTAAAAAGTAAACAATCGGATTTTGAAGATCAAAAAGATCTGCGTTAGCTTGTCTAACGCCTTATAAAAAGATTTTGAGGTAAAAATAATGGCGAAAGCAGTTATTTTAAAAACGGATCGTGGCATAAAAATAATGGGAAGCATTCAATGTAGTAACGGTTGTATTTTTGATGCTGAAGGATGTTTCCGGTATTGTAACGAACATATCAGTGAACATCGTGATAGGCTGCAAGCACAAAAGTTGATGTATGCTTCAGGAACGCTTGCTAATGAACCAAATGAAAAGGAAGATTGGTACAAAGATAGGGAAAATTTCGTTGATATTGAAATCCCTTATGAATGCGATCAGTCTTACCATTAAAGAATAAGTAGAATAAAATAATTGTTGACATATAGAAGAAAATATGTTAATATAAATAATGTGAGGTGAAACAAATGGCAACAGGAACGAATTTAAGAAGAATCCAAAATAAAAAGATTCAGAAAAATAATACTTCAGGCTGCACAGGAGTTTCTTTTCATAAACAAAAAGGTCAATGGTACGCAAGAATAAATTTCAAGGGCAGAAGTCATAGCTTGGGATATTTCGATCATGTAGAAGATGCGATTGCAGCAAGAAAAAAAGCTGAAAAAATGACTTTTGATGAATTTGTAAATGCGTATTCTAAAAAGAAAGTAATAGAAATATAAGGAGAAAAACAATGATTAAACAGAATGTTCAGATGACACTTGGAACTACAATTTGTGATTTTGGAAGTGGTGACATTTCCGTTGGCGTTAAGTCACGTTTAGATGATTCAAATAAAGTCTCTATTACATTAGGTGCGATGAAAGACAAACAGGAAATTGGAAGCCTTGTTCAGAATGCTTCATTTAAAGAGGCTGTAGTTATGAACTTTGACAAGATTGAAAGTCTCGAAACAGTTAAAAAAGCTGTGGAGTCTGCCATTGATATTATGAAAAAGAAAGCCGAAATTGCAAAAATGCCGGAAGATAAGGTGTTCACAGTACCGCTTAAAAATATCTGGACTACAGGAGCGTTTACATGTTCAAATCCTTCACCGATGAAGATTATGACTTGCATGAAACATTTCCAAGAAAAAGGCAGCATCGACAGGGATCTCGTAGTGGACAAAAACATGTGTCTGACAGATGGATATGTGGGGCTTTTGGTTCTCAGAAATGAAAACATTGAAAAGACAAAAGAGCTTGTACGTATCTGTGCTGAAAAGGGCATGAGCCTTGAAGCGGAGGTAGGTGCAATCGGTGGTGAAGAAGACGGTGTTGTAGGTATGGGTGAATGTGCAGATCCTGAAGAGTGTGCTTCTATTGCAGCTCTTGGCGTTGATATGCTTGCAGCAGGTATCGGTAACATCCACGGTAAGTATCCTGAAAACTGGCCTGGTCTCCGCTTTGACGTTCTTGAAAATGTTAAGGCTAAGACAGGTACATTACCACTCGTTCTTCACGGCGGTACAGGTATTCCTGAAGATATGATTAAGAAGGCAATCTCTCTCGGAGTTGCTAAGTTCAATGTTAATACAGAGTGTCAGATTGCATTTGCTGAAGGCGTTCGTGGTTACATTGAAGCAGGTAAGGACTTAGAAGGTAAGGGATTTGACCCAAGAAAGCTTCTTAAGCCTGGCTGTGAAGCAATCGTAGAAAAGGTTTGCGAAAAGATTAAGCTCTTCGGTTCAGATAACAAGGCTTAATTAAAGGATTTTTAATGGCTAAATCAAAAAAGAAAAGTAATGTAATATTAATTATTATTATAATTGCATGTATTGCGGTTGCCTCATATTCCATATTTATGCTTGTTAAGTCCTCTCTTGAATATAAACACGTGGATGACGTGAATAATCAGGTTATGAACACTATCGTAAAAA
>ERZ825137.2350-NODE-2350-length-22186-cov-7.026705_pt1 | contig 22186 bp, 18 predicted proteins | sample MGYA00519873_ERZ825137 | MGnify/ENA primary metagenome ERZ825137 (study PRJEB31778, sample SAMEA3449190) | human gut metagenome | biome: human gut; feature: human-associated habitat; material: faeces | place: United Kingdom | collected 2010/2012 ...
TGGAATAGGTCTTTCCGACCTGTCTTGCGCCCTGTAAAATAAGGGGCTTGCGGTGAACGCTATTTTTCCAAGCTTCCAAAAAAATCATAATTTTCCTGTACATAATCAGACCTCCTTAAAGGTACTAAGTACAGTATAACGAATATTCGCGTAAAAATCAATGAACTCTTGTTACATATTTACACTAAATAACACGAATGCGCCATTTTAAGAAATGTGCGATATGTTTTCAATGGGTTACCGCCCCTTTTTTATTTGAAATTTGCAACATGACTGCATTTTGATACAAGTGGGTTCTTTTGTGCTATAATCGGCAATGATAAACGAACGAAGGAGGACGCGGGCATATGCGAGCATATAATCAAAAACAAGGCTACGGTTAGCGGATGACGGAACACGGGGCGAAGCCCAAAGGATCCGTTGACCTGCAAATCTAAATCATCATTTCATATTAAAGAAGGCAAAATGAACATCATAATTAAATACAAGAGGTTTCACGGAATAAGCAACGAATCAGCTAAGTTATTAGCATATCTATCAGTCTTTATTCATATCATCAAACATAATCAATGAACAGGAGCGAGTTAAATGCACGTTAAGAACATATATCCCACCACAACCACCAACGAAGACCTTATAGGGCTGGCCGAGATGGCAAGCACATATCTTAGCAGCATGCCGGCGGCGCTTGCGACTAACGAGATATTGGCTGTGCCTACCGAGCGCGTCATAAGGCGCACAAAAGGAGAACGATAATAGGTGATAGCAATATACGCCAGGCAGTCCTTGGATAAAAAGGACAGCATATCAATCGAAACACAGGTAGAACTATGTAAGAAGGAGATAGAGGACGAGCCATATAAAGAATATGTAGACAGAGGCTACAGCGGCAAGAATACGAACCGCCCGCAGTTCAAGGCAATGATGCAGGACGTGGAGAACGGCGTTATAAGTAAGATAATAGTCTATAAGCTTGACAGACTCAGCCGCTCCACGCTCGACTTCGGCGAGCTTATGGACGCATTGAGCAAGCACAGCGTTGAGTTCTCATCCACAAGGGAGAAGTTCGATACGTCAACGCCCATAGGCAAAGCCATGCTCAATATAATAATGGTGTTTGCGCAGCTTGAGCGTGAAACCATTCAGGTGCGCGTGCAGGATAACTTCCGCATGCGCTCCTCCCGCGGGGCATACGACGCCAAAGCCCCATACGGATACGCAAAAACAAAGGTGATGATGCATGGCAAAGCTGTAAGCACCCTAAAACCGGACAAGGCGTATTCACTAATGGTCAAAAAGATATTTGAGCAGTACGCCTATACGTCCACATCGTTAGGCTACCTTGCCCGCACGCTCAACCAGCAGGGCATAAAGTCCGCAAACGGCGCAGCATGGGACTCCTGCAAGCTGAGTAAGCTGCTGTGCAACCCGATCTACGTCAAGGCCGATGCCGAGGTATACAAGTACTACCGCGCCAAGGGCATGGAGATAACCAATGATATAGACGACTTCCGCGGGCAATACGGCTGCGTAACATACGGGCAATGGGACAGGGCGAAGAACAAGTTCGCTCAGCTTTCGGGGCTAACGCTGTCCATAGGCCTGCACGAAGGCATTATTGACGCAAAGACGTTTCTCGCCTGCCAGTACAAGCTTGCCGACAATACGCAGATAAATAACACCGGCCGCGGCAAGCATTCTTGGCTAACAGGGCTGCTGAAGTGCGGCTGCTGCGGCAAGGCTATGAAGGTAATGACGTATAAGGACACGGCTACGTTCAGATGCTCAGGCGCAATGAACACCGGGCTGTGCAGCGATTCGCCGTCCGTTTGCGTGCATGAAATGGAGGAAGCAGTTGAGCGGGAGATATTCGCCCATGTAGCGCGGCATCAGGAACTGGTGGTTCAGAAGCGCAAAGAAGAGGACAACAAGGCGCACAACTATAAAATCGCCATAGCAAAACTGGATGACCAGATAGCCAACCTTATAACCGCCCTTGCCGACGGTACGGAGCTGACCATGAAGTACATAAACGGCAGGATAAGCGAGCTGCAAAAGCAGCGCGACATCTTGGCCGCCGAGCTTCAGCAGCATAAGAACGCCACCAAGCAGCAGGGTGATATAAAGCAGTTCCATGACATAATCAACCTTTGGCCCGGCATGACCATCCCGCAAAAGCATGAAATAGCCATGATGCTAATCAAACGCGTAGAAATTCAGGAGGATACGACGAGGATTTATTGGAAGTATGATCTGTAGTTTTGCAGTACATGTGCAGACATAAGCACATGCTTGGGTTCACTCCCGGGCAGTTTCATTTACACGCATATAATCGCTTATATAGATAATAATACGGCTCAAATGGAAATAAACGATTTCACTTTTCCGACATCATTAGCTATAATGATGCAGTCTGCTGATAAGGCAGAATCATTGAAGAAATGAGGGAAAGATTCTAATGAAGAAAATCACTGCACTTTTGCTTGTGCTCGTGATGGCTCTTGGTCTCTCTGTTGGCTGCGCCCAGCAGGAAGTCAATACTCAGCCCGATCCTACCGAGGCTCCTGCTGCCACCGAAGCACCTGTTGCTGAAGCCACTCCGGAAGTTGTCGCTTCCGCCGAACCCGAAAGCCCGAACTTTCCGGAACGATGAAGGTCGTTGCTACCGGCGACGTTTACGGCCCCCTGTTTGAAGAGTTCACCAAGGACACCGGCGTTACCGTTGAAGTTCTGTCCATGTCCTCCGGTGAAGTGCTCTCCAAGCTCCGCGCTGAGGGCGGCACTCCTTCTGCTGACCTGTGGTTTGGCGGCGGAATCGATGCTTTCATGAGCGCTGCTGACGACGGCCTGCTCGAACCCGTTGTGTTCGATGCCGCCAACGATCTCGCTCCTGAATTCCGTGATGCGGACGGTTACTGGTACTCCAAGGGCATCACTATCGTTGGCTTCCTTGTAAATGATGGCCTGCTCGAAGAGCTGAAGCTCGATAAGCCCGCTTCCTGGGACGATCTGACCAAGGAAGAGTATAAGGGCGAAATCGTAATGTCCAACCCCGCCGTGTCCGGCACCAACTACGCCGTGGTCAATGCTCTGCTGCAAGCCAAGGGCGATGCCGGCTGGGATTACTTTGAAAAGCTGAACGAGAACATTGCTTACTACGGCCGCCGTGGTTCCGACCCGAAGAACAAGGTCACCGCTGACGAGTTTGCCATCGGCATCACCTATGTTGACCCCAGCATTGAAAAGCTGACCGAAGACTACAATGTTTCCGTTATCTATCCTTCCGATGGTATCCCCTGGGTATCCGAAGGTGTAGCCGCGTTCAAGAACGCTGAAAACGTTGAAGCCGCCAAGGCATTCATAGAATGGCTCTTCAGCAACGACGATCATCTCCGTCAGCTTGCTTCCATAGAGAACAAGACCGGCGTCAAGATTATCAAGCCCTCTATCGAAGGCGTTGAACTGACCTACGATGCTTCCATCCTGATGGATGAAGACCTGTCCCTGTTCGGTAAGCAGCGCGAGGAGATCCTTGCCCGCTTCGAACCCATGATGGGCGACAAGGCCGCTCAGGAATAAATGACGGCCGCTTCTAAAAGCACAAATAAAAGGGCATGTAACAATGCCCTTTTTCGCGTTAAGGAACAGGCGGGGGATACGGCCGTGCTGTGCATACTGCTCGGCGGGGTGCTGCTGTTTATACTGTGGCCCATGCTTTGCATAGCGCTGCGCAGCTTCCGTGCAGCAGACGGCGGCTTTACGCTTGAAGCATACAGCAATGTGCTGTCCAAGTACGGCACAAGTATGCGCAACAGCGTTGGGGTCGGCATTTGTACGGCCATATGCACAACTATACTTTCGCTTTCCGTTGCGCTTACCTGCGCCACGCGCCGCTCGTGGGGACGCACGCTGTGCATGATTCTTCTGACTGCGGCAATGGTAGCGCCGCCATTCGTATCGTCGCTTGCGTATATTCAGCTGTACGGCCGACGTGGATGGATAACATATCGTTTGTTGGGGCTCAGCTGGAATCCGTACAATCTTGCTGGCGTTGTGGCGATGCAGTCGCTCTCGTTCACGCCGCTCAATGCGCTGTTCCTACTGGGCGTGCTTGATAAGCTGGATGCTGACAGTCTGCGTTCGGCGCGCGACTTGGGAGCAAAACTTTCCGCTATACTTAGGGACATTGTTCTGCCGCTCATGCGCCCGGGACTGCTTGTAAGCATGCTGCTGTCGTTCGTTCGCTCCCTTGCGGATTACGGCACGCCTGTTATTATAGGCGGTCGCTCGGTAACGCTCGCCGCTGAGGTCTATTTGCAGGTAATAGGGTATTCAAACCTTGAAAAATCTTCGGCAATGAACATGTTCCTGCTTGTGCCGTCGATATTGTTCTTTTTTATATATCGCGCGCTTATGCGCCGGTCGGACAAGCTGACTGCAGGCAGCCGCAGTACACAGGGAGGACTTTCGCTTCCACTCACTCGCTGTGGTTCGGTCGGTTGGCTGGCGCTTACCGGCAGCGGATTGTTTTTCGTGCTTACGCTGCTGCAATATGGCTGCGTTTTGCTTTCCGGCTTCCTAAAGAGCAAGAAGGGCGTATATTCATTCACGCTTGACCATTGGAACGAGCTTTGGAGCATTGGCGCTTCGCCTGTTGTGCGCAGCGTGGTTTATGCGCTGATAGTTGCCGTTGTCGGCACGCTGTTCGCGGCATTGTTTGCGTATTATATGGACCGCCGCCGCGTTCCCGGTCGCGCGTTCTTCGATTGCATTGCCACTATGCCGTATATGTTGCCCGGCACATGCTTTGGCATAGGATATATACTCGCGTTCAACCATGCGCCGCTCAAGCTTACCGGCACGGCAATAATAGTTCTTGCCAACATGCTGTTTAAGCAGTTGCCTACATCGGCAAAGATATGCTCCGCTACGCTTGCGCAGCTTCAGCCGGCACAGGAACGCTCCGCGCAGGATCTTGGCGCGGGCAGATTGGCTGTTATACGCGATGTTGTGCTGCCTAATATGCGACCTGCGCTTTTAAGCTGCTTTGTATATAACTTCACCAGCAGCATGACCACCGCCGGCGCAATAATATTCTTGATTGATCCCAGCCGCCAGCTTGCGGTGTTCCGACTGTTCGATGCCGTATACCGCGGGGATTACGCTCTGGCGTCTGTGCTTGCAAGCGTTATAACGGCAATAGTACTGGCCGTAGAAGGGCTTGTGTGGCTGCTGAGCCGAAAGGAGGGCAAACGCCGTGTATCTTGAACTTGAGAAACTGAACAAAAGCTTTGACGGCAAAAGCGCCGTGTGCAATCTTTCACTCGGCGTGGAGAGGGGAGAACTGCTGTGCATTCTCGGCTCCTCCGGCTGCGGCAAGACCACCACGCTTAATATGATAGGCGGCTTCCTTGCGCCGGACAGCGGCACAATATTGCTCGACGGGCAGGATGTTACGAGCATGCCGCCTGAGCGCCGCCCGGTTTCGACCGTGTTCCAGTCATATGGCCTTTTCCCGCACATGACTGTGCTTGAAAACGTCACTTACGGGCTGAAATTCCGCCGCTATACCCGCGCACAGGCAAGGGAGAAGGGCATGAAATATCTTGAACTTGTCGGCCTTGCAGACCGCGTGAACGCCCATATACACGAAATAAGCGGCGGTCAGCAGCAGCGCGTTGCGCTTGCGCGTTCGCTTATAGTTGAGCCCAAGCTTTGCCTGCTGGACGAGCCGCTGAGCAACCTTGACGCGGCGCTGCGTGCGCGTATGCGCGGCGAACTGAAGCGGCTGCAGCGCGAACTTGACATCACGATGGTGTTCGTCACGCATGACCAGGAGGAAGCGCTCATACTCGCCGACCGAATAGCCGTTATGGAGCACGGGCATCTGCTTCAGCTCGGTACACCGGAAGAGGTGTATCGCGAACCTACCAATGATACAATAGCTTCGTTCCTTGGCCTGAAGGACATTGTTTGGGGCGAAGACGGTTCCGTTATGAAAATAATAAGGAGGTAAACATTATGCTTGTTGATATGCATTTGCACGAAAAAACATTCTCTACCGACAGCTTTCTTTCCCTTGATGAGATAGTATCCATAGCCAAAGCCAAGGGGCTTGACGCCGTGTGCATCACCGATCATGACAGCATGGGCCTTCGCGAAACGGCGGAGGAGTACACCCGCCGCACAGGTTTCCCGATATTTACCGGCATAGAGTTCTTCTCGCTTCAGGGCGACATCACCGCATGGGGACTCGAAAGCTATCCTGACCACCGCATTCCCGCGCAGAATTTCATAGACCTTGTCAACGCCGCCAACGGCTTCTGCGTATCCTGCCATCCTTTCCGCAACAATAATCGCGGCTTGGAGGAGAAACTGCGCGATGTGCACGGCTTAAACGGCGTAGAAGTGCTCAACGGAAGCACGGATGTGGAAGCCAACCGCAAAGCGCTGCGCTTCTGCCGTGAACTCGGGCTGCAGGCCATAGGTGCAAGCGATGCGCATACCACGCAGCAGGTCGGCAAATACGTCACCTATCTGCCCGAAATGGTGACCGCCCTGCCCGATTTCATTGCCGAACTCCGCACTCTGCCCACCCGTCCCGCAATATGGAATGGCTCCGGCTACGATGTAGTGGATGAGTTCTGATAAAACTTAGGTTCAAAAAGATAGCCTCTGATGGCAGAAAGTTGATTGCCGTTGGGGGCTGTTTTATTGGCTGCCGTCGCAGTATTATAAAAAGCATACATTGTTCTTTGCGGATGGTTTATGCTATACTATCCCCGAAGGGTAAGGTGATATTTTGCTCAAGCTTAACGCATGGATAAAGCGTTTTTCAATACCGATTCTGTGTGGTGCGGGAATACTCATTGCTTTGGCAACAGCGTTTTCGCATATATTTAGTGTTAAAATCGTTGCTGATGTGTGTTTCATTGCGGCGTTCGTGCTGTCCGGCGTGCCTATATTGCTTCGGGCTATTCAGGCGCTGCGATTCAAAACGGTCAGCATAGAGTTGCTTGTCTCCATTGCGGCAATAGGTGCATGTGTGATCGGCGAATTTAACGAATCCGCAATAGTCACGTTTTTGTTCCAGTTCGGCTCGTTCTTGGAGCAGAAGACAATGAAAAAGACGCGCTCTGCAATTAGGGCGTTGACCGAAATGGCTCCGACTACGGCATGGCGTATTATTGAAAACGGCGCGGAAGATGCCTTTGAAACGGAAGAGATAGACGCTGACGAGGTTGAGATTGGGGACATTCTGCTGGTTAAGGCCGGCGGCAAGATAGCATCAGACGGCGTTGTGGTAAAAGGCGATGGCTATGCAGCGGAAGCCAGCATCACAGGTGAGCCGATTGCCAAGCATAAAACCGTTGGCGACACGGTCTATGCAGGAACCATTCTGGACAGCGGCACAATACAAATGCGCGCAACAAAGGTAGGGGAGGATACCACATTCGCCAAAATCATCGCCCTTGTTGAAGAAGCGCAGGACGCAAAATCCCCAGTTGAACGGTTCATAGACAAGTTTGCAAAATACTATACACCGGCGGTTATAGCAATAGCTGCGGCGGTATTCATATTTACCCGAAACGTTGATACAGCAATTACGGTGCTGGTGCTTGCGTGCCCGGGCGCTCTTGTGATAGGCGCGCCCATTGCCAACGTGGCCGGAATAGGCCGCGGCGCGCAGGAAGGCATACTGCTGAAGGGTGGAGACAGTATCCATACATTTTCAAAGACCAATACTGTTGTTTTTGACAAGACAGGCACGCTCACCGAAGGCGTTCCCGAAGTATGCGTTCAAAAGGATTATTCTAACAAAGCCACTCAAGCTTTGGCTTTGGCGGCAAGCGTTGAAAAGGCGTCAGACCATCCGCTTGCAAATGCCGTGATTAGATATGCCGCTGATTTGCCTTCTTATGAAGCCGAATCCGTGCAAACCATTAAGGGCTGCGGAATGGATGCAAGCATCTGCGGCCACAGAGTGCTGATAGGCAACCGGAAACTTATGGAGCAAAACGGCATAGAGCTGACTGAGCAAGTGCTTAGTGATTTGAGCGAAGTGCAAAATAGCGCATCTATCGCCCTGATAGCAGTAGACGGCAAAGCAGAAATGCTTCTCGGAATATCGGATAAATTGAAAGCAGATGCAAAAGACAGCATAAGCCGCCTGAAGAATATGGGCATTGCCGATATAATAATGCTTACTGGCGACAATGCCTGCACGGCCTCTGCAATAGCGGCTCAGCTTGGTATCACGGAATACCGCGCGGAGCTTTTGCCGGAAGATAAGCTTACGGTGATACGCGAACTGCAAAGCAAAGGCAGAACTGTTACGTTCGTGGGCGACGGCATTAACGACAGCCCTGCACTTGCGGCGGCAGACACAGGCATAGCCATGGGCTCGGGAACCGATGTGGCAATAGATAATTCGGACGTTGTGCTGATAAAATCTGATTTGAAGAGCTTGGTGCGCTCGCTCAAGCTGTCTAAAAAGGCAGTACTTACGCTGTATGAAAACATAGCCATTGCAGTAGGAACGGTTGTACTGCTGCTAATTGGCTTGTTCGCTGGCTATATACATATGTCGATAGGCATGCTGATACACGAAGCCAGCATATTGGTCGTAATATTGAACGCGATGCGTCTTTGGGTTCATAATAAGAAGGAGAATTGACTATGAAGAAAACTATTCAGATGGAAGAACTCGTTTGCCCCATGTGCGCACAAAAAATCGAGACCGCCCTGCAAAAGGCTCCCGGCGTACTTGGCGCATCCGTGCTGTACAATGCCAGCAAGGCCAAGGTTGAATTTGACGAGACCAAAACCAGTGTAGACGAGCTTGTAAAGGTTATAACCGGACTGGGCTATGTTGTCATAGGTTAAAGAAATAGGGGACAGCATGAACGAAGAGATAATAAAGAACCTAAATAAGATACTGCCCGTTGTTGAGCGCGTACATAGCGACCATCACTCCGAATTGCATCAGGTGGCGGCGCTTTATGCCGAGCTGAAGCAGAATCCGAGCCGTGAAGTATTCGATAAGCTTAGGGACGTTACCAATAACTACGCGCTCCCTGAAGATGCCTGCCAGGCATATGCCAAGGTATACAACATGCTCGAAGAACTGGATAAGGCTTTCGTGTGAGGCGCTGATAAACTTCACAACAGAATATGAAACAACTTAAGCCCCTGCCGCATTTAACATACTTTGTATGCAAAATGTTTTGCGGGGGCTAATTTTTACAAAGGCTATTGTGATTGTGTATGCACTATGTTAAAATACTTGGTGTATACACCAAAGTCGTGAAAGGAAGTGATCGTCATAGCAATTACAAGCGCAAGCTTGCCCGCAAAGAAACGCATTTTAGCAGTGTGCGTGCGGCTGTTCCTCGAAAAGGGCTACAAAAAAACCACTTTGGCCGAGATAATCGATAAGGCCAACGTTTCATACAGCTCCTTTCAGAATATATTCCGCGCAAAAGACGGCGTGCTGACGGAATTGGTTGAGTTTATGTTCAGCACTCAGTTCGGCATGGCAAGGCAGCTTGCCGGGGCAGACCTGCCGCCGGTTTATGTTTATGCCGTTGAAACGGCTATTCAAATGACTCTGACAGAGCTTAACGAAAACCTGCGGGAAATCTACATTGAAGCCTACACTCAAAAAGAAGCATCCGAATATATATTCAGGGAAACAACAAAGGAACTGCACCAAATCTTCGGCTCATATCTGCCTGGGCTTACTTTGCGCGACTTTTATGAGATGGAGATAGGTTCAGCGAGCATAATGCGCGGCTATATGGCGCACCCATGCGACGATGAGCTGACGCTCGAGAAAAAGCTGCGGCTGTTCATTACCATGAGCCTCAGGGTATACAATGTCCCTAATGAGGAAATAGACAAGGCTATTCATTTTGTTGAGGGATTGGATATCAGAACGATTTCAGAACAGGTAATGCAGCAATTATTCAAGGTGCTGGCAATGCACTTTGAGTTTTCGCTGCAGGGAATAGAAAAGGCAAATATAACAAAAACGGAGGGAATTAAATGAAGAAAAGACTGATCAGTATTCTGCTCTCACTCAGCATGGTGCTTACGCTCCTGCCGGCAACTGTATTATCGGCCGGAGTGGGCACGTCCAAGGCCGGCGATGCTACGTTCACGCTCAGCGCGTCAAGCGCCTCCTGCGCGGGCGGACACACCGGCGAAATCGGAAACATACAAATAACCGATGTTGACATTTCCCAATGGAAAACAGACAAAAAGATCACGATCCAGTACGATGTGCAGTATCGCTGCACCGATTCTTCGTGTAAGCTATACAATAGTGGCGATTCGTTCTTTTCCTACAGCGGAGAACATACCTTCACGGATACAAATGGAGAGTTCTGTCACAAGAAAATCAGCGAATCCTTTACGGCGACAATTCCGACAGACCTTCCGTCCGGCGTCACCAAGAATTTCTCTGTCTCCTTTACGCTGACATCGGATAAGGGGATTTATGAGTCGGTACTTCATGAGCAAAATGTTAATCTCTGTACCGAGAACTATTATAGTGTGAGCTGCTGGGAATGCACCGGCTGCGGGTATTTCTTCCAGGATGCGGATATGTCCGGCAATAAATTTACAAAGGATAAAGTGTATTTTCCTCCGGTTGGACATAATCTGAAGCATGTCCCCGCAAAAGACCCCACCTGTGTTGCCAAGGGCACAGTGGAACACTGGCACTGCGAACGCTGCACTCGGAACTTCGGCGATGAGCAGGGAACATCCGAACTTACGACGATTGAAACCAACGCGCCGCTTGCAGCGCATCGGTATGATGCCGACGGCGTCTGCGAGGTTTGCAATAGGAAGGCTGCCGCGGGCGTCCAAGCAAACGCGGGCATGGTGTGGTACGATACCATGGGCAAAGCGCTGACCGCGCTGACGTATGGCGCACAGCTATCAATCAATGCGGATTATGCGGATACCATCACGCTCAATCATACCTGCACAGTAGAAGTCAAGGCGGGCGTAACGGCTGCCGACATCCGGATTGAAAACGCGGAAAACTGCGTTGTCACCATTGTCAACAACGGCACCATCAGCAATCTGAGCGGCTATACCGGCAAAGTTGTACTGATGAGCGCCGGAGGTACATACGGCAGTATAATCAACCAAACCAGCGGCGGCAATGTCGGCAGCTTCCTTTACGGCGATCCGGAAGATGCTAACAAGTTCTGCTATTACAAGAATCTTTCCAATGGCAAATGGATTCTCCCGGCCGAGGCTACGACAAACACGCAGAGCAACGTGAAGGTCAGCTATGCGCCTATGGCTTATATTGAAATCGTAGGCGACGGCGTTACAGGAAGCGAGGGCAGCTATGCACTCACTACCAGTTCCGGCAATACCGTAGCATTTACCGCGACAGCAAAAACCGCGGACGGCAATGACAGAGCCAACGTTACCTATAAATGGTACTATGACGGTCAGGATGGCACTATTCTTTCTGAAAAAGCAGAATTGACCATCGAGAATATCAAGGCCGGAAAGCGCACCGTAGTCTGTATGGCGACTGCCGATGATTACGGCATATCCGCCAAGATTGTGCTTATGGTAGCGGGGGAGAAGGAGTCTCAGAGCTTCACGCTTAGCGTATCCAAGACCACCGTCGGCATACGCGAAAAGATACTTCCGCTGCTTTCCGTTGAAGGCATAAAGGAAGATGCTGCCATAACGTATTACCTAATGAACGGGGATTCACCCGCTCCCGAAAGCGATACCGTTATAGACGAGAACTTTGCTTTCGCTCAGACAGGAACCGGTTCCATATATGCCTATGCCGCGGAAACCGACAACTATGCGGTGACGGCCTCTTCTCCTGTTGCCATCACCGTCACGCCCCACGCCGACCACTGCATCTGCGGCGGTATGTTCAATCATACCCACGAAAACGTGGAATGGCAGGCGTGGGACGGCAAGAGCGAGATTAAATATGAACAGAAATGGGTTCAGGTCAGCGAATACACTAAACAGGGCCGTTATGTTGCTTATGTCTATCTGACCGGCAATGTGTCAGCCAATCTGACAGTTGCGCCGAAGCACATCCTGTATCTGTGCCTGAACGGCTACAGTTTCACCTGCGCCGATCCATCTCAGCCGGCCATCACTCTGACGGGCGAGGATGGCAAGCCTGTGGAGCTGGATCTGTGCGACTGCGTTGGCACAGGTACGCTTGGCGGCTCCAATGCCAGCGGCGGCAGTATCCGTATCGGCGCATATGCAAACGCCACGCTCTACAGCGGCACGCTGACCGGCAACAACGTATCCGGAGACGGCGGCGCTGTGTCAGTCACGGGAGGCAATTGCAGCTTTACGATGTATGGCGGTGCGATTACCGGCAACACGGCCACCGGCAACGGCGGCGGTATTTCTTCTTACGACTCTTGGAATGCCGGCACGGTCAATATCAACGGCGGTGTCATTTCCAATAACCGCGCTACCAACGGCGGCGGTATCTATGCCGCAAGCAGAACACATTTTCATCTCAACGGCGGCGAGATTATCAACAACACCGCCACAGGGGATGGCGGCGGAGTTTACTGCAGCGGCCTTTATAGCAACGCAGACGGACGCTGCGAGTTTAACGGCAGCACCATATCCGGTAACACGGCCCAACGGGGCGGCGGCGCGTATGTCCGCGTCTGCTTCATCGGTTACCGGAACTGCCGCATCACCGGCAATACCGCCACCGAAGCGGGCGGCGGCCTCTATCTGGAGCCGTTTGCGTCTGCAAAGATAATATACATGGGCAACGTATATGGAGACAGAGGCACGATTGCTCCGTATATCTATGACAACACGGTCAATTCTGCCCAGAACAACCTCTATCTCAGCGATCCGGACACGCAGATTGTATTTACTGCCCGCATAAACACAGGCGGAAACGCAAAGATAGGCGTCTACTTTACCGGCATCACCCAAAACGGCGCGTCTGTTCTTTTGAATTCTCTGCAAGTTAATACGGAGTCTTCGGCAAAGCTTTACCTCGACCGCATCTTCTGCGACAACCCGGACTTCGGTAGGCTTGAGATCAGAAAAGATGAGAATTATTATAATCTCTATCTTATCAATACCAGTGATGAAGTCACGATTACGTTTGATCCCAACGGCGGTACACTGAATGCTGGCGACGAGACAAAGGCTGTACAGCATAATGGTACCTACGGCGAAATGCCCACGCCAATTCGTTCCGGCTATCATTTTGACGGTTGGTATACCGAAAAGGACGGCGGCACTAAGGTGGACGCAAACACCTCCGTTGCGACAAAAGAAGCGCATACGCTCTACGCCCGCTGGTCGGAAGCCAAATACAATATAACCCTTGACCCCAACGGCGGTAATCTTGCGAATGCCACCAAGGAAGTGACTTATAACAGTCCTTACGGCGAATTGCCCACGCCCAATCGTGCGGGGTATGATTTTGACGGCTGGTTCACCGAAAAGGACGGCGGCACTAAGGTTGAAGCGAGCACCGTTGTAACTGCCGCTGAACCGCATACGCTTTACGCGCATTGGACGGCGCATGAGCATTGCATCTGCGGCGGCAGCATAAGCGCAGGCGACCATACAGGACACACGCCTGTAAGCTACCAAAGCTGGAACGGCAATGATGCCATTCAGTATAATAACAATGTAGCTTATGTTCGCCTGTCGGATAACGTTACCATGAATGGTCTTACTATCGACCCCGGCAAAACGCTCTATCTCTGCCTGAACGGAAAGCAGCTTGCAAGCAACGGCACGAGTAAAATCAATGTTGGTAAAGCGACAAAGAACAACTCCGGCAGGACACCGGCAAGGCTTGTGATTTGCGACTGCAAGGGCGGCGGTACTATAAAAGGCGCGACAAGGAATGTATGGGGCGGCGCTTGTATATACCTCTACAACAGCACTTTAGATATTTTCGGCGGCAAGATCACCGGCGGTAAGGTTTCCGGCAACGGCGGCGGCGCGATCGCGCTGGATGACAGCAAGTGTGTGCTGAACATCTACGGCGGCGCGATCTCCGACAACAACGGCAAAAATTCCGGCGGCGCGATTTTCCTGAACAATAAGGACAAAAAAGGCGGTACCGTGAATATGTACGGCGGCACGATCGCCAACAACACGGCGACCAACGGCGGCGTGATCTACTCCGCATGCGGCGGCACGTTCAATCTGTCCGGCGGCACAATCTCCGGTAACACAGCAAACAACGGCGGCGTAGTCTACGCTACATCCGGCGGTGTGGTCAACTTGACCTTGTCTGGCGGTACGATCTCCGGCAATAAGGCCACGAACGGTGACGGCGGCGTCATCAATATGGCAGGCGGTACGGTCACCATCTCCGGCGCAAAGCTCACCGGCAATACGTCCAGCCGGTACGGCGGCGCGGTCTACCTCTACAATGGCGTGACGGCAACTATGACCGGCGGCGAGATCAGCGGTAATCAGGCTGCCAGCGAGGGCGGCGCGGTGCATGTGTACGGCACATCCACGTTTAACCTCTCCGGCGGCAAAATCACCGGGAACTCGTCTGTGGATGGCGGTGCAATCTACCTTAACCGCGAACCGTCCGTACTGAATATGTCCGGCGGCGTCATCAGCGGAAATACCGCAACGGGCAACGGCGGCGGCGTCTATATTTTCCGCACCGGCTCGGTCTGCAATCTCTCCGGCGGTACGATCGAAAAGAATACCGCAAATGTCGGCGGCGGAATATACGTCAACCACGGCAACAACGGGCAGCTTAAAATAAGCGGCAATCCCATTGTAAAGGGCAACACCGCTTCAGGCGATGCAAACAACGTATATCTTCCTTCCGGCAAAAAGCTGAGCATAAGCGCTGCCATGAGCAGCGGCGCATCCATCGGCATCACTACCGAAAACAAGAACTATCCCGTGGTTTTCTCCGGCAAGTACAGTCAGGACTATTCGGATTACTTCTTTGCCGATGCCGCCGACGCCCATGTGAACTATAATTCAAATACTGAGCTTGAACTTGCGGCGGGAGCAAAGAAGTACAATGTGTATATCATTACGGATGACAACGGCACCGCAACAGTAAGCGCTTCTTCGGCAACGGCAGGCACGACGATACAGCTTACCGTAACGCCCAATAACGGCTATCACTTCAAAGAGTGGCAGGTCGTAAGCGGCAATGCCGAAGTATCCAACAATACGTTTATCATGCCGGCCGGCAATGTGACCGTGAAACCCGTATTTGAGGCGCATAGCTTTACGGAAGAGCACGTAGAGGAACAATATAAGAAATCCTCCGCGGACTGCACGCACAATGATGTTTACTATAAGACCTGCTCCTGCGGCGCGGTAAGCGCAACCGAAACATTTGAAGTGCCGGGCACGGCGCTTAACCACGACTGGGCGGAAGCGACTTGTACCGAGCCTAAGACCTGCCGACGTAAAGGCTGCGGCGCGACCGACGGCAATCCGCTGGGCCACGACTTGCCTAACGATTGGAGCAGGGACGAAAACAAGCATTGGCATGAATGCAAACGCTGCCGCGCCGAGGAGGACTCGGGGGAGCATGAATACGGCGACGATAACATATGCGATATCTGCGGATACGACAAGACCGTACCGCATACGCATAGCCTGAAGCTTGTTTCTGCCAACAATGCGACCTGCACCAAGGGCGGCAATAAGGCCTACTATGCCTGCGACGGCTGCGATATGTGGTTCGAGGATGCTAATGGCAGCATAGAGATAGCCGACAAAACATCGGTCATAATCCCTGCTACCGGCCATGCGCCTTCCGAAAGCTGGAAGTTCGATAAGGCAGACCATTGGAAGGACTGCACAAACGCAGGCTGCGGAGTGATTATAGAAGGCAGCAAGGCGGCGCATACGGAAAGCGGCTGGATAATAGATACCGCGCCCACTTACTTTAATAGCGGAACGCAGCACAAGGAATGCACGGTTTGCCATTATGTTACGGCAGTTGGCTTCATACCGGCAAAGGGCGGCGATATAGAACCGAGCGATCCGTCCGGCTGGACGCCTAACCCCAACCTACCCGCTACCGGCGGCGACAATACCATATTCATTTGGATAGCGCTGCTGCTCATATGCGCATCCACGGCCGCCGGAACCGTTATTCATGGCAGAAGGAAAAAGCAAAGGTAAGCTTCTGAATCAAACTAACAGCTAACACTAACATCCGCTCTGATGGACACATTGGGGCGGATGATTTATTTTGCTTGACATCACGCCCGACAATTCGTACCCTTTAATCGTATAATTTTATGGAGAGGGAGGCGAGGCCATGCATGGGGATTTTGAAGCGTTCTACCTTAGGCATGTTAAGGCTATCTACCACGTCTGCTATGCCTTTATGAAAAATGCGCAGGACGCGGAGGACTGCACGGAGGATACATTCGTGCGGGCAATGACCAATGACGTTTCGTTTGAAAACGAGCGGCATGAACGCTCCTGGCTGACGACTACCGCAATGAATATCTGCAAGGATAAGCTGAAGCATTGGTGGCGGCAGAAGGTGACGCCCATCGATGAAGAAATAGAGCAAACCGTTGCAGCCGAAGCGGATAATAAAAGCGAAGTCGTGGCCGCAGTCATGGCCTTACCCGTAAAATATAAAGAAGTCGTTTGGTTGCACTATTATGAAGGCTACCAAACCGATGAAATAGCGGCAATGCTGAAAAGACCAGCATCCACCGTGCGGAACCAACTGCGCGATGCCCGCGCAAAGCTTAAACTCAGCCTGGGAGGTGAGGAAGCGTGAACAAAAACGAAATAAAGAAGGCATTTGATGAGATAGAGCCTGATGAAAGCGCCAAGGAGCGCATGTACGCTAACATATTAAAGAAAGCGGCAGAGCAGAAGGAAATCAGCGCCGTAAAGCCCGCCGAAGCCGTGCCGCAGAAGCGCAGGGGTGTTCCCGCATGGCAACGATGGAGCAGTTTAGCCGCATGCGTTGCCGCTGCGGTTGTGATAGGCCTAATACTTCCGCGCATCATAAAACAGCCGGCAGTAGACGATCCGCCGCTGCTTGCCGTTTCGCCCTTTGAGGATGTATCGGGCTCGGAGGACTTTGAAAAGCTTGGCTTCTGCATATATGCTCCGGAAGGTGCGGAGAATCTGTACTACTGCATATATGACGGTGAAATTGCCCGCATTGATTTTACGCTGAACGGCAATGAATACACATATGAGGCCGCAAAGCTCAGCGGCAATTTTTCCCGTGCAGATGGCGAAGCAATAGGCAGCGCGTCTCTGAATGCCGAATATAACGCCGTGCTCGACAAGCTGTCTCCCGAAAGCTGGCGCGCGCATTGGGAGAAGGACGGCATAAGCTTTTACCTTACGAACTTTGACGGCGCAAGCGAGGAAGCTATCAGCGAAGCAGCAAGGCTGCTGATGCAGTAAAAACCGTGTATCGGAATCGGGGAGAAAAAATTCTCTCCGATTTTTATTTTCTTGCCGACATTTCGCCTTGCTCCATCGTATGGATATATGGACGGGCAAGAAGGGGCGCTTCGCGTACGGTCGCGCCGCCGAACGCCAATCCGTATATATATTGCATTAAAAGGAGCATATAACCATGAAACGTATTTCTTCAATCGTACTTGCCATAGTGATGGCGCTTGCCCTCGTAGCCTGCAGCAACAACACCAACAATAATAACAACTCTAACGGCGCTAAAGAGGTTAACATGACCGCGCAGGAGGTGCTGGACAGCATAAAGAAGAGCCTTGGCGACAGCTTTGATTGCGACGTTACCGAAGATGAAGCCCGCATGAGCGACTACTGGGGACTTGATATGACCAAGGTTGAAAGCTGGGCTGCCATGAGTAACTCCAACTCAAGCCTTAATCCCAGCTCTGCTGTTATATTGAAGGTTCAGGAAGGCTATGCGCAGGATGCCGCCGCATTGCTGCAAAGCGGTTATGAGCAGGTGCTCAGCTATTCCCGCATGTATAACATGGATCTTCAGAAGGTTCTGCAGGCACGCCTGTTCGTGAACGGCAATTATGTTGCGCTGCTGATACTCGGCGCACAGGGCGATTGGGAGGCCAGCGACGAAGATCAGGCCAAGTTTGCCGCTGACGAAGCCGCAAAGGTTGATGCAGCGTGGAGCGGCATATTCGGCTCCGCCGATAACACCATCGTTGTCCCCGAGGACAACGGCAACAGCAACAACTTCTTTGACATGAACGCCGATATAGAAGGCTAAGTATGGTATTCTCCAGCCTTACGTTTTTGCAATGCTTCCTTCCGCTGTGCCTGCTTGCGTATTTCGTTGCGCCAAAGGCATGGCGGAACGGAATACTGTTCGCATTCAGCCTGCTGTTCTATGCGTGGGGAGAGCCGGTGTATGTGCTGCTTATGATATTCTCCACCGTGCTTGACTACACATGCGGGCAGCTTGCCGAGCGCTACCGCGGCCAGCGCCGCGCAAAGGCCGCGCTGCTCGTATCGGTATGCGTCAATCTCGGTTTGCTTGGTGTGTTCAAGTATAGCGACTTTTTGATATGCACTGTCAATTCGCTGTTCGGCACAGCTATGCCTCAGCCGAATTTGCCCCTGCCCATAGGCATCAGCTTTTATACCTTCCAAACCATGAGCTATACCATCGACGTTTACCGCGGCGAAGCAAAGGCGCAGAAGAACATAATCAACTTCGGCGCATACGTCACGCTGTTTCCTCAGCTTATAGCCGGCCCAATCGTCCGCTACCAAACCGTGGCAGACGAACTGGAGCATAGAGAATGCACGGTAGAGTTGTTTTCATCCGGCATAAAGCGGTTTGTATGCGGCATAGGCAAAAAGGTACTGCTTGCAAACAACATAGGGCTGCTGTGGGAGGCGGCAAGCGCACAGACCACGCCAACAGTGCTTACGGCATGGCTTGGCGTTATAGCTTACGGATTCCAGATTTACTTTGACTTCTCGGGCTATTCCGATATGGCAATAGGCTTGGGGCACATGCTTGGGTTCCGCTTCCTTGAGAACTTCAATTACCCATTCCTTGCCGACAGCATTACCGACTTTTGGCGCCGCTGGCACATATCCATGGGAACATGGTTCAAGGATTATGTATATATACCGCTCGGCGGCAACAAAGGTGGTCTTGTAAAGCAGCTGCGCAACATTGCTATAGTGTGGCTGCTGACCGGCTTCTGGCACGGCGCAAGCTGGAACTTCGTGCTGTGGGGCGTGTACTTCGGCGTACTGCTTGTGCTGGAAAAACTGTTCCTGCTCAAGCTTCTCAAAAAGCTGCCCGCAGCCCTTAGGCACGTTTACGCTTTGCTGCTGATAACACTTAGTTGGACGTTGTTTGCATTTACCGATATATCTGCCGGCTTTGCGTGGCTTGGTTCAATGTTCTCGGGCGTTTTGTTCGATAGCGACAGCGTTTATCTGCTGCTCACATATGGCCCGATGCTGCTTCTGTGCGCGTTCGCAGCAACGCCTATCGGCAAACGCATATACGATTGGCTGAACGGCCATTTGAAGCAGGGGGTGCTTACCGTTGCCGATTGTGGCGGGATGCTGTGCGTGCTTACCGCAGCGGCAGCGTATCTTGTGAGCGGCAGCTATAATCCGTTCCTGTATTTCAGGTTTTGAGGTGGCATTATGCGAAATAAGCTGATAATTTCATTCTTTTGCGTACTGCTGGCGGTATGTGCGCTTGCAGGGCTGTTCATCCCGGATAAATACTATTCGGAGCGCGAAAAGCGCACCCTTACGCAAGCGCCGAAATTCAGCGCATCGGACTTCTTTTCCGGCAAGTTCGGCGATAAGCTGGAAACCTACCTTGCCGATCAGGTACCGCTCAGGGACAAATGGATAACGCTGAAAACCTATCTTGAGCTTGGCATAGGCAAGCGTGAAAGCGGCGGCGTTTATATCGGCAAGGATAAATACCTGATGGATAAGTTTACGTCTTACAGCAAAAAGCAGCTTACTGCCAATACCGAAGCGCTTGCCGAACTTCAAAAGAAGCTGGTGGAGGAGGGCATATCCGTGAGCACAATGCTCGTTCCCGTTGCGGCGCAGGTGCTAAACGATAAACTGCCCGCATACGCCCCTGTTGCAGACTATGCTGCCATACTTAAAGTGCTTAGTGATGCAGGCGTGAACGTAACCGACATTATGAGCATACTTGCGGCGCACAGCGATGAAGCAATCTATTATCGCACAGACCATCATTGGACGAGCCTTGGCGCGTATTACGCATACTGCACATGGCGCGGCATCGAACCTGCGGCAGATGAATGGACAAAGGAAGCGCTTTGCAATAACTTCCGCGGCACAACGTGGAACAAAGTTCCTCTGCCCTCCGATCCGGCAGAGGAGATAACGGCATGGTACAAGCACGCGAATAGACGCGTTTCTTATAACAACGGGGAATATGAGACAGACAGCATATATGAACGCAAATACCTTAACGGCAGCGATCAATACGCCGCGTTTCTCAATTCCAATCAAGCACAGACCGTGATACAGGGAAGCGGGGAAGAAGGCAAGCTGCTGCTCATAAAGGATTCATACGGCAACACATTTGCTCAGTTTCCAGTTGAGGATTATGCCGAAGTTCATGTTATAGACTTGCGATTTTTCCGTGACGATATAGCCGAATATGCCAAGGCTAACGGCATTACGGATACGCTTGTGCTATACGGCGTGCAGAATTTTGTTAAGGATACCAATTTATCCTGATGTTTCCTTGACAACCAATCCCCTAATAACTATAATCACAACCAGAAAGGCTGCCGCATGGCGGCTTTTCAAAGGCCATTGGGTTAGAGTAAGTTAACTGTAGCTATTTGGTCAATTTTAGGGAGTAACCGGTGTGGATGAGAAGATAACCCTTTCCGGTGTGCCGGAAACAATGCTGCAAACCATATACGCCCGTGCAAAGGAAAGCAAAGATCGCGGCGCTATCCACGACAAAAAGGCGGAGGAGATAATAGGCAAGCTTAACTATGATTTCTCCCTTGCTGATAAAGACGCGCCCATGCACAGCGGCGTTATAGCAAGGACTATAGTGCTGGATAAACTCGTAAGTGAATATCTTGCCAATAATCCGGGAGCAATAGTGGTGAACATCGCCTGCGGGCTTGATACACGCTGCTACCGCATGACCGGCTTTAAGCATTGGTATAACCTCGATCTGCCGGAAACAATCGCCGTGCGCGAAAAGCTCCTACCGGAAAGCGGCAATATCACCCAGATCGCCATGTCCGCAATGGATGACTGGGGCAAAATGGTCGAGGAGAGTCGAACTCCTGTCATTATAATCATAGAAGGACTGACCATGTATCTTTCCGAAGCAGACGTACAGCAGATATTTGCCGTTATAGCCAACCGATTCGATGATGCCACGGTATTGGTTGAAATAATGAACCCCATGATAGTGAAGCGCTTTAAGGAAAAGTCCATAGAAGGCAGCAACGCTAAGTTCACATGGGGCATAAAGGACGGTAAAGCATTGGCGGCGCTGCTGCCGAACTTCCGCTTTGTTGAAGAACACAGCCTGAGCGAAGGCATGGCTCAGTTCGTGCCTATTTATAAGGTGCTTGATAGGATTCCATCCATCAGGAACATATCTAACAAGATCATTACACTAAAAAGGTTGTGAGGAGGTAAAGCTATGGCATTCTTTGATAATACGCGCAAGCCCACCGGGCTTGGTGGAAGAATAATGGTCTCCATGATGAACATTGGCCACCGCTCTTTGGCGGACTGGGGGCTTAAATACCTGAAACTGAATAACGATGCCAATGTGCTTGACTGCGGCTGCGGCGGCGGAGCAAACATAAAGAAGCTGCTCAAGCTTTGCCCAAACGGCTTTGTGAAGGGAATAGACTATTCGCCAGTAAGCGTAGCCAAGGCCAACAAGGTCAACAGGGGAGCGGTAAGTATCCACCGCTGCGTTGTGCTGCAAGGGAACGTTGCGGATATGATATTCGCTTCTGAATGGTTCGATGCGGTCACGGCCTTTGAGACCGTCTATTTCTGGCCCGATCTGCCCAGATGCTTCCGGGAGGTTTACAGGGTGCTGAAGCCCGGCGGGACATTTCTCATCTGCAACGAGAGCAACGGTGACACGGACAAGGACGAGAAGTGGACGAAGATCATCGGCGGCATGACCATCTACAAGGACGCCGAGCTG
>ERZ825137.2366-NODE-2366-length-22114-cov-7.478626_pt1 | contig 22114 bp, 23 predicted proteins | sample MGYA00519873_ERZ825137 | MGnify/ENA primary metagenome ERZ825137 (study PRJEB31778, sample SAMEA3449190) | human gut metagenome | biome: human gut; feature: human-associated habitat; material: faeces | place: United Kingdom | collected 2010/2012 ...
ATAATTACCTCTCGCTTTTCTGCAATAAAAAAGGCGCCATTTCTGGCGCCCGTATTGGGGTTATAAAATTCAGCTAATCGTGATGCCTGCAGTGGCTTTCTTCATCACAACAACCAGCAAATCGCTGATACTTGCTGTGGGATACCAGCCATTTACCCACCATGCTGATACAGAAAACTCCAGCGTCATGTGGCCGCGACCAGCAGGCATATCAATAACACCACTGTAAACCAGCGTATTATCCATCGCGGTACGGTTATAAATTTCAGCACCGTTTTTCTTCACTATCAGGCGGCATGACGAATAAGTATCGCTGTTCTCCCGCTCATGTCTGGCACCGCTGAAAGCCACCGCCGGAATAACAATCTGCCGGTTAAACGGCTGATCGTCATAAATCCTGACGGTAATGGTCCCTGATGGCCACCGCTCCGGTGCCCGGGAGTCCCGCGGAAAAGCCTTACCCACTGTTTTAACGAGATCGCCTTCAATCTGGTTTGCAGACAGTTTTCCTCTGATGACACAGTTCTCGTTAATGGTGACATTATTGAGCGTGCCGGTATTCGCCGTGATGGCTCCACTGATATCCGCATTGCGGGCTGTCAGCCTGCCATCCGGCGTCAGGGAAAACGTCGGAGGATTGCCGGATGACGTGATGCTCACCGCAAACAGTCGCTTCAGGAACACGTCGTTCATGAACAGCTGATTCCCCTGCGCCACAAACAGCGGCGTGGTGTTGCCGTTCTCCGGGGTAATCATCGCAATGCGATCGGCCTGCAGCAGAATGTTACTCAGGGTCTGACCATCAACATCCTCAATCCCCGCGCCAATCCCGGCCACATAGGGAATACCGTTTTTTGTTTTCTGCACCTTCAGCATATACATGGCATTCAGCTCATTGCGCGTGTCTGACTGAACCCGCTGGATTTGCTGTATGGTCACGGCCTGGTCACCCAGCTTTTTATCCGTGGTCGAGGTAATTTCACTCCCTTTTTTATCCACGTACTGGCGGACCTGTGCTATCTGTCGGGCGTTTTCTGACTGCCCCTGGCTGACAGTCTGTGAGATTTCACTGCTCACCCGGTCCACTTTCTGGCTCACCTGCGCGATGGCCAGTGTCTGGTCCTCATTCTTTTTCGCAACCAGCTGCGTGAGGCTGTTTTCCGCCTCCCCGATTTTCCGGGTCACTTCTGCGATATCCGTGTCCATCCGCTGACGGATGTCTTCTTCCAGTTGCGTGACCTCCGTACGCAGCGCTGAAGCATCAATGCGCTCTTTCAGTGCCTGACCCAGAAGCGTCTCATCTATCAGCCCCCGGAAAATTTCCAGATACCCTTCACCATCATTGCTGGGCTGCCCGCTGGCTTCCACAAAAGCAGATTTTCCCACCAGGTTGACGCTTCGCACGTAAAACCAGAAATCCGTCCCCGGCTTAATCCGGCTCCCCTGGACAGTCCACTGACTGCCGGTCCCCAGATAACGGGCAGATTTTTCCACCTGTGCCGTGTTCGTGATGCGTTTTTCTGAGAACCAGAATTCAAACTGTACCGTCGGGTCATACACCGCAAGACGCGGGACCGCCGTTATCTGAAAATACCCCGGCGTCAGCTCAATGGTGGCGGGTTTTGCAGGTGCGTTAATCCGGAAGGTGGTGGTGGCAGGTTCACCCTGCTGGCCATAGCTGTTTATCGCCCGCACCGTCAGGGTGTATTCCCCGAGCGGCAGGCCGCTGAAACGGTGCTCCGTGTCTGCGGTGATGGCAGTGGTCACCAGTCTGGCATCCGTTCCCTTACCACTGGTCAGGCGCAGACTGAAGCGCACGCCCTTCACCACCCGCGGCGTGTCCCATTTCGCCTGCGCCAGATACTGGCCATCAGCTGCGCTCACCTCCACCGTCAGGTGCTGCACTGCCGGTGGGATAACGCTGTTCAGGGTGCCTGACTGCGGCTCAAAGCGGGCACCGTTATCCACGATGGCTTCTTTTTCCGGTACGTGCTGCACCGCCGTGATGGCAAAGGTGCCGTCCGTGTTTTCCCGGATGGAGACACAGCGGAACAGGCGACGGCGCAGTGACGGCAGGGAGAGTCCCCACACCCCGTATGTCTCCACACCATCAGGCAGGGTACTGACCTGTATCCGGTCCGGCGCGGGGTGTGCGGTGATGTCCACACTCACCGGCTTACCGCTGCCGTTAATCAGGTTCACCGCTGATGTACCTGTCTCCGGCAGGGTAACCTCACGGTCCAGCGTCAGGGTGCGGGTGGCAGCATCAATGGACAGGACACGTCCGCCGGTCAGGGTCCCGGCATAGTCATTATCACAGATTTCAATAATGTCACCGGGTGTGTGACGCAGCCCCTGTGACCCGAGCGTGAAATCCACCGTCTGCGTTTCCAGCAGTTCGGTCTTTATCACCCACAGCCCGGCACGGTGGGCCTGACCGCGGCTGGTACAGCCGAACGCGTCCATCTTCAGCAGGTTGCGTCCGTAGCGCAGTATGGCTTCCGGGTCTTCCACCAGTTCCGTGGAGGTCTGCCAGCCGTTCTGCGGGTCGGTGTAATTCACCTCCACCGCCGTGTGCCGGTCCTTCAGGGCACTGAAGCTGTAGCGGAAACCCACGCCGTTATCATCCACCACCACATCGCTGCTGGTGTACGGCCACACCACATCCGACGGGCGGTCCTGAACAAACGTCAGCGTCTGACCGTTCCATACCGGCATACAGCGCATCGCAGAGCAGAAATCACTGAGAACGTCCCACGCCTTACGCTGTTGTGCCAGGTACGCATTAAAGGTCATCCGCGGCTCGGTCCCCCCGAAACCATCCGGGACCGTCTGGTCGCAGTACTGCCCGATGGCATACAGCGCCCACTTGTCCACATCCGCCACCCCCAGACGTTTTCCCATGCCGTAGCGCGGGTGAGTCAGCATGTCCCACAGGCACCAGGCCGGGTTGTTGCTGTATGCCGGTTTCAGACTGCCGTCCCAGATACCACTGTACGTGCGTTTTTCCGGGTCATAGTTTGACGGCACCTGGATGATGCGACCGCGGATATGGTAGTTCACCGTCATCTGCTGGCCGCCGAACTGCTCCGCATCCACCTGCAGCCCCACAATGGCCGTGTTCGGGTAGCACTGTTTCACATCGATGATTTCGGTGTATGACGACCACAGCGTCTTATTCTGCAGCTGGTCCGTGGTGTTGTCCGCCGTCTCCCTGACCATCCGGATGTTAAAGGGCCGGGGAGGCAGATTATCCAGAATCACCGAGGCCAGGAACTGCGAGGTGGTCTTGCCGTTAATGGTGACATCCTTTTCCGTCACCCAGCGACCATTACGCTGTAACTGAATCAGAATCCGGACAGAGGAAGGATTACGGTCGCCCTTTGACGTGGTCTGCACCAGTGACTGCACCCCGAAGGTAACCCGCAGGCGGTCAATGTTCGCGGACGTAATGGTGCGCGTCACCGGTTTTGCCTTCGTCACTTCCACGCCCAGTCCGGTTTCAGCTCCGGAGGACTCAAAGCCTTCCGGTGGTGTCTGCTCCTGCTCCCCGGCGCGCCAGACCGCGGTCACACCGTGTATCACGGGATTACCGTCCGTGTCCGTCAGCGGGGTTTTGTTCACCAGGATACTCTGCAGTCCCTTCACCGGACCTTCTATCGGTCCCTCACCAATCGCATCAATCACACTCATCATCTGCGTGGATTTGAGATTATCCTTCGCCTCGCGAGGCGTGTGTGCCTTACCGCCACCTTTTCCCATACAGCCTTCCCCTGAATAAATTAACCGCCACTTGCCATTCCGTACAGAAGTCGGATATCCTTCGCCCGAAAAGCATGAAACACATTTCTGCCATGCTAAAGAGAAACCCCGGTATCAGCAGATACCGGGGTTTTCTTTCATGCCCACCGATAATCCTGTTGGTTAAAACCGGTAATGGCATAAAAATTCTGAATATCTTCACATTTTCACAAACTGACTGTGGCGCGTATAATTTCTCTGCGTTAATTTTTTTGTCGTGATATAAGAATAATTCCTTACACTTAATCTTCGTAACTCTCCCGCAGTTCCTGTCCGCGATCACTGCGGGATTTTTTTATTCTTTTTACCCCTGCCGCCCGATAACCACGACCTTTCCGCCCCCGCCTTCATCACGGGTGCTGATGTCCTGGGATATACGGCGGGAGCCAACCAGCATTTCCCCGTAAGGCACCGGCATCGGGTTCCCCTGGGCAATCATGTTATCCAGCGAGGAAAAGTACGTGTTCTGTCTGCCGTTATCCGTTGCGCGGTAATCCGGTGTTTTTGCCTTCGGGGCCAGCATCTGGGCCACACCGCCCAGTATCATGCTGGCACCCAGTGAAAACAGCATCGTGGTGGCAGAAAAACCGCCGGCACTCAGGGCTGTACCCCATAACGCCATCGAGGCACCGGCAGTGAAGAAAGAGCCCACGATGGCTGCCGCCCCCAGCACAATCTGCAGTCCACCCTTTCCGGCCCCGGCCAGTCGCGGCACAATGTGGATGACCGTTCCCTCACCCAGCTGTTCGTGAAGACGGGCATACACCGCCTCCGGTGCCGTGTCATCACCGGCAATACGTATCTGGTACCAGCCTTCGTTCATCTGACGGCGAAAGCCCGGCATCTGCATCGACAGGGCGCGAATGGCTTCCGCTGCCGTGTTCACATACAGGCTGAGGCGGCGGCCAAATCGTTGTAAATCCCCGTAAAGGCGGATGCGTGCCAGTGGCGGTGACGCCAGACTGAATGCGTTCGTCGTTGCCATTTTTCGGAATACCTCTCCCGTTTACTCAGTTGTTCAGGAATATGGTGCAGCAGCTCGCCGTCACCACAGTAAACGGCGGCATGATTCGGCACCGATGAACCAAAACAGCACAGCAGCACATCGCCCGGCTGCGCCTCTGTCAGTGCGACACGGTAAAAACCAGTAGCCTCCATATTGTCAAGATAGAGATTCTGACCGTGACGCCACCAGTCATCCTCGCGATGAAAATCCGGCATTTCAGTCCCCGCCAGATGATAAGCATCCCGGAACAGCGTGTAACAGTCCGTCACCCCGTGCTCAAAGCGCCGTCCCGTCAGATGTGGCACACAGCGGAATTTGTGAATGTCACCCCGGCAGACCAGCCACCAGGGCAGTGCGCTTTTTATCTGCAGCCGCCGGTCAGCCTCGCTCAGCCAGGGCAGCCCACCGGGATGACTGTGGACCAGTGCCACAATCTCCCCCTGCATCTCTGCCCGCAGCCAGTCTTCCGGTGCGATACGAAAATACGCCTCCGGCTCTGCGGAAATATTCACACAAGGGATATACCACTCCCCCTCCGGCGTGCTTATCACGAAGCCGCACGACTCCGCAGGCGCACACCGCCGGGCATGCGCCAGAATCGCTGATTCAGTCTGTGTCATAAACCGGGATTTACTGCGAAAGTTTATTAATGGAAAGGAAACCGCCAAAATTGCCGACATTCCTGCGCAGTTCACACCCGCGCATGCACTTGCTGCATCTGTCCTTACGGATATCCGTGGTGGGTTTATCGAACTCATCCGCCACAGCCCCGCCCGTGTAACCACACTCATCAGAGCGGTAGGTCCACATACAGGTGTTCGCCAGCATGATACGACCGGGAAACAGCGCCCCGTCCGTCTCGGTCGGTGTGGCCAGCACAAACGAGGCCGTCATGGCTGTCAGCTGCGACATCTGCTCCACCACCCAGCGGTCACTCAGCTCCTGCTCCGGGTCCGCCTCCGGATTGCCCGCAACGAAATTCACCGCATCCAGAAAACGGGCATACACCCGGCGGCGGACCACCGTGGCCCCCACCAGACTCTGCAGGTCTTCCGCCATCCCGGTGACCAGACCAAACAGATTGGACACCGTCAGCGATGGTCTGGCACTGCTGCCCTTCCCGTTCATCTCAAAGCCACTCCCCTCAATCGGGTACGCCTGATATTCACGCCCCTGCCAGGTCACCGGCTCCCCTTTTTCATTCAGCTCATTGCAGAAAAAATACCGCTCACCGCCCTGCACCGTCAGGTCGATTTCCCAGAGTACCACCCGCGGTGACTGCTCTGACTTAACCGACTCGTTCAGACTTTCTTCGTGAATATCCTGCATCAGTTCACCACCTGCTCAATCGTACAACTGAAATCACTGTACCTGGCGTTATCTGTGACGCTCCACTCCCGGCATACCACCCTCACCGTCCGGTTATGTTTCGGCGGTCGCCACAAAAAGGCACGGTAACCACCATGCCAGGATAAAAATTCATCCAGCCAGCGCCGGGTTGGTTCATCCGTCACCCGGAACACCGCCTGAAACGTCTTCAGTCTGGCATTAAGTCCCGTCGGTCGGCGCTGTTCATAACCGTCACCAAACCGAACCCTCACCACCGACGGTTTCTCACTCACCTGCATCCCTTCACGCGGGACCAGATGCAGCGTTTTTATCTCAGCCACTCAGCATTCCTCCGTCACGTCGCATGGACAGCATCACCGCCTGCACCCGCTGGTCAATCAGCTGCACAAGACTGCCTGCCGCCTCCGGCCCTATCTGTCCGTTAGCCCCGTCATTCTGAATGGCGATGTGGTAGACCGGGGAATACACCAGACCGGCACTGCCGTTCATACTGCCCACCGCGCGTACGCCCAGCGAGCCATCCGCCGCCCGGGTCAGGGGCATAATGGCTTCAGGTCCGGCTTCCCCCATCAGCCCGGCCCCTTTTGCAAACGCAAAGTACGTGGGCGTGTCCACAATGCTGTTGCTGTACGCACTCAGGTTTGCCGAGGTATACACGCCGCCTTTTGCATTGGCCACCGCACCGCCCAGCCAGTCACCAATGCTGCCAATAAATCCTCCCGCACCGGACATACCGTTTGCCGCCGTCTTAATTCCGTTGACAATCGCGGCATTCATAAGAACTTTTGAGATTTCCTGCAGTACGGATGAGGCCCAGTTGCGCCATTCCACTTTGTTTCCGTTCAGCATCTCCGTGATGTTATTCACCAGTCCTGAAATCCCCTCCGTTGCCAGCTGTGCTGCCTGAGAGGCGTAATCGGATGCATTGTCCACCCAGTTACTGAGCCCCTCCTGCAAGCCTTTCTGCCAGTCCGCACGCTGCGCATCCGATTCGGCATAAAAGGCTGCCTGGTCCTTAAGGCGTTCGCTCAGATACTGCGCGTTCTGTGCCCGTGCCTGTCTGTAAAAATCCTCACTGATATCCCCGGTCTGATACTGAGACTGAAGGTCCGCATCCTTCTGGCGGAAGCTGTCGCGGATCTGCTGCAACTCCCGCATGCGTTCCCTGGCTCGTTCTCCCTGCCCGTACCCCAGCAGTTCGGCTTCATTTGATGCACGCGCAGCCACATTATCATTCTTCAGGGTCTCTTCCCGGGATCGCAACTGTTCCCGGATTTTTTGCTGGTCAATCAGGGCCGCGTTACGCAGCAGTTCCTGCTTCTGCATCTCCGTCAGGGTTTTCAGTTCGCCCTGCGCTGTCTGGTACTTCAGCTTCGCCAGCTCTGTATTCTGACCCGCCAGTGCCAGTTGCTCTTTCTGCTGCTTCAGTAGCCGGGAAAAACTGTCTTCCGCTTTTTCCGTCTCTGATTTTCCACCCCGGGATTTGGTTTTATTCGCCTCGTTATTGCGCCAGGCTTCCAGGGCATTACTGATATAACGTTGTCTCGCCTCCTGATACGGATCACCCACAAAACCGAGGTCATCCGCCGCATACCCCAGTCGGACACGCTCTTTTTCTTCCCCTTTCAGTCTGGACAGGGCCAGCTCACGCTCTGTTTTTGTCAGGGCGCTCTGCTGTTTATTATCCAGAGTGGTCTGTGGCAGCCGTAACGGCACATTCACCAGTCCCTGCCGCTGCTGAAGCAGTTCATTCCCCAGCCCCAGCAGACGGTTGAATTCCGTATGCTGACCGTTCATAACCAGCATGGACTGGTACACCTTATTCTGCTCTGCCGCCTGCTGACGAATTAACGCCACACGACGGTCTTCCAGCCCGGCAAGCACATCCTGAATGGACTGCGCTTTTTCCTGCATCTGTGCCAGACGGGACTGCTCAACGGCAAGCTGCTCTGTTGCCTGAGAAAGCCCTTCCGTTACGGTCTTCACCGATGTCAGATGGTTTATCATGAATCCGTCACCGGTTGTCCAGCCAGGGTTAGCCAGAACATACTGATATCCAGCGATTTTTTCCTGCAGGGATTTCACCCGGCTGGCCTGTTCATCAATCAGCCGGTTCTGCTCTGTCAGCGCCGCCCGTGTTCGTCCTTCATTATCTGAGGCTTCAGGCAAAGACATTGACGGCGTTTTATGCGCGATTTCATCTATCGTCAGTGCATACTGGCGCGCTGACTCCCTGGCCTGCTCCTGATTCTGGTACAGCGTATACCATGCTGCTGCCCCCAGCATCACCAGTCCGGGTACGCCACCAACCAGTCCCAACGCACCAGTCATCAGACGTGAACCCACCGCCGTTGTACTGTTCAGCGCATTCTGGGCTGCGGTTCTGGCAGCAATATTTCTGTTCAGGCGTTCCTGTGTGGCCGCCAGACGGGCTTCTGCAGCAATCTGCATCTCCGTCCCGCGGGCTGCCGCCACAGCCTGCTGTGCACGGTACACGGCTGCCCTTGCCCGCGCCGTGGCAATCTGCGTCCCCCTGAGCTGTGCTTCCGCCAGTGCCACTTCATTACGTGCTGCCGTCACAAGTCCTGCCGTGGCAGACACCGCTCCGGAGGCCATATTGCCAAAGTACCGGGCAACCCCGACGGCAACCAGCGCCCCCGCTGCTGTTGCCACTGCATCAATATGTCCGGCCACACCATTCAGCACGCCGGAGAGCGTTTTCGTCGAGCCGCTGGCCTCATTCACACCGCCCACCCAGGCCATAAAGGCGTTTTCCACCTTTGTGATACTACCGGAAACCGTTTCCGGCATGGCCGCATATTCATCACGTAATATCCCCAGCTGGCTGATTAACGCAGGGACCACTTTATCCGCTGTCAGTTTTCCGTCATCCGCCATTGCCTTCAGATCTTTACGGGCCACACCCATCCCCGCAGCAAGCGCGCGGATCACCCGGTCGCAATTTTCGTTAACAGCATTAAATTCTTCGCCACGCAGTACACCCTGTGCCAGTGCCTGGCTGAACTGGGTGATCACCGAACCGGATTCCGCAACTCCAGCCCCTGACAGTTTCAGTCCTGTCGAAATGGCCTCCGTCACCTTCAGCACATCATCAGCACTGTAACCATATTCACGCATCGAGGCAGCCGAACGGGCAAACAGGGCCGCATTATCCGAAAACGCGGTACCTGTCCGCTGACTGATATCCATCAGCACTTTCTGTGATGACGAAAATTCATCGGATGACTGCGACGCCTGTTTCAGACGGGCATTTACGGAACTCCACTCATCCGCCAGTGAAATCAGGTGTCCGGTGGCAAAGGCACCGGCAAATGCGCCAGCCACTCCGACAGCAGAACCGCGAATTTCCGTCAACTGGCTGTTCAGCTCAGCCAGGGCGCGTCGCTGCTCCCGGGCGACTGCGGCAGCCTGACGCCCGCCATTCTGCAGGGTCCGGTAATATTCACTGCCCATGCGGGAAGCCCGCTGGATCTCCGACTGGAATGACTGCGAATTTGCCGAAATTTTGATAATCAGTTCACGTAACGTCGCCATTCACCTTTCTCCGGGCGTAAAAAAACCGCCTCAGCGGTTCTCATCATTTATGACTGTGCAGCAAGGCTCAGCGCGTCTTCCAGTCCCGCAAAAGGATCCGCTTCCGGCTTGTCCTCATCCTCGCCCCAGCAGAGCATGGCGTCCTTCAGTGAAACATTCATCCCCTGCGCCCCGAAAACCGCTTTCACGATCTGTGCATTACGGATATCCCCGCGCTCATCACCCAGCGGGGATACCCTGTCGAACTCCATCCACATCATCGCCTCGCTCGCACTCAGGCTGTGCCGCAGTTCGGATAAGGTGCGCCCCAGACGGAGCGCAAGTCGCATCAGAAAGCGAATTTCCGGGCGGGCTACTTTTTTCTTGCCGACTCAGCATCGGTGATCAGTTCCAGTGCCTGACGCAGCAACCGGGCATGCACCGGACCATAGACAGCCAGCACCTGCTCGCGATCATCTGCGGTGAACACACGTTTCATGTCCTTATCACACAGAACATCACAGAACAACGTCACATCCGCCTCCAGGTTACGGCGGGTTTTTGCCACCACCGACAGGGTATCGTCACCCGCATCATCGCCATTAAGAACTTCCCGCCAAAGATACCAGGCCTCTGCCGAAGGCTCGCGCAGCACCACGCTGACATTCCCCCATTCCGGCACCTTCACCGTTTTATGACGAAACCCTGACAGTCTGGCCAGCGCCAGCGTTTTCAGATCCTTTTTCATGATGACCCATCCCCTTATCAGGCGGCTGCGCTCACTGTCACGGTGCATTCAAAAGACGTCACACTCTGTGCTTTCTCTGCCGAATCGGTCACCACGCAGGTATATTTCCCCGCATCAGCGGACTGCGCACCTGGCTTACTGAAGGTGTCTGTCGTCTGCCCGTCAACCGGCTGACCATCCTTCTTCCAGGCGTATTTATACGGCGGCGTTCCCCCGTTGGCACTGACTGACATTGTCAGCAGCGCACCGGTATTCACGGTAAGTGTTTTATCCAGATTTTTCACAAACGCCAGCGGTACCACAAAGGACACCGGTTTGCCTTTCAGACGCAGTGAAAACGTTGCTGCCACCACGCCGTTGGTACCGGATGACCAGGTGTGCTGACGCACTTCCGCCAGGAATTTAAAGCCCTTACCGGACGGAAACAGCACCTTAAACGCATACAACGCGTCATTGTCATAGGCATCACGCAGGGCGTTCTGGGCCTGATTCAGATAAAAATTACCCGACATGGAAATCTCAGACGACGCCCCCAGACCGTTGATGTTCTCCTGCTCGGTGGAGCAGAGCGTGGTCACATCAATATCCTGTTTCTGACCGGCGGTGAACTGGACTTCCTTGATGGTGCAGTCCAGGCGCAGATATTCCGCCTTATCCATAGTTTCAGCAGTCGCCGGGGCAGATGAAATCATCACCTGCGTCAGCTGTGAGCGTTCATACAAAGCAGCCATTCTGCCTCCTGATAATAAAAAACCCGCACGCGGCGGGGTATGGTTTTGTAGAAAAAAGAAAAAGTCACACCGTGACCTGAAACTCCAGGGTTGCACGGTAACAGCGGTTTTCCGGAATATAGTCCTGCATTTCACTGACGGATCCCGGGGCCAGCAGCATTATGGCTTCACGGGCGTCCTGACGTATCTGACGCGCCTGCGTCACAGTCCCGGCATAAACGTCTATCTGCACCGACACTGAGGACTCCGCCTGCCCGCCCATCACGTCCGCTGACACCGATGAAATCAGGCTGAAAACCACCCACGGAAGCGCCACCGACGGCCTGCCATCCAGCAGGGGGACCACATACGGGTACACCTGCCCGCCGGCAAGATGCGCCAGATGAGGATACAAATCCGCCTCCGTCATCGTCTCAGTACCTCATCAATGGCCCGGTTCATCCGCGCAATCGCCACCTGAGCTGCCTGTTCACTGCGCACATCAAACGCCGGGCGCACAAACGGGTGCGGTGGCATATTCACAGTCCCCATTTCCACAAACCGCCAGTAGAAAGCATTGCGCGGGTTATCCGCCTTCATAGTGTTATCGCTGTTACCGGTGTCCGGATTAACACCACGGATATGGACACCGGATTCCATCCCGCCATCGCGGGAGCGCCGGGAAAGGATCACCACATTGCGGCGCAGTTTTCCCCTGCGTACCGGTGCCCGTGACACCACTTCTTCTTTCAGCACATTCGCACCCGCACGGGTTGCCTCACGCAGCACCCGGTTATTTTCCGCACCACTCAGAAGCTGCAAATCGCGGCTGATGTCCTCCAGCCCCGAAAAATCCAGCAGGGTTTCGATCATTTTTCCCCTCCCAGCCGACAGAGAATTTCCAGACGCCCGCCGGTCGTATCCGGCACGGGCAGCCCGACAACGTTCAGGATCCGGTCACGCCATGGACCACTCAGCACATGAAGTCGTGACGCTGCTGTGATTTCCCGGCCGGACTGACCGCGCACCCAGATGCGGATTTCCGCCTGAGCCATTTCCGCACCGGACTGCATCCGCTCCCGGCTGCTCCTGCCCCGGATATCCGCATGAATTTTCCCGCATGACACCCACTCTTCCGTCATTTCTCCGGCAGCATTACGGGTTAACACCGGGTTCAGAACACTTATCATCTGTGTCAGACGACCTGCAGATATTGCCATCCCCCCCCCTCCTCATAACACCGTCGGACAACGCAAATCGTAAATCAGCACGGACACAGAAAACGGCAGTTCCCCCTGCACGAGGTCTTCCCGCTCCGCAAGATCCGGATTCCGGTACAGCATCCCGGTCAGTCGCATGGCAGCCCCCTTCATCCGGGTTAATGCCTCGCCCGGGATCAGTTCACCGTCCTCACGGATTACCTTATCCCGGCTGCCCTGAATGTAGGCCAGCAGCACAGCTGTAGCCTGACGAACCTTGTCCATCAGCATGTCATCATCCGCGTCATGGTCAACACGCAGATGAGCCTTGATTTCTTCCAGTGTCAGTAATGCTGTCACTTTCCACCTCCTGCATCCCGCCCTCGTTTTGCAGCCAGGGTCCAGCCTGATGAATGAGCTTCTCCGGGTTTATCACCGGTCATGCTGTTGCAGTGCCACAACGAGCCCCCCCACGTCACCGTATCGCCGGGGTGGTAGGTTTCGCCGGTTCTGAATACACCGCGATAGAGCATCACCGGCAGGGAAAATGTTTTTTCCGTACACTGGCCACTGCTCTGCCGGACCACCACAGTGAACGACCGTTCGCCGGTCATGCTGACGTCAATATCGGCCACCCCGTCAACCAGGCATTCCCATCCCCGCATCCCGTGCGTTTTTTCATACGCCCGCCAGAGTCCGCCCTGGTGTGTGGCATACGTGCCCCGGGGAAAGGATTTTTGCTCATCAATCGCCGGGAATATTTCCAGTGCCGTAGCATCACGCCCGTCCTGTGGAGCCGGCAGGGCACTCACCGCATCCAGAACCGCCTTCTGCAGAACTTCCGGATCGTAGTCACGACCGTCGCGCGGAACGGGGATATGACTCACTGCGTCCTTCACCATCTGCTCGATCATCGGGCGTACATCATCCGCAGTGACACTTTTACCGTCCGCCGGTACCGGTATTTTCGCGACCGCATCATTCACCGCCTGCTGCAGCACCTCCGGATCATAATCACGACCATCGCGCGGTACCGGAATGGCCCCCACGGCGTCATTCATCATCGCCTGCAGAACAGGGCGCACCTCATCCACCGTCACATGCTTCTGTAACAGAGCAGACAGGGAAGCCAGTTTCTCTTCAAACGCCCCCGACTGTGCGGCCATCTTCTCCTCAAATGTGCGCTGTAAATCCGCCAGCACCGTGGCGAATTCTTCACCCAGCGCACGGATAATGGACAGTTCACGCTCTGTCATTTTCGCAGTATCCCCCTGAACATCGCCTTCACCGCATCACGCTCTGTTTCGCTTATGGCCTTATTACCGTCAGATGCGCCGTCAGGCAGCTGTGATGAAACTGTTTTCCCGGTCGACGCGAACGGATCCTCACGGGCATCACGACGGGACAGCGCCTCCAGACTGTAGTTCTGCTGCTGAAGATACAGTGCATCACCGCCGGCCAGAGGCGGCAGGTTCTCCCGTTTACGGGCCTCATTGGGCGTGAGAAGCGTATTTTTCACCGCATCCCCCAGCGTTTTCATGCGCCGCTCACTGTCCATTCTCAGCAGCGTGGTGACATCAAATTCTGTACTCTCGTTTTCCCCCGTTTCCAGCGCCTCATCCAGTAACAGTTCAATGGACTCAATCAGCGTCTGCAGGCACTGGGAATAATACTGCTGCTCCAGCGCCTCCACGTTGTCACTGGAAGGCGGTTGTCCCACGCCAATCTTGTAGGCCGGGACACGGAACACCGAACAGACAATTTCAGCGGTCATCTTCAGTTGTTCCACCGTCTGCGCATCCACCGGTGAAAACGTCGTGGGGTTGTATTTTGCCCCGTTGCTCAGAATGGCCGTTTTCCCCGCATTTTCGCCTGTATACCCGCTGTCCCAGTTGCTCTTCAGTTTTTTCGCATTTTCTTCCGTAATACTGCCGGGGATCTCAATCACCCCGGACGGCCTGCCGCCATTTCTGAAAAAAGACGTCGAATTTTCCTGAATATGATGCCCCTGCGTGGCCGCCAGCCCGGCAGCATACACCGGCGGCAGCCCCACAAGCGGATGAAAAAAACAGTTAAACCGGTCGTGGATCACTTCCCTGGCAGGCACCGTCACCGCCTCAGTGATCCCGCAGTTCCGGTCCGGTGTAATGCGATAGAACACCTCGCCGTCATCCGCCACCAGAGGTTCAACCCGGCTCCAGTCCAGAATACGCAGTTCTTTGATCTGCCCCCGGGAGTTACGGATTTTCAGCACCACCGTATTGCCGTGACGCAGTTTGGCGTTCAGCCACAGTTCAAAAAACTGGATACGATTCTGCTGTGCATTGGGACGACGACAGAGACGGGCAATATCCCCCTGCCGTTTTTCACGGCGGATCCCCTGTGTATCGGTCTGCATCAGGCGCAGCCGCATTTTGGCGATATCCTGGGATATCAGCGAAATGCAAGAAAACACCGCGTGAAAGGACAAAACGGTTTCCGGATCGGCTTTCACACCCTGCTGCCAGGCACCGGCAAAAGGCTCAGCCACCGCCTGAAACAGGCTGGTCCAGCCCACCTCTTTTACATCACGTCCTGATTTCTGGTTTTTTCGGGTTCGCCACAAAAGGTTCCACATTCGCCATGCTCCGCATCACGTTTCTTTTTCTGACCTGCCGGACGTCGCACTGTGATGTACTCCGCCTTCCCCAGGCGAACCAGCACCTCCGCACACGGCTGTGCCACATCACGGATATCCCCGGCCCGGGCATCATGCGTGCCCTGCAGATACTGGATTTTTGCCATCAGTTACTGCGGGAAGCTCGCGCCTCCCGCCCTCCTCATCAGACTCAGCCGCCGGACGCAGTTCCGTAGTTCACACCGGTGATCACCGCCACTGCCGCGGTACGGCGACGACGCCAGTTGATCCAGCGCTCCGCACGGATGGCCACGCTGCCGGTCTGGAACATGGAGACCAGCTCCACCGGTGACGGTGTGCTGCTGTCGCTGGTCGGTTCAGACTGCATCTCCAGTGACGCTTCACGGGACATATCCACCGCCACACCGCCGTCATCAGCCAGATAAATATCCGGCGCATTCACCAGCACCAGCTGGTCACCCACGTACTGGGAGACAATCACCGGCAGGCCCTGGAAGGTGCCGCCAAGCAGGGTCATGTCCGGATATTCCTTCTGACCCAGCGCATTTTTACGCATGGACAGCGCCAGGGCATTTGTGCTGGACATCAGCCAGACCGCACCGGTGGGCTGCAGGTTTGCTGCCACAAACTGACCAAACGCGGCTTCCGCATCCGTATCCGGGTTACCGGTTGATGCCGTGCCCTTCACATCATGGGTGATGGACGCAGGGGAAACATCGGCCACCGCCGCTTTTTTCGGGTCCACAAAGTCTGTGTCCAGACGCGCCACCACCGCTTCCGCCAGTGCATTACGGACCAGCGCATCGGCGGCAGGACTGGAAAAACGGATCAGCTCTTCCGTCAGTACCGCAATAGCCGCCACCTTCGCATGACTGAAGGTGATGGATTCAAAATCAAACTTCGTCAGGGGTCTGGCCTTACCCTGCCCCACCCAGCCGGCAGCACCACCGGACACCTGGGCATGCACGCGAATATTGAACGGCACCTGACGAAGTGCCGGGATCCCGCCATGACCAAATCGCCCGATAATGGTCTGCGGACGCAGATAATCAATAAAGTCCTGCGCATATTCCTGATATTCAGACAGGCTGCCTGCCCACTGTGGGTCCGTGGTAGTCCCTGCCCCCACCGCCGACTTCAGGACATGATGCAGACGGCTGTCATCCGGATACTGACGACGGGCCACTTCCAGGGCTTCAGAGCGGACACCTTTAGCCGCGGCCAGTGATTTGGCAAAGCGGGCGAAACCAATCCCCTTCTCCAGTTTCTGCTCAACACGGATCACCGGCGCTGAAGCCACCGTGGCCACATTCCCGTTACCGGCCTGTTTCACCGGCTGTGCCGTGGCGGCCTTACTGGTTTCCAGTTCACGCAGACGCTTCAGGTGCGCATCCACCTGACGGATTTCCGCTGCGGTGTTGTCGTAGTGCTCTTCCTCTTCCACATCCAGTGTGCGGCCTTCCTCTGCGGCTTTGGTCATGACCTCCTCAAGGGAGGCTGCCAGCGCCGCACGCTTGTTTTCAAAACTTTTAATCTGTTCGCCAATATTCATTATGGTCTTTTCCTTATGAAAAACGGTTGTTGACTGTGCCGAAGCGCCGGCAGAAGATGCGATTTTCACCACCGGTTTCCGGTTGCCGGACGCGGCAGAAAACGGGCGGTCGTAAGATTTAATGGTCCGGATGGTGCATTCCGCATTCGCGGGCACGGTGACGGCAGACACCTCCATCAGCTCCCAGCGCAGAAAATGCAGTCCGCCTCCGTCCAGATAAGTGTATTCATGGGGCCGGAAGCCCACAGAAAGCCCCCTGACCAGCCCGGTCTTAATGGCCGCCCAGACCTCATCCAGCCGGGCAGCCAGTTGCGACGGCATATCCGGTACGGGCTTCACCAGTGTTGCCGTGATTTCCAGCCCTTCGCTGACCCGGCGCACCGTACACTGGCCTACAGGGCGGGAATGGTCATGCTGCCAGAGAAACGGGATCGTACTGCCAAACTCCGCCCCCTCCGGCTCCAGGATGTCACCATCCCGATCCGGAGAAGGCGTTGACGCAATCCCGGTGATCACCCGTTCATCCTCACTGAAGGATTTCACCGTCAGCAGGGAACAGGCCCGTTTAAGAGTCACATCAGCCTCCTGAAAATAAAAAAACCGCCGGAGCGGTTCGTGATGGTTACAGTGTGAACAGGGTTATATGAAAAAAACCGCATATTCTTTCTTTTTCGGTTCCGGGTTAAGGGACATCAGGGAGACCGCATTGAACAGCGCCATCAGCGGGTCAATTTTTCCCCGTCCACTGGCCTGTTTGGTGATAAGAATGGCGTTACCTTTAGGCTCCACCCGGGCATTGCCGACACACCAGGCCATCAGGGGCTGGTCACCATGCACCAGCACCCCTTCAGCCAGTTTGCGCTCGGTGGTTTTAATGGCCCCGCCCAGTTTCCAGCCCTGGCTTATCCCCACCACAATTCCGTCGGGGATCCCGGCTTCCGCCAGTGAATCCAGAATCTGCCCCACCCCTGACGGGTCAATACCGATATGGTCCAGTAACTCAGCCTCATGAATGCGACGCACATATTCCGCCACTTCCGCCGTGTCATCCCCGACACGCCGGACAATGGTCATATCTCCACAGGCAACAAGATCCTGAAACCGGGACGCCTCGCTCTTCCGTCGGACCACCGCGGTTTCATGCGCCCAGGCATGGCCCCAGCCCAGCCATTCGCGGGTCTCCCGGTCACGCCCAATCACATACATCCCCAGCAGATCATCCAGCCCTCCGCCGTCAATCCCCACCGTCACCACATCAGCACGACGCAGGATATCGTCCAGGCTGATACAACGGCCCTGCTCTTCCCAGAAATCAGCCCCCGCCCAGCGGTCAGAGCGCAGGGCAAGACCAATTTCCACATTGGCGTGTTTTGACATGAACCCCCGGAATGTCTCTTCACCGGCTTCCCGGGCTTTACGGTACTCCCGGTACAGAAAGGCCTCATCCACTGAATAGCCGAGATTCGGATTGACCATGGCGAGGTTTTCCATCAGCAGGTGAGCCCCGCTTTCCACCATTTCAGGAGGGTGTTCAAATATCACCGGCAGAAAGTGCGGATCATGAATTTTGCCGTCGCGCACATCCCGGGCGTACTGCAGTTTCTGTCTGAACACCCCGGCAGGCGGTTCATTCGACTGGGTGGTCGTATACACCACAAACCCTTCCGGGCGGGAGGCAAGGCCGCCTATGGCTTCACGTAACATGTCCTCCGCCTTGTACTGCTTGCCAAACAGCCACAACTCATCAATCAGCGTCCCCACGGACTTGATACCGGACACCGTATTCGGATCGGCAGCCACCACCTTCAGGGTGGTGTCTGTCACCCTGTGGGTGATGGTCCGGATATGGGTCTGTACCTGGCAGAGGTCATCCAGATCATCGTCACGTCGTACCATATCCCGGGCAGGGTTGAAGGCGTTGGCCGCCACCTCCACAGTCGGGGCCAGAATCGTGTAACCCGCCGCCTGCCGCCAGTTCAGTAACAGTGCAGTCATCATGATCCCCGCGGCCAGCGTGGACTTCGAGTTTTTCTTGGGGATAAGGATAAAAACTTCCTTGATATGGCGTACACCGGTCTGCGCATCGTAGGAGCCAAACAGGGCCGCCACCAGGTCAAACACCCACGGTGCACAGGACTCCCCGAACGTCGGGCTACCAGGTGCATCCACAATCCGCAGTTGTTTAAAAATCGCCAGGGCATGTGCGGCCTCGTCCGGATAAATCGGATCCGGAATAATCGACAGCCCCTTTTTCAGGCGCTCTGCCCAGTCCGGGCAGGCTGTGCTCCATACAGGTATCATCCGTTGCCCTCATTATCGTTATTCACCACCAGTCGGGGTGGCGGTGGCACCGCAAAACGGTTAGCCGCTTTTTTCGCGGCATCACCTTTTGCCGATTTTTTCCCGGTATCCCCTTTTTTATGGTGCGTGAACTGCGCCAGACGCCAGGCCGCATCCAGTGCCAGTTTCGGATCAATGCAGAGGTTTTCCACCAGGATCCGCCCCATGGCTTTCACCGGATCGGGAAGACCATCCTCCATATATTCAATACCATGAGACATCACCGCGGGCGGTGGCATCTCCGGATTGTTTTCGTCCGGCTGTGGTATTGCAGCCGCCTCACGGCGACGGGGTTTATCCTCCTGCTCTGATTTTTTCTGCCGGTAAACAGGAACCTCATCCACCTCCACCGTCTCGCATTGTTTACGGGCTATAAACGCAAGCACCTCCGGATCTTTTGCCAGCTGCGAGCCTTTAACCCTGGCGGTCTTCGCCGAATAACCGGCGGCAATGGCTGACGCTGTTTTGTTTTTCCCGGACATGAGCGCCAGCGCAAATTTTCGTTTTTGCGTTTTCAGCACAGCCTCCTCCCGGGTCCAGAACGCACTCAGCCGGGTATGGTTCAGCCCATTTTTCCCCGGCGTCTCATGCCGCAAATGTTAACTGCTGCCTGGTTAACATTTGCTGAAAAAGCCTGTTAACATTTTTTCCGCACAACAAACTGAATAATAAAGATAAAAACCGCAAAAATGCCCGGGCAGCCAGTTAACATGTTAACTGCCCTGAAACGGGAATTTTTTCTCTGCGTGAGAGGGGGCGCGGTGTCCAAAGCGATCGTTTTTTACGCCGGATGATACCCCCCCCGGGTCGGGTTACAGTCCGATGATGTCGTCCGCTCTGTCACTACCTCCGGACACCTCCGGCAGCGTCGGGTCCGGCATACCACCCGCCGCTTCACGAGCAGACTTTTGTCGATGGCATTCGGTACAGAGCGTCCAGAGATTCGTCTCCTCATTACCACCACCGAACTGAAGTGCAATTCGGTGATCAAGTTCACTGTCACAGAGGTCAACCACACGACCACAGATACAGCACTGCCCGGCGTCCCTGAGCCAGATATGACGCTTGAGGGAAACACGTGCACTGCCACTGACACGACGCTGCTCCCCCTTCAGAATATTCACCCGTCGGGTATTCAGTGTTTTGATTCTGCTCTGGAGTGTACGAAGCTGAGCCATGTAAAATCCCCGTCATATGGCAATCAGTAAAGGAAATAAATATGTCATCGAAAAACCGGACCCGCAGAACCACAACCCGCAATATCCGTTTCCCCAATCACATGATTGAACAGATCAACATCGCCCTTGAGCATAAAGGATCCGGTAACTTTTCAGCGTGGGTTATTGAAGCCTGCAGGAGAAGGCTGGCAACAGATGCAACGCATCTGCGCCCGACCAGCATGACAAATAACGAGAAATGAACGTTCGGTTACAGGAGCAGGTACCCACTGTCCTCCAACAATATTTCATCTTCATATCCGACGGAACAAGACTTACCCTGCCGGGATGTACAGAATAACAACAGAGTGATAATTAATTTCTGATGAAATAATCAGGGTGCAGAAGGACTAAAGATAAACGTTTTCTTCACGCCTTTACACGGCCTGTCCTTCTCAAATCGCCATTTTGCCATCGCCTTTACAACCTGCTCATCAAACAAATGGTGCGGCTCTGAACGGATAAACTCAATTCGGGTGACAGTACCATCAGCACCAATATCAAACTTCACATCAACCCGTCCCTTTATATAATTTGCCGCTGCATAGGCCGGATATTGTGGTAATGCCTTAACCAACTGTCGGGGCATATCTGTTTTATGTTGCGTACAGCCCATAACCAGAGAAGACAACAAAATAATTAACGGAAGATTTCTTTTCATTTTCATTCCCGGCACAGATAAGAATAAGTCTTATTCTAACAATGCCACCCTGTCGATCATTAATCCTCTGCTTAATGGCAACGACAATTATCCGGCTTAAATCACAAATCAGACACATGACATAACAGGGCTTGCGAGGTAACACATCGTCCGGTTTCTTCCACCATCGCACCGGACCAGCGACCATGAGGGGACAACGCCGCGCTCCGTTAACGCGGTAAACCCCGGTGTGTATCGTTTTTGATTATCCCCGCACACTCGCGCAGAGGAGTCTCCCTGTCGGGCTGCGGTCTCTGTTAATGCGGGGATACGGCGACAATACCGCGCATCAGCAAAACTTATTTCAGGCACTGAGTGCGGATATATTCCTGCGCCACTTCCAGCTGCTTCTGCATCAGCATCAACCGCTCTCTGAGAGTGAAATAATCCCGTTCAGCGGTGTCTGCCAGTCGGGGGCCGGTTGCATTATCCACGCCGGAGGTGCCGGTGGCTTCACGCACGGTACCGGGGCAGGTGGCGTTGATCCGCAGGCGCTTACGACCAGCGGCAACATCAGCGCGCAGAGTTTCATTTTCAGCTCTCGCATCGGCTAATTCCCTCGAGTATCTGGCATCAAGTGCAGCAACATCACGCTGGCGCTGCTGCATATCAGTAATGGTTGCATTTGCCAGCTCCAGCTCTCTGGCTTTTTTATCGCGCTGCGCTTTGTAAGTGATGGCGTTATCGCGGTAATGATTCAGCCCCAGACTAAGCGCACCACAGGCCACCAGCAGAGCAATGATGACCACACACAGAACGCGGTTCATTTCACCACCAACGGATTGCCCAGATCAGAACAGCAATGGCTATAATACGAATGGCAAAGGCTGCCGCTCTTGTTAAATCCAGACAGGCTGGCGTCTCCACTTCAATGCCTTTCATAATGGACAACCTCAGAAAGAATCTTTTATACTTCCTCACAGGGAAAGCACCTCCCTCACCATAATTTCTCCCTTGCCTTACTCAAGGTCAGAAAACACAAAACCCCGCTTGCAGCCAACAAACGGGGTTTTTACTTTTATTCACTTAGTTTTTGTCAGTTCGCAGGATTTCGTGTTATCCGCCCGCGTGGTCATTCCTCATTTTTCAGCAAAATATTCTGCTTATCTGTCGATACCCCAGCACGCCAGCGCGCTCTCCTGGTCACGACGGGATACCTGACCGTAACAGTTATTTGAGCGAATACGGCAGTCTCTGCCACCGTCCTTAATCCACCAGCGAATCGCTTCGCAGGCACCTTTTCGATCACCTGCATTAATTCGTCTGTAAAACGTCGACGGGAAACACTTACCGGGACCAATGTTGTACGGACAGAATGA
>ERZ825137.2373-NODE-2373-length-22063-cov-8.378680_pt1 | contig 22063 bp, 22 predicted proteins | sample MGYA00519873_ERZ825137 | MGnify/ENA primary metagenome ERZ825137 (study PRJEB31778, sample SAMEA3449190) | human gut metagenome | biome: human gut; feature: human-associated habitat; material: faeces | place: United Kingdom | collected 2010/2012 ...
GCGGTCACGATCACTCCCGTGTTCGTAAAGGAAACCGACAAGATGCAGGTGCTGTTCTACGCCGAATCGGTCGCCGGCAACAAAGCTCCGCAGTTTTCCGGCGAAACCACCCTTTCCTATGACGGACAGGGGTCGGCCTGGGACTTCAAGGTCACTACAAACGAGGGAAAACTGACGATTTACGGCCTGACCAATACGTTTGCAAAGGCGCAGATCCCCGAGGAGGCGGAAATCACCTTCCGCGCCAAGCTGACTCTGGCCGACGGTTCGACGAACCGCACGGTGACTCTGGGCGCTGAAGGCAGTGATAAGACGAAGGAACTCACCGTCGGCGCCGACTGGACCGAATTTACCATCTCCGCCAAGGATATCGCGGACACGCTGCCCTCTGCCCTGACCTTCTCGCTGAGTGAACGTGGAATAGGAGACGTTTTGTCCATTTCAGAAATCCAGATCTGGAGCAAATCCGCCCCCGGCAAGAGCATTCAGGAACGCTTTGACATGGCGCTCGATATGAGTGACTATGCGGTGAAGGACACCAACGAGAAAATCGGCATCATCGGCATCTGCGGTTGGGGCGGCATGGCAATCAATGCCGCATCCATCGACACCCGTATCAAAGCTACTGCTGCTATGACGATGTACGACATGACCCGTGTGACCGCCAACGGCTATTTTGACGCCGAGGATTCCGAACAGGCGCGCTTCGAAAAGCGGAAAGCGCTGAACGCGCAGCGCACCGAGGACTATAAAAACGGCAGCTATGCGCTGGCGGGCGGCGTAGTCGATCCGCTGCCGGAGGACGCACCGCAGTTTGTAAAGGACTATTACGCCTACTATAAGACGCCCCGAGGCTACCACCCCCGCAGCTTGAACTCCAATAACGGCTGGAATGTTACCTCCTCGCTATCGTTCCTAAATATGCCGATTTTGCAGTACAGCAGCGAGATTCGCTGTGCCGTACTGCTGGTACACGGGGAAAAGGCGCACTCTCGCTATTTCAGTGAGACAGCTTACAGCAAGCTGACCGGCGACAATAAGGAATTGCTCATTATCCCCGGCGCAAACCACACCGACCTTTACGATCAGATAGACGTGATCCCATTTGAGAAGCTGAAAGCGTTCTTTGAGGAATATCTGAAATGAGACATAGGAAAGCCCTGTGCTGCGTATTGAACGCGGCACAGGGCTTTTTCCGTTTCTGGCGGTTTTGGTCGGCATATTTGATACCCTGTACGCAGGACGCACCTTTGTACTTCGCGGAATCGGACGATAACCAGCCAAGCCACAAAAGGTCACGCGAAGCCGTGCACTGGCTGCACTGTGCCGTGAATCGTGGGACGGTGTAACCCATACGCGCAGATTGAGCGTAATTGCCCTGCATCGGAAGGGAATATAGTCGTTGCGCTTGATCCGGATAATCAGAACACGCTGAAACGCTATGCTGGCTATGACGAGGATGATGAATGCTATCTTCTCGCCTATGAGAATGAAGCAAAGTATCCGGGAGAAGTTATTAAGGTGAGGAGTTTTAAGGTACAAGGTGTGGCTCGTCACGTCATTAAGGCTCTCTAAAACAAATAATCTAACTCGATAGGAGATGTTTTGTTTGAACGCAGTTGATGTGAAGTGCCCGATCTGCGGCACAATCAATAAGTCTCTCGACTTAGAAGAAACAGACGGATGGATGGAATGCGAAAGCTGCGGCGAAGTAACCCAGCAGATGAAGTACGTGAAAACAAGAAAAGATTACCAATTCGCCGGATCGTTTGCGCCAGGAATCTCGGCCGTGATAGAATTGGAATCAACCTCGTGACTGGAAAAGCAGCCTGACACAGAACAAGAAGCGTGAGTTCGTAAAGCGAGAATTTGAAAGGTTGGTATCCTGATTGTATTACTCACACTTTTATAGGGGAAAAGCATCAAGCGGTTGTCCATGTTATAACATCAACAGCAATGTAATAATATGGACAACTTAAAAATATGAAAAACCTTAGTGATAATGCGAGTTTGCAGTTTGTCTTAACTCTAATGTTGTATCTTAACTCAAAAAGAGTTATAATACAGAAAAAAGAGTTAAGACAGGAGGCGAGAGCATGAAATATCTTGATAAAGTCCTTGGAATCGAAGTGACTTATGAGGATGTGGAGTTCAAGCATTTGCCTAATTTTATAGCCGCAAGGTATTGTTTACAGATGGTGGCTATGAATGGACAAAGGGCAATTTTCCTTTATCCGAAAACTGAACTGGAGCAGGTCGAAGTGCTGAAAAAGCATATTGCACGGATACAGAAAAATGAAAATTTGCCTGTTGTGCTGGTGCTAAGTGAACTTAGTTTTCGCCAGAAAGAATACTTAATTCGTGAGAAAATTCCATTTATCGTAGAAGGAAAGCAGATTTATTTGCCCTTCATGGCGATGTATTTGCAGGAAAGGTGTAATGCCGAAAGGGAGCCACGGGAAGAAATACTTCCATCGGCGCAGATGCTTCTGCTGCATTTCATTTATGGAGGCGCACAGGAATTGTCAACAAGTCAAGCTGCGAAAGACTTGGAACTGACACCTACTTCTATATCGAGGGCATCGAAACAGCTTGAAGAAATGGGATTGCTGCATATAGAGAAAAGAGGTGTGCAGCGGATTTTGCAATCTGAGGATTCTCCGAAAATGCTGTTCCAAAAAGCAGGGGATAAGTTACTGAATCCAATCAAACGAACGGTTTATATTCCGAAAGAATTGGTGGGAACAGACCTGTTGGAAAGTGGATATTCGGCATTGGCAGAGCGTTCCATGCTGAACGCACCGAATGTCAAATGCTATGCGACAGAAAGAATCTCTCAATGGAAGAATGTTATGACAAATAGCTTGCAAGACTCGCAGGCGCAAGTGGCCGTAGAAATGTGGAGATACAATCCCCGAAAATTGTCCACACGAAATATTGTAGACGAACTTTCGCTGGCATTGGCATTGCGAGAAGATGCAGATGAACGAGTTGAAGAAGCGGTAGAAGAAATGCTGAACGAACTGTGGAGGAAGATAGATGGTTACAGGAATTGACAGTTTTAAGGAATGGTTCAAGGGCAGTGAAGAACAATATGCCATCATTGGAGGAACGGCGTGTGACATTCTGATGACGGAAGATGGTTTGGATTTCCGAGCGACAAAGGATATTGACCTTGTTCTGATTATAGAAGCAGTTGACGCGAATTTCGGAAAGAAATTCTGGGAATATGTAAAACAGGCGGGATATGAACATTGCAATAAAAGTTCGGGTGTGCCGCAGTTTTATCGTTTTAGCCATCCGATCTCGAACCAGTATCCTGCGATGATTGAACTTTTCACGCGAAGGCTTGATGCCATTCAACTTCCAGAAGATGCAGTGCTGACACCGTTACCGATGGACGAAGATATTTCAAGTCTGTCTGCTATTCTTTTGGACGATGATTACTACGATTTTTTGAAACAGGGGAAAGTCACTGTTGATGGAGTGACTGTCTTGGATGCGGCATATTTGATTCCATTTAAGGCAAAAGCGTGGATGGATTTGACAAATCGCAAGGCTGCAGGTGAACATGTTGACAACAAAAACATCAAGAAACACAAGAATGATGTTTTTCGTCTGACGGAATTGATTGATCCTACGGTCAAGATTACGGCTCCACAAGGAGTTTATACAGATGTTCAAGAGTTTGTGCAGCGGATGCAAAGCGAAAGCATTGACATGAAGCAGCTGGGGCTGATAGGGAGAACGAAGGATCGGATTTTGGATGAACTAAAAGATTTGTATATAGCACAGTGATTAATAATCCGACTAGTCCCGCGCAAAAATATGTTACGGTTGGAGATAAAGCGTAGTTATAGCTATTCCGATTTTAGAGGGATGAACCAAAATGAACCAAAATGAACCGAAAAGAACCTTTACAAACCCAAATCCGGGCGTTAAACTATAATCAGAAAACGAATGGAAACAAGAGAGCGCTGAGAAATCGGTGCTCTCTTTGTTATACAGACGAAAGGAGATGATTCCGTTGGTTTAATTAAAAAGAGAAGAAAAAAGAAAGGAGGTGGCGCTATGAATGAAGTCTATGGATATGGAAGAAAGATGGCTCATTGAGGAATATTACGGAAAAGGAAAGTCCATAGATACGTTGCTTGAAATGCAGCGGGAAAAAGGCCAGTTTGTTTCTAAAAGCACCATGCGGAGAAGAAAACTGCGCGTGGTTGAAAAGGTAAGAAAGGTGATTTTTATGGTTACACCCTTAGATAGAGGATGTTTGGAACCGTAATGGTACGAATTTGGAATTATAAATACATATTATTGGAACTACAAGGTGGTTGAAGCTGAAAATCTGGTATTATAGGATTAAACCGAGGTGAATACAGTGCGTAATGACGTGATTGAGCACATCGGTTCCTGTATTTGGGAAGCCAGACGGCATAAAGGGTATTCTCGACGCGTATTGAGTGAGAAAACAGGCTTATCCGAGCGAACGATTGAAAAAATCGAAAAAGGAAAAGTGAACACGACGGCTGAAACGCTGTATACCCTTATCAATGCTTTGGATATGTCAGCAGACTACCTTTTCAAGATGGATAAGCATCAGGCAGATGCAAAGTGTGAACAGGTTATAAGTATGCTGATGGCCTGTGATGAAAACCAGAAAGACGTCGTCTGTCGAACAATGCAGACATTGATTGAAGCTATGCGCGGGGAGAAAAATCCATGAGCATACAAGATAGGGATCAATGGATTCACGAATGTTTCGCCGAGAACTACGATATTCTGGTCGTAAGAGCGAAACGGCGCGGGAAATGATCCGATTCTGCGAAATGAAATTGAAGATTGTGTGATCGAAGCATTTGAAATGGCGTGGAGCAAGTATGGGCAGCTCAAGCATCATCCATGTATTTTGGGGTGGCTCACGCAAACGGTTTATAACAAGATTGATAATCTTCGGATGCGCGCATCGACGAAGATGTCTCGACAGGCAGCGGATATTGATGATCCGGCGGCGATGCAGATTGAAGATAAAAGGGCACAGAAACGTCTCGAAGAATGGTATGAGCAGCAGGAACAGCGTGAGAAAATTGAAATGATCCTCAAGATGCTTTCTTTGAATGAGAAGGAAATCTTTGAGGATTATTTTATGTGCGAGAAAAGTGCACGAGAGATTCAGCAAGCCAACGGCGGAACGCTGGAAGGGATTCGAGCGGCGATTCGCAGAATCCGAAAGAAAGCGCGGTTGGTGGAACAGGGAAAAAATTATTTTATTTTGTGTATTTTAGGTACGCTTTTGATCATTCGTCAAATTATAAAGTAGGGAGGAACAGTACATGGCAACTAACAAAGGCGCAGAGCTTTTGGAAAGCCTGAAAACGCAGGGACTTTCACAGCAGGAGATGCTGAATCGGTTGGACGCGATTGTTGATGCCGAAAGCGCCCGGCCGGAAGGAAAGCGAGATATGTCTACAATTTGCAGGGCGATGTGGTTGCGCTGATTGACGCGAATGGTACGCAGGTGGTAGAATATGGTTATGATGCGTGGGGTAATCCGATCAGCAAAACCGGCAGTTTGGCAGCGACGATTGGTACGCTGAATCCGTTCCGCTATCGTGGGTATACTTATTTGTTTTATTGATAAGTTGTGAAATGTTATGTATACATTCGAAAATAATGTAAGTGAATTGGTGTGTATACAAACTAAAGAAGAAACAATCACTTGCACTGCTGAACATATGTTTTATGTTTGCGGGAGGGGATGGATTGCAGCAAAAGATATTAAACCATTTGATAAATTTACACTATACAATAAACAAACGACTGTTGTTGAATCTGTTGAATATAAAGATGTTGAAAACGGTATTAAAGTTTATAATCTTGAAGTGGAAGAATACCATACATATTTTGTTGGAAAACAGTGTATTTTTGTTCATAATAAATGTTGGAGCGCAGAACGGAGAGGCTATTGGAAAAAGCAAGCGAGTATAGGAGGAAATTCAACTTGGTATGAAGTGACGGATGACAACCTTAGACTTATGAAGGCAGGCAAAGCACCGATTGGTTATGATGGATTAAAAGTTGTTCTGCATCATGTTAGAGGTAAAGCTGTGGATATGTCAGATTACGTTGAAATGAGTGCAACTGCGCACATTGCTTTCCATAAAATGCATGGATATAAAGGATTTTGAAATATATTTGTTTTGTATTAAAAAGAAAGGACGGCTGATATATGGATGTGATTTTTGAATATTTGACGTTGAAGATAACTGCACAGGAATTTTTGGATAGAATCATGAATGGAAATGAGGTATATGATCGCATCAAATCTAAAATTCCACAAAGTCACTTTGCATACGATAAGGAGTGGAATGGTTTTCCTATTTGCGCAGAAGCATTTCAATATGACAATTTTGACTTGCGTCGAACACTTTCCAGTGGATACTATTCGTTGGTACGTTCACAGCGTTGTGGGGCGGCATATAAAATGATATTTTCTTTATTTCAAAGTGAATATAAGAATATAATATACAATGAGTATTATGACAATGTTTCGAAAATCGCGATTGATATAGTTCCGGAGTATGTTGACAGCATGGAAGCTGGAAAGATAATATTTGAATTGATAAATAGGACAATAGATTTATCAGCAGAAGAACGGCGAAAAAAAATTCAGAATGAAATAAGAAGAATATTCCATCTTGAAAAAAGGGGAAAGAGACCACGATGGATTCAATCGTCGGAATGGCCAGTTGAAGATGGAATGCCATTGAAATTTATCTCGCAAAAGGAAACAGCTGATAAGGTAGAATATAAGTTTGTCAATTTAAGAAATCAGAAGAAACGAATTATTACGCAGTTTTATTGATAAATATATAAATTGATATTATATAGTAATGAATTTCAACTGATATTAGAATAATTGATTGTAAATAGGTACCGTCAAGTATTATGCGCAAATTCATTTACAAGTTTGGCAGAACTCAGTCTGCACAGGGCAGGGAAACCTGCCCTTAATTATCTAGTAGCAGAGCACAGAGGGCGCGTCAAGGCAACAACACGAAGAAAGCTCTTCGCCATCCGCTGATGGACTAACGCAAGAACATTCTCAATCAACACAAAAGGCAGCTATACGAGCGTGTAGTTGCCTTTTTCATCGGGTTAATTGAACTGAATATCCGAGCCTATATTGTTTTGACTTGTTTATTAATAGACAGCGATTAGAAGGGAAAAGCATGAATCAGGCTCAGGATCGCCTTCGAATGCAAGGTATCTACCAAACATGTGAATCCCTGCCATTGTCCAATTAAATGTGCCAAAGTAATGGAAAGCATAGGGATCATCTTGATCGGGGAATATTGTGACCTGCCATTCTGGTGTTCCTGAATCATCGGTTACATTGGGATCGCGATTGCAGAGGGTGATTTCATTGGGAACATGCGTATCATTTGACTCATAATCAAAAGAGTCGGAAAAATGGAGATCAATTATTAAAATGGAATGATTTAGGACAATCGCTGAACCGGATTTGACCATTAGATCGTCGTCTACCCAATTATCAATGTCGGAACGATACCATTTTTTGAGGTCTATCTCAACATATTCCTCATATTGACTCGATTCGTAGGGATGATTCAAGACACATGGAAAAAAGGGCATAGATTCCGCGGAAGCGGTTATGGAAAGTGTAAGCAGCAAAAAAAGTGTGATCAAGAAGCGATGCTTAGCATGCATGGCAAAATCCTCCTCATCAATTCCCTGTCGGTATTATACCATGCTGTATGGTTATGGGAAATATCAATTTATCATTTTGTACATAAAAATGTAATATTTTAAGGCAAAGGAAAACTGAAAGATTGCAGGAAGAATCTTTTCCGCATTTATCTATATTCCCACAGCAGGGACGCACCCGCGGCTTGTACAGCATTTGCTTTTTCCGACTTATCCGATTACAAATCTTTCGAAAATTAGCCAGATTATCACACCGTTATGTTGGAAATATCGAACAAATGTGCTACGATAGAATGGATCAAACAAACGAAGAAAGGGGCAGGCGGCGTATGGCCTCTGAGCGGCTGAACGCGACGGACGTGTGCGACGTGGTGGAGTTTCACGAGTCGGCGGACAGCGTGGCGCTGTATGGGCAGGAGGGGCGATGGACGCTGTCTGCACAAAGAGGGGGAAAAATGAAATGGATTATGTCACGCACTTGAAGTCGGACGGCACGTATCAGCCGCTGAGGGAGCACGAGGAGAACGTCGCGGCGCTGGCGGGAGAATTTGCGGCGGCATTTGGCGCGCAGGAGCACGGCCATCGGACGGGGCTGCTGCACGACATCGGCAAATACAGCGCTAACGGGCAGAAGCGGCAGCGCGACCCGGCGCATACGGCTAAGGTGGATCACGCTTCGGCGGGCGCGCAGCTGGCGGCGCGGCTGGGCGATTACTATGCTGCGTGTGCCGTGGCGGGTCATCACAGCGGTTTGCCGGACTGGGGAGACGACTCAAACGACGGCGGCGGAACGCTTTGTGCTCGGCTGAACAAATGCCTGACGGGCGGAAACGATCCTTCCGCGTGGAAAACGGAAATCGAAATTCCGGCAAAAGCTCGGTTTCCTGCGTGGCTGGCGGCTGAGAAAGACGCGCGGCGCTTGGCGATGTACACCCGCATGCTGTTTTCGTGTCTGGTCGATGCGGACTATCTGGATACGGAGACGGCGATTCAGGGCGGACAGCCGCGCGGCGAGGGGGAAACGACGGAACGCCTGCTGGAAAAGCTGAACGCGCACGTCGCGCCGTGGCTGGAAGCGCCTGACAACGAGCTTTGCGCCAAGCGAAGTGAGATTCTGGCGCGCTGTCTGCGCGGCGGGGAGGACGAGCGGGGGCTGTACACGCTGACCGTGCCGACGGGCGGCGGCAAGACGCTCTCTTCGCTGGCGTTTGCCCTGTCGCACGCGGCAAAGCACGGGATGAAGCGCGTGATATACGTGATTCCGTATACGAGCATCATCGAGCAGAATGCCGACGTTTTCGCCAAGGTGCTGGGCGCGGAAAACGTGCTGGAGCATCACAGTCAGGTTGAATTTGCGGATGACGGAGAGGAAACGCCCGAGGCTTATCGCAAGCGGCTGGCCTGCGAAAATTGGGATGCACCCGTGGTCGTAACGACGGCGGTACAGTTTTTTGAATCGCTGTACGCGGCGAAAACCTCGAAATGCAGAAAACTGCACCACATCGCAAACAGCGTCGTCATTTTCGATGAGGCGCAGACGATCCCGGTGCCGTTCCTGATGCCGTGCGTCTCGGCCATCGGCGAGCTGGTGCAGCATTATGGCGTGACCGCGGTGCTTTGTACGGCGACACAGCCCGCACTGGGCAGGTTATTCAAGCAGCTTGCGCCGACGCTCGTTCAGCGTGAAATCGCGCCCGATCCGGATGGGTTGTTCGATGATTTTCGCCGGGTTTCGTTTCGGCGGGAGGGCGTTTTTACGCCCGAGGAGCTGGCGGGGCGGCTGGCGGAGACGGAGCAGGTGCTCTGCATCGTCAACACGAGGAAACGCGCGCGGCAGGTATACGAAAGCCTGCCCGAGGAGGGGCGCTTCCATCTCTCCACGCTGATGATTCCGACAGACCGCGAAGAGACGCTGAACGTCATTCGTGCGCGGCTGCGAAACGGGCAGGTCTGCCGCGTGGTTTCGACCAGTCTGGTGGAGGCGGGCGTGGACGTCGATTTTCCGTCGGTCTGGCGCGAACTGGCCGGTCTGGACAGCATCTTGCAGGCGGCGGGGCGCTGTAACCGCGAGGGAAAGCGGAGCGCGGCGGAAAGCGTCGTGCATGTCTTTGACGCGGAAGGAGATCCTCCACTCTCCATGATGCAGCAGCGCGAGGCTGCGATGGAGGTGATGGGGGAATTTGAAGAGATCAACACCCGTCCCGCGATTCGGGCGTATTTCAATCGGCTGCTCTGGGTGAAGGGCGACGATGCGCTGGATGCAAGGCAGATTCTAAACGGCGAACGAGCCTGCACATTCCGAAAGACGGCGGAAGCATTTCGCCTGATTGACGCCGACACCTGCACGGTGTATGTGCCGAATGAAGGGAACGCGGAGGATATCGCGCAGCTTCGCACGGGGCTGTACAGCAGGGCGCTGATTCGCCGATTGGGGCGAAGCTCCGTGAACGTGTATCAGAACGAATATAAGAACCTTGTTTTTGCGGGCATTGTGGAAGACCATCAGGAGGACAGATTCGGCATTTTGATTCAGCCGGATGCGTATAACTCGAAGTGCGGCCTTTCGACGGAAGTTGGCGATGGGTTTCTGTCGATATGAAAATAGAGCGATATAATACAGCCATACCGAACGACAACTGATATGGAGGTGAGAAACATGTCTGTAAAAATGGAAGTTTGGGGCGACTATGCGTTGTGGACGCGTCCAGAGTTAAAAACCGAGCGTTATTCATACGATGTGCCGACGCCGAGCGGCGCGCGCGGCATGCTTGAAAGCGTCTATTGGCACCCCGGCCTTCGATATGTCATCGACCGAATTTATGTGATGAACCCGATTCGGTTCACCAATCTGCGGCGCAACGAGGTCAAATCCAAAATTCTGGCGAGCGCAATAATGTCGGAGGCAAACGGCAAGGCGGCTTCGTATATCGACCGAAACGAGGATATCCAGCAGCGGGCGACGACGATGCTCCGCGATGTGCATTATGTCATTGAGGCGCATTTTGAGATGACCGATCAGGCCAACGCGTCGGATAACCCGGGCAAGTTTCAGGATATCATCAAGCGCAGACTGCGCAGGGGCCAAGCCTATTCCCAGCCGTATTTGGGTACACGCGAGTGCACGGCGCATTTCGCTCTGTGGGAAGGCGGCGAGATTCCGACAATTTCAGAAACGCGGGATTTGGGTCATATGTTATATGATTTGGATTTTTCAGATCCGAACGACATTCAGCCGATGTTTTTCCGCGCCAAACTGGAAAACGGCGTGATCGACCTGACGAATTGTGAGGTGGTCAAATGATCCTGCAAGCGTTGGTTCGCTGCTATGAGGCGCTGGCCGAGCGGGGCGAGCTGGAAAAGCCGGGCTGGTCGCCGGTGAAGGTCAGTTGGGGCTTGGAGCTGGACGCGGACGGACAGGTGAAAAGCCTGCTGCTGATGGGCGGCACGGATGCAAAGGGCAAGCAGATTCCGCGGGTGATGAAACTGCCCGACCCCGTGAAGCGTTCCAGCGGCGTGGCGGCGAATTTTCTGTGCGATAATTCCGCCTATGTGCTGGGCATTGACGCAAAGGGAAAGCCGGAACGGACGCGCGAATGTTTTACGGCGTGCGCGCGAAAACATCAAGATGTTTTGAAGGATGTTCGGCATCCGACGGCCAAGGCGATTTTGAATTTCTTTGAGCGCTGGCAGCCCGAAAACGCGGCTTGTCATCCGGCGATTCAGCCCAATCTGGAAACGCTGCTCAAGGGCGGCAACATCGTCTTCGTGACGCATGATGCGGAGGGAGAGCTGCAACTTGCGCAGGATGTGCCGGAAATCCGCCGCGCGTGGGATGAAGCCTACGCCAAGTCGGATGACGCGGTGATGGGACGTTGTCTGGTCACGGGCGAGGAAGGGCCGATTGCCATTCTGCATCCGAGCATCAAGGGTGTGATGGGGGCGCAGTCCTCCGGCGCGTCGCTGGTTTCCTTCAACGCGCCCGCGTTTGAATCCTACGGCAAGGAAAGCGCGCGTGACAATCAGGGACAGGGACGCAATGCGCCGGTCGGTAAATATGCCGCTTTTGCTTACGGCGCGGCGCTCAATTACATGGTCGGGCAGGCAGATTTCCACGGACGGCTGGGCGACACGACGCTCGTTTACTGGGCGGAGGGCGCTGAACCCGCCTACGGCAGCGCGTTCATGGCGATGATGGGCATGGGCGGCGAAGACAAGAACGAAATCACCCAAAAGGAATTGAGCGGCGTGTTGACTGCGCTCTGTCAGGGGCACACCGTAAAATGGGCGAACGTGCCGCTGAACCCCGAAAACCGGTTCTATATTCTGGGGCTTGCGCCGAACGCTTCCCGCTTGTCGGTGCGCTTCTTTTTGCAGGATTCCTTTGATGCATTTGTGAAGCATTATCAGAAGCATCAGGAGCGGCTGAACATTGTCCGCCCCGCGTTTGATGAGAGGGAGACGCTTTCCATGTGGGCGTTGCTGCGGGAGACCGTCAACCCGAACAGCCGGGATAAATCGGCACAGCCTCAGCTCGTCGGCGAAATGTTGCGCGCGGTGCTGACGGGTTCGCTCTATCCGTCGGCGCTGTATACGCAGACGGAAATCCGTATGCGCGCGGAGAAGGAGATCAACCGCGGAAAGGCCGCGATCATCAAAGCCTATTTGCTGCGCAACGTCGTTGAACAGCAGAAAGACCAAACACATGTTTATAAGGAGGTTTTGGACGTGGAGCTGAACGAACAATCGACCTATCTGCCTTATCGGCTGGGCAGGCTTTTCGCGGTGCTGGAGGCCGTGCAGCAAAAAGCCAATCCGAACATCAACACGACCATCAAAGATCGCTATTTCAATTCCGCCTGCGCAACACCGGCGCTCGTATTCCCGACGCTGCTGCGTCTGGCGCAGAGCCACCTTAGCAAAATCGGCGGCGGTGCGGAGGTCTATTACGACAAGATGATCACCGAATTGCTCGGTGACGTGACGCAGAGCTATCCGCTGCGCCTGAGCCTGCAAGATCAGGGCATTTTCCAAATCGGCTACTACCATCAGAAACAAAAGCTGTTCACCAAGAAGGAGGAGAAGGACAATGGCTGATGTGATTCGCAATCGATATGACTTCGTGATTCTTTTCGATGTGGAAAACGGCAACCCGAACGGCGACCCCGATGCGGGCAACATGCCGCGCGTCGATCCCGAGACGGGCTGCGGATTGGTGACGGACGTCTGCCTGAAGCGCAAAATCCGCAACTATGTGGAGACGGTCAAGGAGGATGACCCGCACTTCGGCATTTACATCAAGGACGGCGTGCCGCTCAACGCCAGCGACAAGGCCGCGCTCGAATCGGCGGGGCACAAGGAAACGGATTTGAAGGCGCTGAAAAAATCCGATCCGGATATCGACAAAAAGCTGATGCAGTATATGTGCGGCCATTACTTCGATATCCGCACGTTCGGCGCGGTGATGACGACGTTCGTCAAGGCCTCGCTCAACTGTGGACAGGTGCGCGGCCCCGTGCAGCTTGGCTTCGCCAGAAGCGTTGACCCCATCATGCCGCAGGAGGTGACCATCACCCGCGTGGCCATCACCACGGAAGAAGACGCGGCCAAGAAGGGCACGGAGATGGGCCGCAAATTCATCGTGCCCTATGGCCTCTACCGCGCAGAGGGGTTTGTTTCCGCCAATCTGGCGCGCAAGACGACCGGATTCGACGAGGACGATTTGGCGCTCCTCTGGAAAGCGATTCTGAATATGTTTGAAAACGACCGCTCCGCCGCGCGCGGCATGATGGCCGTCCGCAAGCTGGTTATCTTCAAGCATGACAGCGAGCTGGGCAACGCCCCCGCGTGGAAGCTGTTCAAACTCGTGGATGTTCAGCGCAAACCCGAAATTGCCGCGCCGCGCAGCTTTGAGGATTATCAGTTCTCCGTCGATACCGAGCATCTGCCGCAGGGCGTAACCTGCCAAATCATGGAGTGATACCGCGCCCCGCGGAAGGCCGTGCGAAGGTGAAGCTGTCATGGCTTTTCCGTGGGCTTCGCCCCCCGAATATCGGGCTTTGCGCCGCAAAAAAGGGGCTTGTAAAGCTCCGAAAAGCGGTGTATCATGGTTTTGTTGTGTAAGCTGATATAAATCCGGACGGATTTTTGGAGGCTTATGCTGTCTCCCCTCGCATGAGGGGAGTGGATTGAAATCTCAAGGCGCTTGGTCTGACCGAAGAACAGGTTGAGTCTCCCCTCGTGTGAGGGGAGTGGATTGAAATTTCGTCTGCGGCTCCGTTCCCAAGTCATCAATAGTCTCCCCTCGTGTGAGGGGAGTGGATTGAAATGTCTCTTAATCTCGCGAATGCTGCGGCTGACGGTGTCTCCCCTCGTATGAGGGGAGTGGATTGAAATCTCTTCGTCTTCATCCTCCGGCTCTTCCTTCTTGTCTCCCCTCGTATGAGGGGAGTGGATTGAAATGGCAACGCGGCGGTGAACATCACCAGCGGATATCGTCTCCCCTCGCATGAGGGGAGCGGATTGAAATGCTGCTGATTATAGCCCAGCGTCCTGCGCTTTGGTCTCCCCTCGTATGAGGTGAGTGGATTGAAATGGGTGCTCGATCAAGATCGACGACAGATCAACCGTCTCCCCTCGTGTGAGGGGAGTGGATTGAAATATCTGCTTTGCGCGGTCTTCCGCCGTCAGCGCTCGTCTCCCTTCGTGTGAGGGGAGTGGATATCATACATGTACATCTGCGGGAAAACAACGGAGAGAGGACGGGGGAAGAGCATGAGCTTAAAAGAACAAATCGAAAGCGGAAAGGTTTTCACGGAGTACGGGCATACCGCGCAGGAGGATCAGGAATACGAAAAGATCATCGAAGCGCAGCGCCGCAAAAGCAAGCAACTGTGTTTTCGGTATAACCAGACCGATCCGATGGACGAGGAAGGGCGCGAAAAGCTGGTTCGCGAGTTGCTGGGCGGAACGGGGAAAACGCTGTGGCTGGAAGCGCCCATCCACTTTGCCTACGGCTGTCACACGACGGTCGGCGACCAGTTCTATTCGAATTTTAACCTGACGGTTGTGGACGACGGGCGCGTGAGCATCGGAAACAGCGTGATGTTCGGGCCGAACGTGACCATCAGCACGACCGGGCACCCCGTCCACCCGTATTATCGGATGCGGGGCGCGCACTTTTCCCTGCCGGTCGTCATTGAGGACGGCGTATGGATCGGTGCGAACGTCGTCGTGATGCCGGGCGTGACCATCGGCAAAAACAGCGTCATCGGCGCGGGAAGCGTCGTGACGCGCGACATTCCGGAGAACGTCGTTGCCTTCGGCACGCCGTGCCGCGTGATTCGCCCGATTACGGATGCGGATCTGGAAACCATCCGACCGGGCATGACGATCAACGCAGACTGGAACGCATAAAATCGGCCGCAAAACCCGGTTGCAAATCGCGGCGCAAGGGTGTATCATAGAGCGCAGATCACTTGCGCGGAGGACATATGGCAGACAATCGACTGACGAAAAAAAGACTGAAAAACCATTTTGCGTATAACTGGTGGAAGTATGCCCTGTCGGCGGCCGTCAGCGCGATGCTGGTGAGCATCGTGTTCGCGGTGACGGCATATCGCCCGCCGGCGGAAAAGAAGGTCGAGCTGTATGTGCTCAACGGCTACATCGACACGGAGACCTTTCAGCGGGATTTCTGGCCGGAATTGCAGGCGCGAAAGCCCGAACAGGAGGAGCTGACCGTCCTCAACATCAACCTGACGGACAGCAGCAACATCTACGCGCCCATGCAGTTTTCGACCTATGTGGCGGCGCAGCAGGGCGATCTGTTCCTGATTTCGAGGGACGAGATGCGCAGAATCACGGCGGACGGCGCGCAGGAAGCGCTGGTGGAGCTGACGGGATATCTGGATAGCGGCGTGATCGACGCGGACGGGATGGATTTGAAGAACGGGACGCTCGACCGGGGCGACGGCACGGCGGCGGTTTACGCCATCCCCGCCGATACGCTGACGGGGCTTTCGCGATACGGCAACGACCCGAAAAACAGCCTGCTCTGCATCCCGATGTACACGAAGAACGCGGACAGCGCGGCGGCGCTGATCGGGCTGATGCTGGAGAAGCTGAGATGACTCCTTCCGTCACGCCTGCGGCGTGCCAACCTTCGGCATCTCATCTGTTTGTTTCCGCCACAGGCGGCAACAGATTCGATGTCCCTCGAAGAGGGAGGAATGGCTCTGCGATTTCGAATATTATGCAATTCTGCTGGCTTCATCCTTGGCGAAGCTGGCGGAAGAAGTCGAACAGTAACAAAAAACAAAATAAATTTTTCGGCCGAAAAGGGCGGTGCGTGTGGCGCCGCCTTGTTTTTTGCGACTTCGTGCTTTAGCGCACGAAATTGACATGGAACACAAGATGCTGTATCATAGCAGAGCTTGCGTTACAAAATATGGTATCAATTTGATATAAACAGGGGAGAGAATGAATATGCCGGAGTACATCAAAAAGCGCGACGGGCGGCTCGTGCCCTACGACGAGGCCAAAATTGCCTCCGCCATCGACCGCGCGTTTGTGGCCGCGGAGAGCGGAAAGGGAGAGGACGAGGCCGACCGCCTGGCGAAGATTGTCACCCGCGAGATGAACGCGAAGGAGAACAACGAAACGCCCTCCGTCGAGGATATTCAGGATCAGGTGGAGCGCGTGCTGATTGCCGAGGGCTACGCCAAGACGGCGAAGGCCTACATCCTCTACCGCGCGGAGCGCAGCCGCACCCGCGAGGCGAAAACCCGCCTGATGCACATTCTGGAGGATATCACGTTCAAGGACGCCTCCGAATCCGACGTGAAGCGCGAGAACGCGAACATCGACGGCGATACCGCGATGGGCACGATGCTCAAGTACGGCTCGGAGAGCGCCAAGCAGTTTTACGACATGTACGTGCTCAACCCGAAGCACGCGCGCGCGCACCGCGAGGGCGACATCCACATCCACGACCTCGACTTCCTGACGCTGACGACGACCTGCACCCAGATCGACCTGACGCAGCTGTTCAAGGGCGGTTTTTCGACCGGCCACGGCGTGCTGCGCGAGCCGCAGGACATCGGCAGCTATTCCGCGCTGGCCTGCATCGCTATCCAGAGCAACCAGAACGATCAGCACGGCGGTCAGGCCATCGCCAGCTTTGATTACGACATGGCGCCCGGCGTGGCCAAGACCTACATCAAGGAATACCGCCGCGCGCTCGGCGCCGCGCTGGATCTGCTGCTGAACCACGACGCGGCCGACGACGAGGCGAAGGCCATCATCCGCCAGATTCGCGCCGAGACGGGCGCGACCCCGACGCTCAAGCCGAACAAGGAATTTGACGATGCGCTGCGCGAGCGCCTGACGGCGATGACGGACGAGGCGACCGTCGAGCGCATGCTGCACTACGCAACCGAGCGCGGCTACCGCGAGACGGAGCGCCGCACCTATCAGGCGATGGAGGCGTTCATCCACAACCTGAACACGATGCACTCCCGCGCGGGCGCGCAGACGCCGTTCTCCTCCATCAACTACGGCATGGATACCTCGCCGGAGGCGCGCATGGTGATGCGCAACCTGCTGCTGGCGACGGAGAGCGGATTGGGCAACGGCGAAACGCCGATTTTCCCGATTCAGATTTTCCGCGTCAAGGAGGGCGTGAGCTACAACCCCGGCGACCCGAACTACGACCTGTTCCGGCTGGCGATTCGCGTGAGCGCCAAGCGCCTCTTCCCGAATTTTTCGTTTGTGGATGCGCCGTTCAACCTCCAGTATTACAAGCCCGGCCACCACGAGACGGAAATCGCCTACATGGGCTGCCGCACCCGCGTGATTGGCAACGTGTACGACCCGACGCGCGAGGTCTGCAACCGCCGCGGCAACCTGTCCTTCACGTCGATCAACCTGCCGCGCATCGCCATTGAGAGCAAGGGCGACGTCGAGCTGTTCTTCAAGACGCTGGACGAGCGGATGGATCTGGTGTTTGAGCAGCTCGACGAACGCTTTGAGATTCAGGCGCGCAAGAAGGTGCGCAATTATCCGTTCCTGATGGGCGAGGGCGTTTGGATGGACAGCGAGAAGCTGGGCTGGGACGACGAGGTGCGCGAAGTGCTCAAGCACGGCACGCTGTCCGTCGGCTTCATCGGTCTGGCGGAGACGCTGGTGGCGCTCATCGGCGAGCACCACGGCCAGAGCGAGCGCGCGCAGAAGCTGGGATTGAAGATCATCGGCCACATGCGCGAGCGCTGCGACGCGCGGAGCGCGGAAAAGAAGCTGAATTACACGCTGCTGGCGACCCCGGCGGAGGGGCTTTCCGGCCGGTTTGTGAAGCTCGACCAGAAGCGCTACGGCAAAATCGCGGGCGTGACCGATCGCGAGTATTACACCAACAGCTTCCACATCCCGGTGTATTGCCCGATCAGCGCGTTTGACAAGATCAGGTTGGAAGCGCCGTATCACGCGCTGACGAACGCGGGTCACATCTCCTACATCGAGATGGACGGCGACCCGACCAAGAATCTGGATGCGTTTGAAGCGGTTGTGCGCGCGATGCACGACGCGGGCATCGGCTACGGCTCGATCAACCACCCGGTTGACCGCGACCCGGTCTGCGGCTACAACGGCATTATCGGGGATAGCTGCCCGAAGTGCGGCCGACAGGAGGAAGAGGTGCACTTTGAGCGCATCCGCCGCATCACGGGCTATCTGGTCGGCACGCTTGACCGCTTCAATAACGGCAAGCGCGCGGAGGAGCACGACCGCGTGAAGCACGGAATGTGAGGGGGAAAACGGAGTAAAAAACCATGGAAATTCGCTTAGCAGGACTTGAGCCCGAATCCATCGTCGACGGGCCGGGCTATCGGTTTACGGTGTTCGTGCAGGGCTGTCCGCACAACTGCCCCGGCTGCCACAACCCGCAGACGCACGATTTTTCCGGCGGCCATCTCGCCGACACGGACGACGTTATCGCGCATTTGGGAAAAAATCCGCTGGTGCGCGGGCTGACGCTCTCCGGCGGCGAGCCGATGATGCAGCCCGAGCCGCTGTATCTGATCGCCAAGGCGGCGAAGGAAAAGGGCATGAACGTCTGGTGCTACACGGGCTTCACGCTGGAGGAGCTGCTGCGGGAGAACCGCGCGGATCGCATGAGGCTGCTCTCTGCCGTCGATGTGCTGGTGGACGGGCCGTTCCGCTCGCATGAGCGTTCGCTCGATCTGCTGTACCGCGGCAGCAAAAACCAGCGGCTGATCGACATGCCCGCGACGCTGAAGGGCGGGACGATCCGGCTCTACGCGCCGCCGGAATGGTGAGGCTTGCGAAAAGAAGAAATTTACGCGATTAACCCTATTCCTTTGCGGGAATTAGGGTTAATTTTTGTATAAATGCGATGAAATGACTTGTTCAAACTGAATAAAAATGATAAAATAGTCTCAAAGGCGCAGGTCAAGCGCCGATTAAAGCGAGAGAGAAAACAGGAGGAACACGAAAATGAGTGAGAATACGTCTCGTCGTGAGTTTTTGAAACTGGCCGGCAAGGGCGTGCTGGGCGCGGCAGCGCTGAGCACCGTTCCGGCGATGCTGCCGGCGCTGGCCGAGGGCGTGGAAGCGCCGGCCTGGCCGTGGGCGTACAAGAAGCTGGACAAGGACGCGGTTATGAAGCACGGCTATGAATGCTTCTACTCGCACGGCGGCTGCTGCGCGGGCGCTGTGGCGGCGGTTGTCGAGCTGCTGGCCGAGGAATACGGCTATCCGTACAACCAGTTGAACGCGCGCATGTTCGCGGACGGCGCGGGCGGATACGGCGCGGCCACGCTGTGCGGCTCTCTGGGCGGCGCGTGCGCGATTTTCGGCCTGTTCTGCGAGGCGAACGAGGCGCGCGAGCTGCGCGACCAGCTCTACGCCTGGTATAAGGATCATGCGTTCCCGAGCTACCAGCCGGAGATGGAATCCATCACGACGGTTTCCGGCGCGATCGAGTGCGCGGTGTCCGTCGGCAACTACATGAAGGCGACCGGCTACGAGATGGGCGATCCGGGCCGCAAGGCGCGCTGCGCGGCTGTCACGGGCGAGACCGCGGCGAAGGCCGTCGAGCTGCTGAACATTCACTTCGGCTTCGAAGAGGCTCCGGCGGAGGAGCCGAAGGCCGAGGCCGCGCTGGCTGAGAACGAGTACGTCGGCACGGGCGTGAGCGAAATCGGCGGCGAGGTGAAGGTCAAGGTCACGATGGACGGCGACAAGATCGCGAAGATCGACGTGCTGAGCCACAGCGAGACCAGCGGCATCTCCGACCCGGCGTTCGAGCAGATCCCGGCGGCGATCATCGAGAAGCAGAGCGCGGATGTGGACGTGGTTGCGGGCGCGACCAAGACCTCCGAAGCGCTGATTGCGGCGGTGAAGGACGCGCTGGCGCAGGTGAAGTAAACCGACTAAAAAAGGCACCGAATTCAGGTGCCTTTTTTTGTGTGCAATTTTGGCGGAAATCGGCTAAAAAAGTGCGTGTCAAGGTTTGAAAAAAACGGCCGAATTTGGTATACTATAATAGAAATAAAATGTGCGAAAAGAACACGCGCGGGAGGCTGTATGATCCTTCATCTGGGCGACGACGTGAGCGTGCACAGCGCCGATATCGTGGCCATCATTGATTTGACGCAGAGCCAAAACCCCGTGACCGGGGCGATGCTGGCGGAGATCCGCCGCCAGAACCGTATCCTTGCCCGACAGGGCGTCGTCGCCAAGAGCGCGGTGATCTGCGCGGGCGCGAGGCGGGCGGGCGGCATGACGGAAAACGCGCGCGTGTACCTGTCGCCCATTTCCACGGTGACCCTTGCGCAGCGCGCGCATGAGCGAGCCTATCCCGCCGCCGATTCGCTGTTTGAAGCGGCGCAGGAAAGCGAGCAGCCCGAGCTTTGAGGGCCGAGAAACGAGGAGAGTAAATGGAAAACCAAGACATTCAGCAGCTTGACCAGCTTGAACGGCCGGACGGCGCTTACGACGAGAACCAAATTCAGGTCCTCGAAGGGCTTGAGGCTGTGCGCAAGAGGCCGGGCATGTATATCGGCTCGACGGACGAGCGCGGCCTGCACCATCTGGTGTATGAAATCGTGGACAACGCGGTGGACGAGGCGCTGGCGGGCTTTTGCAACGAGATTATCATCACGCTGCACAAGGACGGCTCCTGCTCCGTGCAGGACAACGGACGCGGCTTCCCGGTCGGTATTCACCCGAAGATCGGCCGCCCCGCGGTCGAGGTCTGCCTGACGATTCTGCACGCGGGCGGCAAGTTCGGCGGCGGCGGCTACAAGGTTTCCGGCGGTCTGCACGGTGTCGGCGCGTCGGTGGTCAACGCGCTCTCCAAGCACATGCAGGTCAACGTCTATCAGGACGGAAAGATCTACCAGCAGGAGTATGCGCGCGGCAAGGTGCTCTACGACCTCAAGGTGATCGGCGAGACCGAGCGCACCGGCACGACCATCCGCTTCTGGCCGGACGTCAAGGCCGAGGACGACCCGAACGGCATTTTCGAGACGGGCGATTTCCAGTACGACGTGCTCAAGACCCGCTTCCGCGAGATGGCGTTCCTCAACCGCGGCATTCGCATCGTCTTCCGCGACGAGCGCCCGGAAGAACCGAAGGAGAACGTCTTCCACTACGAGGGCGGCATCAGCGAGTTCGTCAAGTTCATCAACAAGAACAAAGAGGTTCTTTTTGCGGAGCCGATTTACATCAGCGGCCTCGTCGGCACGACGAGCGTTGAGGTGGCGATGCAGTATAACGACACCTACTCTGAGAACATCTTCGCGTTCGTCAACAACATCCACACGCCGGACGGCGGCACGCATCTGGCGGGCTTCAACATGGCGCTGACCCGCGTGATCAACGACTACGGCCGCAAGCACAACATCCTCAAGGCCAACGACACAAACCTCTCCGGCGAGGATACGCGCGAAGGTCTGGCGGCGATTGTCTCCGTCAAGCTGGAAGACCCGCAGTTCGAGAGCCAGACCAAATCCAAGCTGGGCAACAGCGAGGTGCGCACCATCGTCAATTCGCTCGTGGGCAAGCAGCTCGCCGACTATCTGGAGGAGAACCCGCAGGTCGCCAAGCTGATTCTGGATCGCTGTCTGGCCGCGTCCCGCGCGCGAGAGGCCGCCCGAAAGGCGCGCGACCTGACCCGCCGCAAGACGGTGCTGGAGAGCGCGAGCCTGCCGGGCAAGCTGGCGGACTGCTCCGAGCGCGACCCGGGCAAGTGCGAAATCTTCCTCGTCGAGGGCGATTCCGCAGGCGGCAGCGCCAAGATGGGGCGTGACCGCCACTT
>ERZ825137.2380-NODE-2380-length-22027-cov-4.118742_pt1 | contig 22027 bp, 18 predicted proteins | sample MGYA00519873_ERZ825137 | MGnify/ENA primary metagenome ERZ825137 (study PRJEB31778, sample SAMEA3449190) | human gut metagenome | biome: human gut; feature: human-associated habitat; material: faeces | place: United Kingdom | collected 2010/2012 ...
AAAATTCCGGACCGCCCATATTAATCATGGGTTCAATAGTAAATACCATCCCCGGCACCAACAACATCCCCGTCCCTTTTCGGCCATAATGAAGTACTTCGGGATCTTCATGAAATTCCAATCCTACTCCATGCCCGCATAAATCACGCACCACAGAAAAACCATTCTTTTTTGCATGCTTTTCTATGGCATTACCAATATCTCCTATAAAACCAAAAGGCTTGGCCGCCTCCATACCCTCTACTAAGCACTCTTTTGTTACTTGCACCAGTTTTTCCTTTTCCGGAGTGGTCTTACCTATTATAAACATACGAGAAGCATCAGAATAATATCCGTCAAGAATGGTAGATACATCTACATTTATGATATCTCCCTCCTCTAATATCTCCTCTTCGCTTGGTATTCCATGACAAACAACTTCATTAATGGAAGTACATACGCTTTTCGGGAAACCTTCATAATTAAGTGGAGCAGGAATTGCTCCATGTGAAACCGTATAATCATATACCAATTTATCAATCTCCGCTGTGCTCATACCTGCACGTATCTCCCTTTCCACTAAATCCAATACCCCAGTATTTACTACTCCACTTCGGCGGATTCCTTCAATTTGCTCGGGAGTTTTAATCAATTTCCGGGTTGGTACCAAACACCCTCTATTCTGATAAAAGAGCACTTTCTTATCCAATTCCGTGAGTTCTTTTCCTTTAGGAACTCTCCAATTATTCATTCTCTTATGGAACATTTTCTAAATATATTAATCTCTGCAAAGGTAGAGAAAAAAAAGAAAAGGTACAGTAGAATTAAAGATTTTGTTCAATGTAATATTAAGTCTACTTGGACTCATTTACATTTTTTACTATCCAGTTTCAAGCCTTTCGATACAAAAATCTTTTTAATAAAAGAAACAATATCCTTAGTTTTTATCAATGTTCGAAACTTTCCAATAAAAAAGGATACCCACTAGTGGATATCCTTTCTATGAGCGGAAAACGAGACTCGAACTCGCGACCCCAACCTTGGCAAGGTTGTGCTCTACCAACTGAGCTATTTCCGCATATAAACAAAAAGAACGACTATTTTTCTTTTGCGGATGCAAAGGTATACGTTTTTGTGAAACTTACAAACTTTTCCATTAAAAAATTTACATCAACACATACGATTCTTATAATCTTCATAGCAAAAATGACGGTAAATTTCCAACTGCCCGTCAGCATGCAACAATGCGATACTCGGATGCTGAATACCATTAAACATGTTGGTTTTCACCATTGTATAATGTACCATATCTTCAAACACAATATGCTCCCCTAGCTTTAACGGATGATCAAATTGCCAACTTCCCATATAATCGCCGCTCAGACAGCTATTTCCGCCCAAACGATATATATTTTCTTCTTTTACTGCATTTCTTACCGCTTCGGGAGGCAACGCTTTCGCTCCGCGTACGACAGGTTGATAAGGCATCTCTAAACAATCGGGCATGTGACAGGTAAAGCTAACGTCTAATATGGCGGTACGGATACCTTTATTTTCGACAATATCCACAACGGTCGAAACCAACGGTCCTGTTTGCCACGTAAAGGCAGATCCCGGTTCCAGAATCACTTGCAGCCCCGGATATTTCTGCTTAAACTCCTGCAAGAGTTTGATAAGATGTTCGATGTCGTAATCCTTACGAGTCATTAAATGGCCTCCTCCCAAGTTCAACCATTTAATTTGAGAAAACCAACATCCAAACTTTTCCTCTATATGCCGCAAGGTTCGCTCCAGCTCGTATGAGCTGCTTTCGCAATGGCAATGGCAATGAAAGCCTTCTAACCCGGAAGGAAGAATTTTCGGCAACATATCTGCCGTCACTCCAAAACGTGTACCAGGCGCACAAGGATTATACAGTTCCACTTCTACTTCCGAATATTCAGGATTAATCCGGATACCACAGGAAATTTTTTCCGGATATGTTTTAACTTGAGGATAAAAACATTGATACTGACTAAAGGAGTTGAATGTAATATGGCTGCTATACGCCATAATCAGAGGAAAATCGTTCTCTGTATAAGCCGGAGAATAAGTATGTGCCTTACTACCGAACTCTTCATATGCTAAACGAGCTTCATACGGGGAACTTGCTGTGGTATAATCGATATATTCTCTAAATATATAAAAAGACTTCCACATGGCAAAGGATTTAAACGCTAGAATAATCTCTACTCCTGCGCGTTCTTTCACTTGTTTAATCACACTCAAATTCTGTCTGAGCAGATTTTCTTCCATCACATAACAAGGAGACGGAACTTTTTCTATTTGTGCTTTATCCATTTATTTAACGACTTTAAGCTGAATATAATCCAGCATATTTCAAGTTACTATATCAAAGAATGATTACTCCTCAAATGCTAAAAAAGTTATCACTTTTATCCACATTAACAACCAATAATTAATACAACAACAAAGAATCTATTTTCAACATTATTCATTACTCGCATCCTTATATGGACATACCATACAACAATTCCAATAGCACCATATCCGTACAATACGAACCTATCAAATTATAACAAAATCAAAACCATACAATTTATTTAAAATAAACAAATTAGCATCATTAGCTATTTCTTTACTTTAACGTTCTGCACATCCCCGGTTTATCCTATCACCTTAAATCTGGCAAACTTCAATAATAATTGTTTCTCTCCAGCATGCTGAAAACGAACCGTTGCTTTACAGTTTTCTCCCGTACCTTCCACTTTAAGAACCTCACCTAACCCGAAGCGCTCATGTTCTATCATCTGTCCGGCTTGCACGGATGCCGCCGTCCCTCCGTTTCCTGATACCGTACGTGATGAAACTGTGGACACCTTGCTTAAATTACGAGAAACGGCAGGACGAACGATACCCTCTTTCGGCTTTTCCGGAATGATTCGTTTAGCCATTGATTCCTCTTCACGCCAAGATGCCTGGAAACGGGAAACACCGCTTTCTGCCCTATGCATAAATGAAGTTTCCTGCGGCATGTGCAGATAACACGTATCTATATCGCGAAGAAAACGGCTCGGACTACTGAATTCCATCTTACCATAACGAAAACGACTCCGAGCAAAGGATAAATAACAATGTTCTTCAGCACGGGTGATAGCTACATAGAATAAGCGCCTCTCCTCTTCCAACTGTCGGGGAGAACCTTGAGCCATAGCACTCGGAAAAAGTTCTTCTTCCAGCCCAACCACAAATACCGCTTTAAATTCCAAACCTTTAGCCGAATGTATTGTCATCAGCGTCACCTTTTCATCCCCTACCGACTTATCCATATCTTGGTCGGATAGCAAGGATACTTCCGAAAGAAAATCAGACAAAGAGATATGTGTATTTCCTTCCTCTTCACGAGAAGCACAAAAATCATGCATACCATTAATTAATTCCTGTACATTCTCCTGTCTACTTAAATTTTCCGGACTGCGATCTTGATAAATATCATTCATAATACCCGAACGCGTAACAATTTCCTGTCCTACCGTATAAGCATCCTTCTCAGCCGCATCAGCAAGAAATGTCTCTATTAATTCCTTAAAAGTCTGCAATTTGGCATGCGTACCTTTATTTATCGACACCCCATACTGTAAAGGGTTGCACAGTACATCCCACAAACTGACATGCGCTTGCGTTGCCGCACCGATAATTTTGCCTACTGTCGTATCGCCAATACCTCGTGTCGGATAATTAACCACCCGCTTGAACGCCTCTTCATCTGCCGGATTGACCGCTAAACGGAAATAAGCAATCACATCTTTTATTTCTTTTCGCTGATAGAAAGACAATCCTCCATAAATGCGATAAGGCAACGAACGTTTTCGTAAAGCTTCCTCAAAAATACGCGACTGGGCATTGGTACGGTAAAGGATGGCAAAATCAGAATAGGCATATTTCTCCTTACGACGTAACGCTACAATCTGGTTCACCACCATTTCTCCTTCTTCCACGTCCGAATAAGCATTGAATACAGTAACCGGTTCTCCCTTTTCTTTCTCAGAAAAGACTTCTTTACGTATCTGTTGCTGATTTTTTTCAATTAAACTATTGGCTGCCTCAACTATATTCTGAGTAGAACGATAATTTTGTTCTAACTTGAATAATTTGGCCCCTTGATATTGCTTGGTAAATTTCAGGATGTTCTCTATCTTGGCTCCACGAAAAGAATAAATACTCTGCGCATCGTCTCCTACCACACATACTTTCTGACTCTCTCTGGTAAGCTGCCACACAATGCTATGTTGAGCATAATTTGTATCCTGATACTCATCGACCAATACAAACCGGAAACGTTCGGCATACTTTCGGCACACCTCAGGATGGCGCTCAAACAATAAATAAGTATACACCAGCAAATCATCGAAATCCATTGCTCCGGCTTGCCGGCAACGCTCTGTATATCGGCGGTAGATATCACGCACCGCCGGCATCTTCGCCGCCGCATCATCCTTATAAACTTCAGCGTTGGATGCATAAGCTTCGGGTAATACCAGCTGATTCTTCGCTCTGGAAATACGTGTTTGTACAGAAGCCGGCTTATAAGTCTTATCATCTAATTGCATCTCTTTAATAATTGCCTTAATCAGACTGCGCGAATCTGCTTGATCGTAGATGGTGAAATGGGGAGTAAAGCCGATGATTTCTGCTTCAGACCTCAATATACGTGAGAAAATAGAGTGAAACGTTCCCATCCACAAATAGCGAGCCGTCTCCCATCCTACCTGCCGAGCTATACGCGCCTTCATCTCTTCTGCCGCCTTATTGGTAAAAGTAAGTGCCAAAATGGAAGAGGCAGAATATCCATGCTCTAACAAATAGGCTATTTTATAAGTCAATACACGTGTCTTCCCCGAACCGGCACCGGCAATCACCAGAGAAGGACCGTCGATGTATTGCACGGCGGCATACTGACTTTCATTCAATTCTTCTTTATAGTTAATAGGCATCTATATATTCTGTTTATTTGCAAAAGTACACGATTAGTAACAAATCCACGAAAAACAGGCGCACAAAATTTATGCTTTCCTCTTCCTTATCTTACCACAATCCGTGCATGTCCCCAAATAGAATCACTCATTATAAAAATACATCCGATGCACAAATGTAAACTTATTTCATATGCAGTTTTTTATAAACAAAGAAAAAATCCCTCCTGAAAGCCTTTACTACAAGGCTTTTCAGAAACGTGCACAAACACAAAGGTCGTTTGTGCATAAATGAGACTCTCCATTGTGCACAAACGAGGAACTGATTTGTGCACATTTGGACCTTGCGTTTGTGCACAACAATATTGAGTAAATATTTTTCATCAAATATTCTTTTTCACTCCAGCTCTCGAACTTTTTAAGCGAATGGCTTGTTTTCTTTATATGTAATCTTAAAAAATATCAGATGATGAACTTAAATATATTAACCCCTTTAATTTGTATGATTATGAATTATCAAATGCCGCAACTCCCTTATCCACACGATTCACTAGAACCGGTAATAAGTAGTGAGACGATTGATTTCCATTACGGAAAACATTTACAAACTTATGTAAATAACCTGAATAACTTAGTAAAAGGAACCGATTTCGAAGGAAAAACAATTGAAGAAATTGTAGAAACCGCTCCCGACGGAGCTATTTTCAATAATGCCGGACAAGTATTGAACCATACTCTTTATTTCCTCCAATTCACTCCGCTCCAGAAACAGACAGAACCAAAAGGAGAACTCGCTGAAGCCATTAACCGGGATTTCGGTAGCTTCGAAGAGATGAAAAAGCAAATGGAAGAAGCTTCAATAAGCTTGTTCGGATCCGGATGGGCGTGGCTCAGCATCGATCATAACGGAAAACTGCACATAACTAAAGAAGCAAATGGCAGCAACCCGCTACGTAAAGGCATGAAACCCCTCTTGGGATTCGATGTGTGGGAACATGCTTATTACTTGGATTATCAAAACCGTAGAGCCGACCATGTAAAAAAACTATGGGACATTATCGATTGGGTAATCGTGGAACAACGTATGTAATTTTGAGCATATAGAACAGCATACTTGAATCACCGCAGGATTACGCAAACAACCATCGCCATCCTGTGGTGATAATCATAGCAACGCATTCCCGACCGCTATATCTACCTTCTCCACTACCTCTCAACTCTTTCTCTATAAAATAAATAAGAAAAACTGTTGTATTTATAAAATTTCCTTTATCTTTGCACATTGTAAAACAAAGGGGTGCCCAATGTAAATGGGCTGAGATCACACCCTATGAACCTGATTCGGTTAGTACCGGCGAAGGGATTTGTTACGAAAAGGCTCTCCCATTTTGGCGTTTCATTACGCAACTCTTTGCTTTACACTATAGATTTACTAATATTGAAACGTATGAAACTATATGTAAACAGTAAAGAAACAGAATTGCCCGACACTTTTCACCTGCAGGAATTGACCCACCAGTTACAACTTCCAGAAAAAGGCATCGCTGTGGCAGTAAACAATAAAATGATTCCCCGTAACGAATGGAATAACCATACGTTGCAAGAAGGCGATCATGTAATCATCATCAAAGCAGCTTGTGGAGGGTAAACAATGAAACAACTGCAATTTATCACTCACTACACCGACAAATACTCCTACTACGATTCCGCCCGCATGGCTTTGGAAGGGGGATGCCGATGGATTCAGCTTCGTATGAAAGATGCCACCGAAAAAGAAGTGGAAACCGAAGCGTTACGCATACAGGCGCTTTGCAATCAATATGATGAGACAATCTTCATCATCGATGATCATGTGGAATTAGCAAAAAAAATTCATGCCGACGGAGTCCATTTGGGTAAAAATGATATGCCTATAGCTCAGGCACGGCAAATATTGGGAGAAGAATATATCATAGGAGGCACGGCAAACACATTCGAGGATATACAAAAACACTATGCCGACGGTGCCGACTATATTGGTTGTGGTCCATTCCGATTCACTACAACTAAAAAGAATCTCAGTCCGATATTAGGATTGGAAGGCTATCGTAACCTCATATCGCGTATGCACGAAGCCAGTATCCAATTACCCATCGTAGCCATCGGCGGTATCACTTACGAAGATATTCCTGCCATCATGGACACAGGTGTAACGGGTATTGCTCTTTCGGGTACGATTCTACATGCGGAAGACCCCGTAAAAGAAACACAGCGAATTATAGCATTATAAGTATATTTAAATGCAGACTAACGCCTATTAACCCACATGTTTATTTTCAACAGTCTATTATTGAAGCAGTTGCATCTGTATAAAAGGAACAAGTGTACGTAAGCAATATATAAAATAAAAACATAAAAAAGTATCCGCGTTGATATGCGATAATCTGCGTTTAAAACCGCAACCATTCGCATTCATTTGCGGCCAAATGAAAACGAATATGGAAAAATTAATCATTGCGGGAAAAGAATTTCATTCCCGCCTGTTCCTTGGAACAGGAAAATTTGATTCAAACACACTTATGGAAGAGGCAATCATAGCTTCCGGAACAGAAATGGTAACCGTTGCCATGAAACGCATCGAATTGGAAGACAAAGAGGATGATATGCTTAAACATATTACTCATCCAACAATCCAGCTTCTTCCCAACACTTCGGGCGTTCGTGATGCGGAAGAAGCCGTATTTGCCGCTCAAATGGCACGCGAAGCTTTCGGTACAAACTGGTTAAAACTGGAAATTCATCCCGATCCACGCTACTTATTACCCGATTCGGTAGAGACATTAAAGGCAACCGAACAATTAGTAAAATTAGGATTTGTAGTATTGCCTTATTGCCAGGCCGACCCTACTCTTTGCCGCCAATTGGAAGAGGCCGGAGCCGCAACGGTTATGCCTCTCGGAGCACCTATCGGAACCAATAAAGGGCTACAGACCAAAGACTTCCTACGTATTATTATAGAACAAGCTAATATACCGGTAGTTGTTGATGCCGGTATAGGCGCACCCAGCCACGCCGCCGAAGCTATGGAACTAGGAGCATCCGCTTGTCTTGTAAATACAGCGATTGCCGTAGCCGGAAATCCGGTAGAAATGGCCAAAGCATTTAAAATGGCTGTCGAAGCGGGAAGAATGGCTTACGAAAGCGGCCTGGGCAGTGTTGCCGGCTCATTCGAAGCTTCTGCCAGTTCACCGCTTACCGCATTTTTAAACAATTAATTAAGAAACATCATCGATCAATCATCATGAATAACCAAATCACGAGAACCCCGTTTCCTAATTCGGAAAAAGTATACATTCAAGGCAAACTGTTTCCGGAAATACAAGTAGCCATGCGTAAGGTAAACCTTACTCCTACCGTAACCATCGAAAACGGAGAAAAGAAAATGACAGAAAATCCTCCGGTATATGTATACGATACAAGCGGACCTTTCAGCGACCCTAATGCAAACATCGACTTAAAAAAGGGATTGCCGCGTTTGCGGGAAAAATGGATACTTGAACGGGGAAATATAGAGCGCCTTGCTGAAATCACTTCAGAATACGGAAAAATGCGCCGCGATGATAAAAGATTGGACTCTTTGCGTTTCGAACACATCGCCCTGCCATACCGTGCACAAAAGGGCAAACAGATTTCGCAAATGTATTATGCCAAACAGGGAATCATTACTCCGGAAATGGAATATGTTGCCATACGGGAAAATATGAACTGTACGGAATTAGGTATCGATACTCATATAACTCCTGAGTTTGTTCGTCAGGAAATAGCGGAAGGCCGCGCCGTATTGCCTGCCAATATTAATCATCCCGAAGCCGAACCAATGATTATCGGCCGCAACTTTTTGGTGAAAATCAATACGAATATCGGCAACTCAGCTACAACTTCCAGTATTGAAGAAGAAGTAGAAAAAGCAGTATGGAGTTGCCGCTGGGGAGGCGATACTTTGATGGATTTGTCTACCGGTGAAAATATTCACGAAACACGCGAATGGATTGTACGCAACTGTCCCGTTCCGGTAGGCACCGTACCCATCTACCAGGCATTGGAAAAGGTAAACGGTAAAGTAGAAGATCTTACATGGGAAATTTATAAAGATACATTAATTGAACAATGCGAACAGGGAGTAGATTATTTCACTATCCACGCGGGTATTCGCAGGCAGAACATCCATCTGGCAGATAAACGTTTGTGCGGAATCGTAAGTCGAGGAGGCAGTATTATGAGCAAATGGTGCCTTATCCATAATCGGGAGAGTTTCTTATATGAGCACTTCGATGACATTTGCGACATTTTGGCCCAATACGACGTAGCCATCTCTTTGGGAGACGGGTTGCGTCCGGGATGTACTGCCGATGCCAACGATGAAGCGCAATTTGCCGAGTTAGATACAATGGGCGAATTAGTAATCCGCGCTTGGGATAAGAACGTACAAGCTTTTATCGAAGGACCGGGACATGTGGCTTTACATAAAATCAAGGAAAATATGGAACGCCAGATTTCACACTGCCACAATGCTCCATTCTATACCTTAGGACCATTAGTAACCGATATCGCTCCGGGATACGACCACATAACATCGGCTATCGGAGCAACACAAATCGGTTGGCTAGGTACTGCCATGCTTTGTTACGTTACTCCCAAAGAACACCTCGGGTTGCCGAATAAGGAAGATGTACGTGTAGGAGTAATTACATATAAAATCGCTGCTCATGCCGCCGACATTGCCAAGGGACATCCGGGAGCAACCATACGTGATAATGCACTGTCGAAAGCACGTTATGAGTTCCGTTGGAAAGACCAGTTCAACTTGAGCCTCGACCCCGAACGGGCTTTGGAATACTTTAAAGCCGGGCATCACGAAGACGGTGAATACTGTACCATGTGCGGACCAAACTTTTGTGCCATGAAACTGAGCCGCGATTTAAAAGATTGCGTGAAATGACAATAGAACAATTATGAATACAAGTAACATCACACTGAGCGAAGCTACTCCGGAAGATGCGGAAATGGTTTTCAAAGCCATCCATGCACATCGGGATGATCTGAGGATCTGGTTACCATTTGTCGACCAATTAAAAACAGTGGAAGACGAACGGATGTTTCTGACTTCTATCTGCGAAATGCCGGAGAAAACCCGCAATACAGTATACATCATTAAAGTGGAAGATAATTTTGCGGGATTAGTGGGATATGTCAACAGCGACTTTGTAAATCATCGTACAGAGATAGGTTATTGGCTCCTTCCCGAGTTTCGCGGAAAGGGTGTGATGACCTACTGTGTCAAATATGTTTGCCGGATAGCCGTAAATGAACGAGGTATGCACCGGATACAAATACGGTGTGCTACGGAAAATATTCCCAGCAATCATATACCTCTTCGGCTAGGCTTCGAGTTAGAAGGAACCGAACGTGACGGAGAGCTGCTAACAGGCAACCGATATACTGATATCAATATATATAGTATATTGGAAGAAGATGTGAGGAACTGGTCGGAATAGCAAGAAAATAAACACATGGAAGATTTCAGGAAAGTACTCGAAGGAAATATTGGAAGGAAACATATAGATTGGATTGTGGAGCAGGTGACAGACTCACCTGCCCGCTTTGACGAACTTTATGCCTTAATGGACGATGAAGATATACAGACTGCCTGGCATGCAACTTGGGCATGTGAGAAACTGAGCATTAAACAACCTTCTCTATATATAAATAAGGTGGACGAACTAATGCAACGAGCTATGCAATGCCTTCATGGAGGAACAAGACGTTTACTACTAAACATCCTGCTTCATCTGCCTGTTAAAAAGCCTATCAACGTAGAATTTCTCGATTTCTGCCTGCACAGAATGCTTTCTTCCTCAGAAACGGCAAGCGGACAAGCCGTCTGCATGAAACTTGCTTACGCTGTCGGCCGGAAAGAACCGGAATTATTGGGAGAATTACAAGCTTATCTTGAAAATATGGAACCTGAATATTATACGGCAGCCGTACAATGCGCACGCAACCATATTTTAAAACAAATACGAAAAGAAAAATAATAAAATTATATTTTTAATTGAAATACAATATGTTTTCAGAAGAATTAGAAAAAATATCATGGGATGAGACGACAAAAGCCATCTATTCCAAAACGGATGGAGACGTACGCCGTGCTTTGAGTAAAGAGCGTTGCAATGTTGATGATTTTATGGCACTTATCTCACCTGCTGCCACACCTTACATTGAAACAATGGCTCGTTTGAGTCAAAAATATACCCTAGAAAGGTTTGGTAAAACCATTTCCATGTTCGTACCTTTATATATAACCAACTCATGCACTAATTCTTGCGTTTACTGTGGTTTTCATATCAGTAATCCGATGAAGCGGACAATTTTGACGGAAGAAGAGATGGTGAATGAATATAAAGCTATTAAAAAGCTAGCGCCGTTCGAAAATCTGCTGATTGTTACCGGTGAAAATCCAGCCAAGGCAGGAGTTCCTTATATAGCCCGTGCACTCGATTTGGCGAAACCATATTTCAGTAATCTGAAAATAGAAGTTATGCCTCTGAGCACGGAAGAATATAAAGAACTTACCAACCACGGATTAAACGGGGTAATCTGTTTCCAAGAAACTTATAACAAAGCTAATTACAACATCTATCATCCGCGTGGAATGAAATCAAAATTCGAGTGGCGTGTCAACGCTTTTGACCGTATGGGACAAGCAGGCGTTCATTCTATCGGCATGGGCGTGTTAGTGGGATTGGAAGAATGGCGTACCGACATTACCATGATGGCTTACCATCTGCGTTACCTGCAAAAACATTATTGGAAGACTAAATACAGTGTCAACTTTCCACGTATGCGCCCCTCCGAAAACGGTGGTTTTCAACCGAATGTAATTATGAACGATCGCGAATTAGCTCAAGTAACATTTGCTATGCGCATATTCGACCATGATGTGGATATATCCTACTCTACCCGCGAAAGCGCTGAGTTTCGAGACCATATGGCTACATTAGGAGTTACGACGATGAGTGCTGAAAGCAAAACCGAACCGGGTGGATATTACAGCTATCCACAAACATTAGAGCAGTTCCACGTAAGCGACGAACGTACAGCTAAACAGGTTTGGCACGATTTGCAAACATTGGGACGCGAACCGGTATGGAAAGACTGGGATGCATCTTTCGACCATAAATAGCTTTTCACGAGTTTATTATCATTATCTGTCCAACCGATCTTTTACGACTGCCAAACTTGCTTATAATTAGATTCATGTTTGACAGTCGTAAGAGAATAAAAGCATCATATACATGGAAACAAACAATGGAGAAAGATACGAAAGACAGTGCATTCTGTCGGAAATTGGTCCCGAGGGACAAGATAAACTGAGAAAAGCAAAGGTATTACTAGTGGGTGTAGGAGGCTTAGGCTCTCCTATATCTCTCTACTTAACAGGAGCCGGCATCGGAACCTTAGGCTTGATAGATGATGATATTATCAGCACGAGTAATTTACAACGCCAGATTCTTTATACGGAAGAAGAAGTAGGTTTATCCAAAGTGAGACAAGCAAAGAAAAAGTTGCAAGCCTTAAATTCGGACGTCTGTATCGAAGCGTATCCGTTTAAACTGACACCGGAAAATGCCGATGAACTAATCGAAACGTATGACATTATAGTAGATGGATGTGACAATTTCACTACACGTTACTTAATAAACGACACTTGTTTGAAAAAGAATAAGATTTATGTCTATGGAGCCATCCGTGCATTCGACGGGCAAGTATCCGTATTTAATTACCCCGGCAGTCACAGCACCTACCGCAGTATTTATCCCAATGAGGAGGAGATTTTAAACATGCCCCATCCCCCGAAAGGAGTAATAGGAATTACTCCGGGAATTATTGGTTGCGTAGAAGCTACAGAAGTAATAAAAATCATCTGTAATTTTGGAGAAATCCTTTCTGACAAACTTTGGACCATAAATTTAAAGAATATGCAGACAGAAATAATTTCTCTCTAATCATATCTATTCTATGTTTTTTCACTACTTTTGCAACAAATTCGACTGTTTATGAAATTAATTGTGATTACAACTCCGACTTTCTTTATAGAAGAGGATAAAATATTAACCACATTATTTGAAGAAGGACTTGATTATCTTCATTTACGCAAGCCGGATACAGCTCCCATGTTTTCAGAACGCCTTCTGACATTAATCCCGGGACAGTACCATAAAAGAATCGTAACACACGATCATTTCTATTTGAAAGAAGAATTTAATCTGATGGGAATCCATCTCAATCACCGGAATCCGAACCCACCCGAAAACTACAGAGGACATATAAGCTGCTCATGTCATTCTATTGAAGAAGTAAAAAAACGGAAAGGTCCATGCAATTATGTTTTTATGAGCCCTGTTTTCAACAGCATCTCCAAACAGAATTATCTATCTACCTATTCTGCCGAAGACATCCGTAAAGCTGCAAAAGAAAACATTATTGATAAAAAAGTAATCGCTTTGGGAGGTATCAACGATCAAACTATACCACTCATAAAAGATTATGGTTTCGGGGGTGCAGCTATATTGGGAGATTTATGGAACCGATTTGACATGCGAATTAATTGGGATTACAAAGAATTGATAAACCACTTTCGTAAATTAAAAAAACTCGCTGATTAAAGTTAAAAATAATTTTTCCAATCACATTTCTTAAAATATAACGAAGATTTCATACCTTTGCAACAAAATTAAACAAATAGATAAATTCTATTACAAAAACATGAGCGAAAAAGCACCTTTTATGGTATTCTCAGGAACAAATTCGAGATACCTTGCAGAAAAGATTTGCACAAGTCTTCAGTGCGAATTAGGAAACATGAACATAATGCATTTTGCAGACGGCGAATTTGCCGTTTCTTATGAAGAGTCTATTCGTGGTCGTGACGTTTTTTTAGTTCAATCCACTTTCCCCAATTCCGATAACTTAATGGAACTTTTATTAATGGTTGACGCTGCAAAAAGAGCATCCGCCAAAAGTATTGTTGCTGTTATCCCGTACTTCGGATGGGCTCGTCAGGACAGAAAAGACAAGCCTCGTGTGTCTATAGGAGCAAAGTTAGTAGCCGATTTATTAAGTGTTGCCGGCATTGATCGGTTAATCACAATGGATTTACATGCCGATCAGATTCAAGGTTTCTTTGATGTTCCGGTTGACCACCTTTATGCATCAGCTGTATTCATTCCTTATATTCAATCTTTAAACCTAGATAATCTAGTGATAGCAACCCCTGACGTTGGAGGTTCTAAAAGAGCAAGCACCTACTCAAAATATTTAGGAGTTCCATTGGTATTGTGTAATAAATCCCGTGTTAAAGCCAACGAAGTAGCTTCTATGCAGATTATAGGTGACGTAAAAAATAAGAATGTTATTTTAGTCGACGACATGGTAGATACAGCAGGCACCATTACCAAAGCCGCAGATATCATGAAAGAAGCTGGTGCTATCTCCGTACGAGCTATCGCTACCCATTGTGTGATGTCCGGTCCGGCATCCGAACGGGTTCAAAATTCGGACTTGGAAGAAATTGTATTTACTGACAGCATTCCATATTCCAATCGTTGCGCAAAGGTCAAACAACTTACTATAGCCGATCTTTTTGCAGAAACCATTCGCCGCGTCATGAGTAACGAATCTATCAGTTCCCAATATATCATTTAACAAAATTACAATTTATAGTAAGATGCTCTGCCAAGAGCAAAACACGGATTAACACCGGGTATTTAGTAAATGCCCCTACTTTAAGATACTAAAAAGCCAACTAATTCATACTCAAAGTATAGCGGATTAGTTGGCTAATTTTATAGTATTTCCTGAATGTCCCGAAATAAAATACAGAAAAATCACAATAAAAATGGCATATGGGATGATTATAAGCTATAATCTTCATATGCTATCATATTTTTAGGGACATTTACTGAATATCCCTTTATAGTATTTCCTGAATGTCTCAAGTTAGACATAAAACTTTTGGAGTGCACTTCACCATTGCAAGTTTGTTGGCTTAATTTATTAGCTATAAAATATCCCTAACACAATTTCTGTAAATAGATATATTTTCTACTAGATATTGTTATCTGCATTTTCATTTACTGAATATCTCTAAGAAATATCAAACGCTATCAATACAAAAATAACCTCTCAAATAAGAAAAAACTCATTCACAAATGCTACTATAGGTATTTTCGATATTTACTGATTGTTTCCAATTATATTGAAGAAATATGATATTTTTTCTTTTCTACAAAAATCGGCAAAGACCCTTTTTACATCATTTCCCAAAAATATTATAGGAACTTTGAATAGACACTCATTCTATAAAAGTCATTATTCCTGACTATAAGGCAATCTAAACCAGAAAGTAGAACCAGCCCCAATCTCTGAGTTCACTCCAATTTCTCCTCCTAACATCTTTACTACATTTTGGCAAATACTCAAACCCAAGCCGGTTCCTTGTCGTTCACCGCTATCAATTTTCACAAACAGTTGGAATATCAACGGCAATTTCTCCTTGGCAATACCACACCCAGTATCTGCCACTTCAAAAAGAATGCTCTGCTTATCTAATTTATAAGAAAAATCAATATGCCCTTCCTTGGTATATTTAATTGCATTATCTAATAAATTGATAACAACAAGTGACAATAATTTTACATCAGATCTTAAATACAACTTTTTAGCATCCGGATAAAAATGAAGCTGCACTTTCGAGTTCTGATTTTTCATACGTATATTCTGTATAATATCCCCACAAACAGCCTCTAAATCACAAATTGTGTAATTAAGTTCATACGTTCCGGATTCAAATTGCGAAAGTTGAAAAATATCAGACATTAAATTACTCAAAGCCAAGCTATTTGTTTCTACAATTGATGCAAAATGCTTCCTTTGATCTTTATTATCTTCATCTACCAATAAATTAGAAAAACCAACAATACTATTCAAAGGAGTCCGGATTTCATGGCTCATATGAGAAAGAAAGACAGACTTTAATCTGTCAGAGTTTTCCGCCTTTTCTTTTGCATCTTTCAACTCCTGTTCTATCTGCTTCTGAGAATCAATATCAATATTAACTGATAATAGGACCACGTTTTCTTTTTCCGGTTCAAAAACTTGCTGTATCATAAACTGTTTGATCCAACGTTGTTTACCATTTACCCAAACGCGAATATCTTTTTCATACGGCTCTATTTTCTCTTTATTGGCCTTTAGCAAATACTCATTAAGATCTTGTTTATCTTCAGGCATGATATTTCTCAGTAATTCAAAAATCGATGCAGGCGTTCCACTATCCTCTATTCCAAAATTACGCAAATATTCAGGAGTGGTCATTCCCTCTTCTTTCAACATATTAAACGAGGCAAAACCAATATTAGATACAGAGGAAGCAAATGCAATCATATCATAATATGCTCTATTCTGCTTCAATGTTTTATGTATTAATGTATTATCCACCCAAATAATAACATAATAATTAATCTCACCCTTTGGATTTTTAATATAATTCACAATAAAACGATAATAGAAGCATTCTTGATGACGGCTACGCACATATGTTCTATTTAACAATGCATAATCGTATTTCACCTCACCAGAAACCGGTATACCTTTATGCATTAGTTCTTTAAACTCTGGATTGATACATGGATTATCAAAAATATTCAATTTATTAACTGAATCCTCCTTTGATTCTAATCCTAAATAATCTACATATCCATTATTGACTTCTATTATTTTTCCATTTCTATCACATATAGCACACCCTACAGGAAGGTTTTCAAATATCGATGAAAACTTCTCATAGGTATTTTTAGCAGAGGTTTCCAGTTCATGTTCTTTACTCATATCATTAACAGAAAGAAATACATATTCTTCTTTTCCTAATAAGATGTATCTTCCGGAAACGCTCATATTATATAATCCCCTCTCTTTATGCGGAAGCTCAAAATCCATCACAAATTCTAAGTTATCAAAAGATTTATGTGTATTGAAGGTTTCGCGTATTTTATAACGTATCGGACATAAAGAACAAAAATCATGTTTATTGCATGCATTCATCAATGTTGCATATTTACAACACATAATGTCGCCAAAACATTGTTTACGTGAAGGCGCATTAGATTGAAATATACTATAAAAGTTTGTTTTTACGATATGAGAATTCTTATCAATTAAAAATAAAAAATCATGGGAAATATCCCACATAGCATTCTCTAAGATATTAACTTGTTCTAATATTTTTTTTCTTTTATGAAGAAACCATACAACAACAAGCAAACAAGAAAGCAACAGTATAGGTATACAAAGATAATTATATATTACAGATATGAGTTCCATCAAATATTTTTGTTAGTATTTTACAAAGATAACCATTTATTGGAATATTATATATATCTTTGTCCCATATTGATTAATTTTATTTTATATGAAAAAACTAATGTACATTTTTGCAGCAGGCACAACACTTCTAGCTGCATGCCAACCCGGCAATACTTACAAAGTTACCGGTACTATTGAAGGTTTAAATGACGGAGATACCGTTTATATTCAGAAAGTTCAGGAGATGAAACTAGTTCCCACAGACACCGCAATCATCACGAACGGTCAATTCGAATTTACTGGAACTGCTGATTCCACAGAACTTCGTTATGTAACTTATATCAATAATGGACGTCCTAACGGAACAAATTTCTTTTTAGAGAAAGGAAATATTAACGTTACCATGTCCAAAAACGGGAAAAAAGAAGTAAAAGGTACACCTTCCAATGAGACTTGGAGCGAATATTCTGCCCAAATGGATAGTATGTATACCGAAATGAGAGAAATATACGGAACTTTAATGGACACCACCTTAACAGAAGAAGGGCGTAAAGCAAAAATCGATCTTCTTAATTCAAAAGAAAAAGCATCCATGGATTACACAATTGAAGTAATCAAAACAAATATTGATAATCCTGTAGGTATCTTCTTGCTATCACAAAATTACAGCAATATGGAACCTGAAACTCTAGATACTGTTATCAATATGGTTCCTGCTAAATATCAAGGAGATCAAGCTATTGTAAATATCAAAAAAGAACTAGATGCAGCAAAAAAGACAGCTGTAGGACAGAAATTCACAGACTTTGAAATGCAGACTCCGGAAGGAAAAACAGTTAAGCTTTCTGATTATATCAGCAAAAACAAAGTAACTTTGCTCGATTTTTGGGCTAGCTGGTGTGGTCCTTGCCGTGCAGAGATGCCGAATGTTGTAAAAGCATATAAAGAATATGGAAAGAAAGGTTTTGGCATTGTAGGTGTTTCTTTGGATAATAATGCTGAAGCTTGGAAAAAAGCAATTAAAGAATTAGATATTACATGGCCACAAATGTCTGACTTAAAAGGATGGGCATGTGAAGGTGCACAATTGTATGCCGTACGTGGCATTCCTGCAACTTTCATGATTAACCAAGAAGGTATTATTGTAGCAAAAGATGTTCGTGGTAAGGAAATCACTAACAAACTAGATGAATTATTAAAGTAATCTCCACACTGAAAGAATTAAAAGAAGGTGTCTGAAAAGGATGCCTTCTTTTTTTTATTATGCCGCCCGTTTATTATCCATTTTTATATTTAAATCCTCTTTGTTCTTCTCAATGATCACTTTTCGAGAAGTCATCCTACAGAAATAGGTAAAAGACCAAAGAGAACTGACTTTTTTAGCCAGTTTCTTTTTTATCCCTAATTGAAAAATATTCAGACTTCCTATTTTCACCTATTCTTTCCATCCTAACTCATATTCATGAATGTCCCTAATGTAGGCTGAATCTCTGAAATAGTTTGTATCTTTTTCATATCTTAGTCTTGAGATCTCCTCCATTTTGGCTACCAAACCTTATTTTCGGAGGAATGTCTGAAGATACAAAAAAGCCAACTAACTCGCAGTGTAAAGTATACCCCAAAAGTTTTGTGTTCAACTTTTGGGGTGCACTTCAATGAATTAGTTGGCTAATTTTATAGCATTTTCTGAATGTCCCTAATTAATGATCTATCGATTGATTACAAGCATGTTTTGAATAAACGTTATTTGAACTTATATTCTCTGTAAAATTTGTTAAGTAATAAATCATGCAGCTTGTATATCAACACTTTGTATTGCATGTAACATCTTTTAATCGAACAGATTTAATTAATACAAATAAATAACTCCAAACAAAACGATATTTTCTCTATTCAACAAGTATTAATTTTCTATTTGAATAAAACAATCATCCTTCTATAAATAATAACGAAAGAAAGGTACAAAGAGAAAACGACACTATGTATTTTCATTAACTAATTAAAACTAACAAACAAGGGCTATCTCACATAGCAGGAGACAGCCCTTGAATTATATAGTAAATTATTTCCTATACTTTAGAGGAACCAACGAACATAGCAGAAATCCTGACGGTGAGGAAGATCTACATTTTTCGGGAACATACGATACATAACTTTGAATGTACCCGCATTATCAAGTGAATGAACAGCTTGGAAAGTATACAAATTACCCTCTTTTTTCACTACATGGAATGGTTCTACCGAGTAAATATGATCTTTACCATCTGCATCGGTGTAAATAGCAACAAGTTCAATACCGACAGCATCATCTAAACCTTTCTCATCTACAACATGAGTAATAGTGTATTCTTTACCACTTTCTATATTTCCTTTTTCGATTTCTTCTGATTTTTGAGACGATACAATCTCAATAGCATCCCAACGTTCCGCTACAGTTTCCTTCCAAGCAGCAATTTCCTTTGCCTTAGCATAATCATTAGCTGCCAATACTTTGAAACGAGCTGCTTCTTTACAATAAAATTTATTGTAATAATCGTCAAGCTGACGTTTCATGGTATAATGCGGAGCAATCTGTGCTATAGAATTCTTGATTGTCTTAATCCAACCTTCAGAATATCCCTTTTTATTACGGGCATAATAAAGAGGAAGGATCTCATTTTCAAGCAAGTTATATATTGTGGCCGCATCTAACTGATCCTGCTGGTCTTGATTTTGATATGTACGTTTTTCTGTCAAAGCCCATCCAGCACCCTCACGATAGCCTTCTAACCACCATCCGTCAAGAACCGAGAAGTTAACCACACCATTCATAAGGGCTTTCTCTCCAGATGTTCCTGAAGCCTCCAACGGACGAGTCGGTGTATTCAACCATATATCCACTCCAGAAACAAGACGGCGTGCCAGTCTCATATCATAATTCTCCAAGAATATTATTTTACCTAAGAATTCAGGACGGCGTGAAATTTCGATAATACGTTTAATCAATCCCTGCCCCGCTCCATCATGCGGATGGGCTTTTCCTGTGTATAAGAATTGTACAGGACGTTCCGGATTATTAACAATCTTAGCCAAACGATCCAAATCAGTAAATAACAAATGAGCACGTTTATAAGTAGCAAAACGACGTCCGAAACCAATTAACAACGCATTCGGATTAATCTTTTCCATTAATGACACAATACGTGCCGGATCACCTTGTTGTTTTAACCAATCTTCTCTGAACGATTGACGAATATAATCAATCAATTTTGTTTTCAAAGCTTGACGAGTTGCCCAAATCTCTTCATCCTCTACATTATAAATAGCTTCCCAAATTTTTTCATTAGACTGATCTTTCATAAAAGAAGGATCAAAATACTTATTATACAGATTCTTCCATTCCGTCGCGCTCCAAGTTGGGAAATGCACGCCATTTGTAACATATCCTACATGACTTTCCTCTGGGAAATATCCTTTCCAAATTCCGGCAAACATTTCCTGAGAAACTTTTCCATGCAACCAGCTCACACCGTTTACTTCCTGACAAGTGTTACAAGCAAAGGTAGACATACAGAAACGTTCACTCGAATCCCCAGGATTCATACGTCCCATATCCATCAAATCATTCCAGCTAATCCCTAACATTTGCGGATAACCGCCCATGTATTTGCCAAACAAGCCCTCATCAAAATAGTCATGACCTGCCGGAACAGGAGTATGTACAGTATAGATAGAAGAAGCACGAACCAGTTCTATTGCCTGATTAAAGTTCAGACCTTCCTTTACATAATCACATAAACGCTGAAGATTACATAAAGCAGCATGTCCTTCGTTACAATGATATATATCTTTTTTAATACCCAGAGCCTTTAAAGTAAGAATACCCCCGATACCTAATAAAATCTCCTGTTTTAAACGGTTTTCCCAGTCTCCACCATATAATTGATAAGTGATAGGACGGTCAAATTCACTATTCATTTCATTATCCGTATCCATCAAATAAAGAGATACACGACCCACATTCACGCGCCAAATATAAGCATGAACATGATAATTCATATAAGGCACATCAACCACCAATGGTTTTCCTTCAGCATCCAAAACTCTTTCCAAAGGAAGACTACCGAAGTTCTGGGCTTCGTAATTAGCTATCTGTTGTCCATCCATAGAAAGGGTCTGAGTAAAATACCCATACCGATACAAGAAACCAATAGCACACATATCCACATTGCTGTCTGAAGCTTCTTTCAAGTAATCCCCAGCCAATACTCCTAAGCCTCCCGAATAGATTTTCAACACATGATTCAATCCATACTCCATACAGAAATATGCCACTGAAGGCCGAGTTGAATCCGGCTTAACATCCATATATTCTCTGAACTTGGCATAGACCTCGTTCATTTTTTTAATGATAGTTTTATCTTTGACTAATGCTTCCAGTTTATCATAGCTCAAAAGTTCCAATAAACGAACTGGATTCTGGCCGGATTTAGTCCACAACTCCGAATCTATACTTTTAAACAAATCCGTAGCTTCATGATTCCAGGCCCACCAAATATTATGTGCTAATTCCTCTAATTTTTTCAACTCCTCAGGAATTCTCGAACGAACTGTAATTTCCTTCCAATTAGGAGTGTTTACATTACTTACTTTAATTTTCATAATGTTATTGTTTACTTGTTGATGAATAAATA
>ERZ825137.2391-NODE-2391-length-21929-cov-3.877526_pt1 | contig 21929 bp, 18 predicted proteins | sample MGYA00519873_ERZ825137 | MGnify/ENA primary metagenome ERZ825137 (study PRJEB31778, sample SAMEA3449190) | human gut metagenome | biome: human gut; feature: human-associated habitat; material: faeces | place: United Kingdom | collected 2010/2012 ...
CAACAATCTTCAGTGTATTGTCCACGGTCGTGTAGCTCTGACGTCCTTTAATATCAACGATTACACCGATACCACAGTTATCATGTTCAAACTGCGGACGGTACAAGGTTTTGTATTCCTGTGATTTCATTGCCTGCCCTCCTTGTATGATACAATTATAGAGCAGCGACTTAATTTTGTCAAGTTTTTGGCACTATTTGATTTATTTTATTTTGTTTGTTCGTTTCTTTTCTTAATAAACTTTTACAAAAGAAAACTGCCGTCTCCGGCCCGAGGGCAGAAAACGGCAGTTCGTTAATTCATATTATGGCAAGGATAAGCTAAACTTACAGAGTAGCTTCCAGGTTCTTGCGGATAGCCTGGATGAACTCGGTGCTGTTTACCTTGTGAACCTTCTCTGCATCCATGGTGGTAATCAGAGCCAGGTCCTTGGTCATGTAACCATCTTCGATGGTCTTGATGGTAGCAGCTTCCAGCTTCTTAGCGAAGGTGCACAGCTCAGGCAGCTTGTCCAGCTCGCCTCTCTTGTTCAGAGCGCCAGTCCATGCAAAGATGGTAGCAACGGAGTTGGTAGAAGTCTGCTTGCCTTCCAGATGCTGATAGTAATGTCTCTGAACAGTACCATGAGCAGCTTCATACTCATAAGTGCCATCCGGTGCAACCAGAACAGATGTCATCATCGCCAGAGAACCAAAAGCTGTAGCTACCATATCGCTCATAACATCGCCATCATAGTTCTTGCAAGCCCAGATATAACCGCCCTCTGAACGAATGACACGGGCAACTGCATCATCGATCAGTGTATAGAAGTATTCAATGCCTGCTGCATCAAATTTCTCTTTGTATTCTGCATCAAAGATTTCCTGGAAAATGTCTTTGAATGTATGGTCATATTTCTTGGAAATGGTATCTTTTGTTGCAAACCAAAGATCCTGCTTTGTATCCAGTGCATAACTAAAACAGCTTCTTGCAAAACTTTCAATCGATGCATTGATATTGTGCATTCCCTGGATAATACCTGCTCCATCGAAATTATGGATCAGCTCTCTTGTCTCTGTTCCGTCAGGTGCCGTGTAGACCAGCTCTGCCTTTCCAGGTCCCGGAATCTTCATCTCGGTTCCTTTATATACATCCCCATAAGCATGACGGGCAATCGTGATCGGCTTCTTCCAGTTCTTTACACATGGTTCAATTCCTTTTACCACGATTGGAGCACGAAATACCGTTCCATCCAGAATCGCACGGATTGTTCCGTTCGGACTCTTCCACATCTCTTTGAGTTCATATTCTTTTACTCTTGCCGCATTCGGTGTAATGGTCGCACATTTGACTGCTACTTTGTACTTCTTTGTCGCATTAGCCGAATCAACTGTAACTTGGTCATCTGTCTCATTGCGGTGTTCCAATCCAAGATCATAATAATCTGTCTTAAGATCGATATACGGCAGAAGAAGATCATCTTTTATCATCCTCCAGAGAATTCTGGTCATCTCATCTCCGTCCATCTCAACAATCGGTGTCGTCATCTGAATTTTACTCATAACTTCGTCTCCTTTTTGGCTATTTTTCTTCGATATGCAGGTTCTCCATAACATGCATAATATGGATCGTTGCCAGATTGCCGGCTTTTTCCGCATCCTTCGCCTTGATGGCATTCAGGATCTCGTTATGCTCACCAATCGACTTGATCGCACGCTCTTCTGTCTTAACGGAAGTCCTTCTTGCAAGCTGTACATATTTGTGAAAATCTGAAAGCACATGATCCAGAATCCTGCTCTTTGATGCCTCATACAGAATCTGATGGAATCTTCCATCCAGCTCTGTCAGCTGATCGGAATGTCCTTTATCCATATGATACTCGGATAAAAGAATGATCTCATCCAGTTCTTCCAGCTGCTCCTGTGTAATATGTTCTGTTGCCCAACGGACGCATAATCCTTCCAGCATGGAACGAATCATATAAATATCATGTACATCCTTATCGGAAATACCGGTAACATAAGCTCCTTTATTTGGGATGATGTTCACCAGTCCCTCCAGTTCCAGCTGTCTAAGTGCCTCTCTTACCGGTGTACGGCTAACTCCAAGTTCCTTCCCCAATGTTGCTTCCCTGAGTTCGTCATTTTCTTCATACTTACCTTTCAGAATGTCATCTCTGATGGTCTGAAAAACCTGACTTCTCAATGAATACTCTTCCATTTTATCTCTCTCCTGAATTTCGTTAGATTGTAATCCCCTTTTCGTCACAGATTCTCTCAATCTCCCGGATTAGTTCCTGATCTGTGAGTACGGTCACACGGCCGGATTCATATTCCGCGTCAACCCACTTCTTCAATTCTACAACTAAAATGGAATTCTTGTCTACCTGTTTCTCATTTTTCAGGTGATAATATGTATTTATCCAGTGTGCAATACCTGCAAGACCGGAAGTATTTGACACAGCAACCAGCGGTGGACGGTTCAGAAACTTGCCGGTATCAAACACATTGTAGATTTCTTCGTTCTTTAACAGTCCGTCTGCATGGATCCCCGCACGGGTTACATTGAAATTCTTTCCGACAAACGGGGTACGCGGCGGAATCTGATATCCAATCTCTTTTTCATAATATTCTGCCAGTTCAGTAATCACCGTTGTATCCATACCATCCAGCGTTCCACGAAGCTGCGCATATTCAAAAATCATCGCTTCCAGCGGCGTATTGCCGGTACGTTCACCGATTCCAAACAAGGAACAGTTCACACCACATGCTCCATAAAGCCAGGCCGTTGTTGAATTGTTGACTGCCTTGTAAAAATCATTATGTCCGTGGAATTCGATCAGTTCACTCGGTACACCTGCATGTACTCTGAGTCCGTAAATGATACCCGGAATGGAACGAGGAATCACAGCCCCCGGATAGTTGACTCCGTATCCCATTGTATCACAGACACGGATCTTCACCGGAATCTGATATTCTTCCATCAGATGCATCAGTTCCAGACAGAATGGAATGACAAATCCATAAATATCCGATCTGGTAATATCTTCCAGATGACATCTTGGACTGACACCGGTCTCCAGACATTCACGTATAACTGACAGATAATGTTCCATCGCCTCTCGTCTTGTCATCTTCAGTTTATAAAAAATATGATAATCCGAACAGCTTACCAGAATTCCGGTTTCCTTCATTCCCAGATCTTTTACCAGCTCAAAATCCTTTTTATTTGCACGGATCCAGCTTGTGACCTCCGGGAACTTATAACCTCTTTCCATACATTTATATACGGCATCACGGTCTTTCTTGCTGTATAAGAAAAATTCACTCTGACGAATCTTCCCCTGCGAACCTCCAAGCCTGTGCATATAATCGAAAATGGTTACAATCTGATCCGTTGAATAGGGTGCTCTCGACTGCTGTCCATCCCTGAATGTCGTATCCGTGATCCAAATCTCATCCGGCATACTGTGCGGTACAATACGATCATTAAACGCAATCTTCGGAATCTCATCATAATGAAACAGGTTCCGGAACACATTCGGTGTGTCCACGTCTACCAGCGGGTACATATGCTCCTCAAGTTGCAATAAATTTGTATGCTTATCCAGATAAACCTTTCTATTTTCCATAACCGTCACTCCCTGACCTGTATTTTTGTATTATTGTATACAACTATACTTTCGATGTCAACCCCATTTTCCTCATTTCGTGACTTTAACCCAGTATTTCATTCAATTAAAGTGCTAATTGGTTAAATTTCCATATTTTTCCATCTATATCTCCCGTCTTTAACAAGCACCCAATCACATTTGCAGTCTCTATCCCCTCTCCCTCACTATGAAGCAGTCCTGCCCTTTTAACCAATACCGTTCTCGCCCGACCTAACAACCTTATTTTCAAAAAAAGACAGCCTCATCCCTCACCAGGGGATAAGACTGTCCTCTTAAACATTCTAATATAACTTCGCACTGATCAGCTTCGGTCTGAACCCGGCTGCCTCCAATGCCGCAATGATCCGGTTCTTATGATCGGTTCCAAATGCTTCCAGTGTCACACGAAGCTCCACAGCCGCATTTCGGTTAATACTTACAAACTGATTATGTTCCAGTTTGATCACATTTCCCTGCTCTTCTGCAATCGTCTGTGCCACTTTTACCAGTTCACCCGGTTTATCCGGAAGAAGTACCGATACAGAGAAGATACGGTCTCTCTGGATCAGTCCGTGCTGTACAACTGAAGACATGGTAATAACATCCATGTTCCCGCCGCTTAAGATAGATACTACTTTCTTACCTTTCAGATCCAGCTGTTTTAAAGCTGCAACGGAAAGAAGACCGGAGTTTTCTACTACCATTTTATGGTTTTCCACCATATCAAGGAATGCTCCGACCAGTTCATCGTCTTCTACAGTTACGATCTGGTCTACATTTTCCATGACGTATGGGAGGTTCTGTTCCCCGACTTTTTTTACTGCTGTACCATCTGCGATCGTGTTGGCACTTGGAAGTGTTACGGTATGTCCTGCTTCGATTGCAGCAGTCATACTTGCTGCTTCTGCCGGTTCCACACCGATCACTTTGATCTTTGGATTCAGCATTTTCGCAAGTGTAGATACACCTGTGATCAGTCCGCCGCCCCCGATCGGTGCAAGGATATAATCAACGGTCGGGAGTTCCTGGACAATTTCCATTGCAATCGTTCCCTGTCCGGTAGCTACATCCAGATCATCGAACGGATGTACAAAAGTATATCCGTACTCTTCTGCAAGCTCATAGGCCTTTGCGCAGGCATCGTCATAGACATCTCCGTGTAAAACAACCTCGGCGCCATAGCTCTTGGTACGGTTTACCTTAATCAGCGGAGTGACAGTTGGCATAACAATCGTCGCCTTACATCCAAACGCTTTTGCCGCATATGCCACACCCTGCGCATGGTTTCCAGCTGAAGCTGTGATCAGACCTTTTGCACGATCTTCCTCAGAAAGTGTGCTGATCTTGTAATAAGCTCCTCTTAATTTGTATGCACCTGTGTACTGCATATTTTCCGGTTTCAAATAGACCTTTCCCCCGGTCTGACTACTGAGATACTCACTGTAGATAAGCTTTGTCGGACGTGTCACACGTTTTACGATCTCGCTTGCTTCTTCAAATTTTTCCAATGTCAGCATATTATTATTCTTCTCCTTCTTCCTTCTTTTCTTCTGTTGTAAATAATGCCTGTACAAATTCGTCGGAATCGAATTTCTGCAGATCATCGATTGTCTCACCGACACCTATATATTTAACAGGAATTCCAAGCTCTGCCTGAATTGCAACTGCAATTCCACCTTTGGCCGTTCCATCCATCTTAGTCAGGATAATTCCTGTAATATCCGCAACATCACTGAATTCCTTTGCCTGTGAAAGTGCATTCTGTCCGGTCGTTGCATCCAGAACGACCAAAGTTTCCCTGTATGCTTCCGGATATTCTCTTTCCAGCACACGGTTAATCTTCTTCAGTTCCTCCATCAGGTTCTTTTTATTGTGAAGTCTTCCGGCTGTATCCACCAGAAGGATATCTGCCTTTCTCGCTTTTGCAGCCGCTACCGCATCATAAACGATGGCTGCCGGATCTGCACCTTCCTGTCCGCCGATCAGATCTGCATCCGAACGATGTGCCCATTCCTTTAATTGATCGCCCGCAGCTGCACGGAAAGTATCTGCTGCAGCAAGCACAACCTTCTTGCCCTGACCTCTCATCTTACCGGCAAGTTTTCCGATAGTAGTCGTCTTTCCGACTCCATTTACTCCGATCACCAGAACAACAGAAGTCTGGTTTTCAAATTCATAAGCTGTCTCGCCTACATCCATCTGCTCTTTGATACTGTCGATCAGGAGCTGTCTGCACTCAATCGGCTCTTTGATATGCTGTTCTTTTACTTTTTTACGAAGATCATCAAGAATCGCGTAAGTTGCTTTTACCCCCAGATCTCCCATGATCAGAACCTCTTCCAGTTCCTCATAAAAGTCCTCATCTATCTTTGAAAATCCATGAAAAATACTGTCCATTCCAGACACGATATTATCGCGCGTCTTGTTAAGTCCTGCTACCAGACGCTTAAAAAATCCCATTTTTTCTTCTGCCATCATATCCTCCTATCCACTACTTTGTAAGCTCATCTTCCAGAAGATCCACAGATACCAGCGTTGATACCCCTTTTTCCTGCATAGTGATCCCATACAGCCGGTCTGCCGCTGTCATCGTACCGCGACGGTGTGTAATGACGATAAACTGTGTATTTTTCGTCAGCTTGTGCAAATACTGTGCAAATCTCGTGACATTAGAATCATCCAGTGCCGCCTCGATTTCATCCAGCAGACAAAACGGGGAAGGTTTCAGATTCTGGATTGCAAACAGCAGCGAAATCGCCGTCAACGCCTTTTCTCCACCGGAAAGCTGCATCATATTCTGAAGTTTTTTACCCGGCGGCTGCGCAATGATCCGGATTCCGGCTTCCAGCACATCCTCATCATCCATCAGTTCCAGAGTTCCTTTTCCACCACCGAACAGTTGTTTAAACACCTGATTAAACTCCTGGCTGATCTTCGCAAACTGCTCAGTAAACTGCTTGCGCATCGCCTCGTCCAGTTCTTCAATGATCTTCTTGAGCGTTGCTTCTGCCTCTACCAGATCATCATGCTGCGTTTTCATAAATTCATACCGCTCGGAAAGATTTTTAAAATCTTCGATCGCATTGACGTTCACCGATCCGAGTTTCCGGATCTCCGTCTTTAATTCCTGGATCCGCCTTCGCATCTCGGCAGGATCTGTCAGACTCTCATCCCGGATTTCCAGTGCATGATTATACGTCAGTTCGTACTCTTCCCACATATAATTGATCTGCTTTTCCAAAGCTTCCTCGTAGCCTTCTTTCTTGCTGGTAAGCCGGAAGGATTCTTTATCAAGCTCTGCCATATGGGCTGCCAGATCTTCTCGCTTTTTCAGGAATGCCTTATGCTTCTGATTCAGTTCTTCCCGCTTTTTCTGCGATTCTTCGATCTCTTTGTTGATTTCCTCAAATAATTCCTTTGAATTCTCTATCGTCTGCCGGATTTCGGTAATCTGTGCTTCCTTTTGCTCTATTTCACCGTGATTCTCTCCTTTGCTTGCATTTAAAGTGGCAAGCTCTTCCTGGAATTTTCCCATCTCTTCCCGGATACGGACAAAATTCTCCTCGATAAAATCTTTTTTCTGCTCCAATGCAGCAAAACTGAGGTGAATATTTTCATTTTTGCGCACTTCTGCCGCTTCTGCCTCACGCTCTTTTTCCAGCCACTTCTGTGAGCTTTCCATCTGGCGTGTCAGCTCGTCCTCCAGTTGCTGGCTGGTCTCCAGTTCCATTTTGATCGATTCTTCGTTTTCCTCGATCTCATGAACCTGTTCTTCCAGTTTTTTGCGCTCCGCATAAATTCCTTCTGAATTTTCTCTGGTCGCATTTTGACGGCTTTTTACCTGGTCCAGATTCATCTTCGCAGTATTTTGAACCACATAGTCATTCTGCAATTCCTGCTGGATCTCTTCCACCTTTGCATACAGCGCCGTCCGCTTCTCCTTTGCGGCCGCAACTTCTGCTTCCGATTTCTGGAGTTCTGTTTTCAGACGCGCAACCGCCTTTTCCAGTTCTTCAATCTCACGTCTTCTGCTGAGCAGATTACTGGAATTCTTAAATGCTCCACCACTCATTGCTCCGCCAGGATTGATCAGATCTCCTTCCAGCGTAACGATACGCAGGGACTGACGATACTTTCTTGCCAGACGGATCCCGGTATCAATGTTGTCTGCCACAAGAGTTCTTCCAAGAAGATGCTCTGCAAGAGATATAAATTTATCTTCTACCGTTACCAGCTTGTCCGCCGTGCCGATCACACCCGGCTCGCGAAGGGCTTCTGCCCTGGCAAATCCCTGTCCCCCATGAATCGCTGTCAATGGAAGGAAAGTTGCACGTCCATACCGGTTCTGCTTCAGATAACCAATCATTTTTTTTGCAGTCTCTTCGTCTGCAGTAACAATATTCTGGATACTGCCTCCAAGTGCGATCTCCACCGCAGTCTCATATTTTTTATCTACTTTGATCAGATCAGCCACAACCCCCAGGATTTTCGGCTCACGGCTTTTCTGCTCCATCACACGACGGATACTGTTCCCATAACCATCGTAACGCTCCGTAAGGTTCCTCAGAGACTCCAGACGAGAGTACTCCCTGTGATAAGCATTCTGCCTGTTTCGCAGGTTTTCATTTGCCTGTCCGATCTCTTTTTGCAGTCCGGCAATCTCTGTTTCATAGTTTTTGATCTGTTCTACAGAATCCGTGATCTTCCCTGATACTGCCTTCAGTTCTTCCGTATACTGCGCGGCAAGTTCCTGTTGCCTCTGTACATCACTCTCCGCTTCTACCAGACGTTTGTAAAGCAGTGCCCGGCGTACCTTGATCTGTTCAAGCGTCGTTTCATAATGCTGCAGCTTTGCCTTCGTGGATGCACGGTTATTCAGAAGCTCACGGATATCGTTCTGATTCTTTTCAATCTCCACTGTCATCTCTGCAATCCGGCTCTGCATGGCAGTCAGCTCCTCTCCTGCCTGCTTTTGTCTCTCAGATGCAGCTGCAAGATGTCTGTCGATCTCTGCTTTTTCTTCTTCCAGTTCGGATTTCTGCCTTTCACGGTTTGCAAGCTCTGCCAGAATATCGTTTGCGCGTTTTTCATAGTGTTCATCATTCATACGGACACTGTTGATCTGCTCTTTTAAAAGCTCGATCTGGTTTTCCAACTGCTGCTTCAGAAGTGTTGTCTCATTTCTCTGGCTTTTTGCATGCTCAATTCCGGCGTCGATCTCATCTACTTCCTGCTCGATCTTCTCATACTGTGCCTTCATATCTTCATGCTTTTTGCCGGCTTCAGTGAGTTCATCCTGCGCAATCTTCAGCTTCTCATCGTTTTCCCGGATCTGCCCCTTCAGACGTTTCATCTCCACCAGGAACATATTGATGTCATAATGCTTCAGTTCTTCTCTCTTTTTCAGATATTCCTTCGCTTTCTCCGACTGTTTCTGAAGCGGACCAAACTGCTTTTCCAACTCTCCCAAAATATCATTGACACGGACCAGATTGCTCTGCTCTTCTTCCAGTTTGCGAAGAGATAACGCCTTGCGGCGCTTAAATTTGACAATCCCGGCCGCCTCATCAAAAAGCTCTCGTCTCTCTTCCGGCTTACCGCTCAGGATCTTGTCAATCTGTCCCTGTCCGATGATCGAATATCCTTCTTTTCCGATACCTGTATCATAAAACATCTCATTGATATCTTTGAGCCTGCAGACACTGCCGTTAATCAGATATTCACTTTCCCCTGAACGGTACAACTTTCTTGTGACTTTAACCTCTTCAAACTCCACCGGGAGTTTGTGATCTGAATTATCCAGTGTGATCGCAACCGATGCGTAGCTGAGGGGTTTCCGGTTTTCCGTACCGGAAAAAATAACATCCTGCATCGTACCTCCACGGAGCTGCTTCACCTTCTGCTCTCCGAGTACCCAGCGGACGGCATCCGCCACGTTACTTTTCCCACTTCCGTTCGGTCCGACGATTCCGGTGATCCCGTTATGAAATTCAAAGACAATCTTATTTGCAAAAGACTTGAATCCCTGTACTTCAATACTTTTTAAATACATGCCTCACCTACTGTACCTTTCCTTCTTTCAGCTTCAGGATTGCCTGATAAGCCGCTTCCTGTTCGGCAGCCTTTTTGGTTCTTCCGATACCACATCCAAAGGCTTCTCCGCCGATCACAACCTCTACACGGAAGGATTTATTGTGGTCCGGTCCCTCTTCTCCTACCAGCTGGTAGACAATTCCTTTTTCCTGACCGCCCTGTACCATTTCCTGCAGGATAGTCTTGCTATCATAAAAGAGCCGTTTCCCTTCCAGGTCGTTTAAAATATATTTTAAAATAAACTCTTTCGCATTAGCAAAACCACCATCCAGATAAATCGCACCAATCAGTGCTTCCAATGCATCCGAGGTAATAGACTCTCTGAATCTTCCACCGGTCGCGTCCTCACCTTTCCCAAGCAGCAGATAACTTCCAAGTTCCAGATCCCGCGCACAAAATGCAAGTGCCTTCTCGCATACCATGCTTGCTCTTAACTTAGTCAGTTCTCCTTCCGGCATTGTCTGGTTCTCGAAAAAAAGATATTCGCTTGAAATCAGTTCCAGAACAGCATCTCCAAGGAATTCCAGACGTTCATTACAGTCTGCCTTCTTCATATGCTTTTCATTCACATAAGAGCTGTGCGTCACAGCATGTCCGAGCAAATGGCTGTCCTTGAAATTGTAGCCGATTTTTTCTTCCAGTTCCTTTACATTTCTGCTCATGATTGCTCCTCCAATTTTAAAAAAGGACACTCCCCAAAAATGGGGATGTCCCCTGTAATCATTTTCCCTAGTTAACAGCGTTCTTGATCTGTTCTACAGCATCACCTACTGTTGCGATCTTTTCTGCATCTTCATTTTCAATTTCGATATCAAATGCATCTTCAATTCCCATAATAATCTGGAAAATATCAAGCGAATCAGCTCCCAGATCATCTACAAATGTAGTGTCCATCGTAATTTCATCCGGGTTACATCCCATCACATCAACAATAATGTCTTTCAGTTTTTCAAATTCCATAATTCTTAATCCTTTCTGAGCTTATTCCTGTGCGGATTTTTCTTCCGCCTGAATACATTCTTTGATCTTTTCATTGATTCCTTCTTCTTTGAAGGTTACGCACTGCAAAATTGAATTGCAGACTTCTTTTGCCTTGGAACTGCCGTGTGTCTTTACTACCAGACCGGTGAGTCCAAGCAGTGGTGCTCCACCGTACTCACTTGCGTCAAAATCCTTCATAGTCTTTTTCAGCACCGGCTTAACCAGAAGTCCACCGATCATGCCGCGGAGATTCTGCTTCATACCACCTTTGATCTTGCTTACAAGAACCGATGCTACTCCTTCATAGAGTTTCAGGATCACGTTGCCGGTAAATGCTTCACAGACGATAACATCTGCCTGTCCGTGAGGGATTTCTCTCGCTTCAATGCTTCCGGTAAAGTTAATATCCTTACATTCTTTCAGCATAGGAAAAGTCTCCTTGACCAGGGCATTACCCTTTTCTTCCTCAGCTCCGATATTGACGATCGCAACCTTCGGATTCTTGACTCCCATAATATGTTCCATATAGATCGAACCCATCTTGGCAAACTGCACCAGATGTGAAGGTCTTGCATCTACATTCGCCCCACAGTCGATCAAAATGGAAAATCCTTTTTCTGTCGGAATCAGCGGTGCAAGTGGTGGCCTTTCCACCCCTTTGATACGTCCAACCAGAAGCTGTCCCCCGGCAAGAACCGCACCGGAACTTCCTGCTGAAACAAAAGCGTCAGCTTCTTTATCCTTCACCATCTTAAGACCTACCACAATGGATGAGTCTTTCTTTCTGCGGATCGCCATAACCGGCGGTTCTGCTGTCTCAATTACTTCCGATGTATGAACAACCGAAATCTGTTCTTTATTATATGTGTACCCGGAAAGTTCCTGATTGATGACATCTTCTTTTCCGACCAGAATCACATGGATCGCATCTGACTTCCCGACCGCCTCGACCGCACCTTTGATGATCTCATGCGGTGCGTTGTCTCCGCCCATTGCATCGACAACAACTTTTGTTATTTCTTTCATACTGTTACCTCCCAGCATTACTAAACCAATTCTACTAGACATGACCGTAAAAATCAATAATATTTAGCAGATTTAGGAAAATTAGAAAAAAGAAAAGGAGTTAAGCAATACGCCTAACTCCTGTACTATAGCCTTTTTTAATTAGTTTTCTACAGTAACGATTTCTCTCTTGTTGTAAGATCCACAAGCTTTGCAAACTCTGTGTGGCATCATAAGTTCTCCACATTTGCTGCATTTCACCAGATTCGGTGCGCTCATTTTCCAGTTTGCTCTTCTCTTGTCTCTTCTTGCTTTAGAAGATTTATTCTTTGGACAAATTGACATAGGTTACACCTCCTTAAAATTCTTGTAAAGATCGCGGATAACTGACATTCTAGGGTCAAGACTGGTGTCTTCGCAGTCGCAGCTTCCCTCATTCAAGTTCTGACCACATACACTGCAAATCCCTTTACAGTCTTCGCTACATAGAACTTTCATCGGCCACCCTACTAAAATCTCGTTATAGAGCAACTGCTCCACATCAAGATGATATCCGTCAATGTAATTCGCTTCATCGGATTCGCCATCATCTTCTCCGTCTGCCAGAGCTGTATTCACCTGCTTTTCAAAGGAAAGCGTGAAATCTGTCGGTACATCTGTAAGACATCTGTCACACGGAATGATTACCGTAAGACTTGTCTCACAACTGATATGAAGTTTTTTTTCGCCGGCATACTCGACATGAATATGCACAGGCTGTGTCCGGCTTACCGGAAATCTGCTTCCGTTCACCTTCACTTCTTTCATCTCAGTGCCGACCACTTCGTCAATGGACTTATGCGGTTCAGATAAGACTTCGGACAGGTCAATTAACATAATTCTTTCTCCTGTTCACACCTAAACTATTATACCATGTAAATTCTTTTTGTCAAGGATGATTTACAGATTTTAAGGTTTTTTCTAATTTCTTCTGTTATACAAGTGCAACTGTCTCTCTTGCAATTGCAAGTTCTTCGTTTGTCGGAACTACAAGAACTTTCACTTTGGAATCTGGTGTAGAGATTACGATCTCTTCTCCACGTTTTCCATTTGCTTCTTCATCGATTGTAATTCCAAGATATCCAAGATAGCTGCAGACTTTTGTTCTTACAAGTGCACAGTTCTCACCGATACCTGCTGTAAATACGATATTATCAACACCGTTCATTGCTGCTGTGTAAGCACCAACATATTTTGCTACTCTGTATGCAAATACGTCGATTGCAAGTTCTGCACGCTTGTTGCCTGCTTTTGCTGCTGCCTCAAGATCACGGAAGTCGCTGGATACACCGGATACACCTTCCACACCTGATTTCTTGTTCAGGACATTCATAATTCCTGCAATGTCAAGGTTTTCTTTCTTAGCAATGAATTCCATGATCGCCGGATCGATATCACCGGAACGTGTACCCATTACCAGACCTTCCAGCGGAGTCAGACCCATGGAAGTATCTACGCACTTGCCGTCTTTTACGGCACTGATGGATGCACCGTTTCCAAGGTGGCATACGATGATCTTGGAGTTTTCCAGATCCATACCGAGGAATCTTGCTGTTTCTTTGGATACAAAGCTGTGAGAGGTTCCGTGGAAACCATATCTTCTCACTTTGTAGTTCTCATAATATTCATATGGCAGACCATACAGATATGCTTTTTCCGGCATAGTCTGATGGAAAGCGGTATCAAATACAGCTACCATCGGTACGTTCGGCATAAGCTCCTGGCAAGCGCGGATACCGATCAGGTTTGCCGGGTTGTGAAGCGGTGCAAGGTCATTGCACTCTTCTACTGCTGCGATCACTTCGTCTGTGATGACTACAGATTTCGCAAATTTCTCACCGCCATGTACAACACGATGTCCAACAGCATTTACTTCTTTCAGGCTTCCGATTGCGCCTGTTTTATCATTTGTGAGGGCATCCAGTACCATCTGGATTGCTTCTTTATGTGTAGGCATTGCAGCTTCTGTGATCTCTTTGTCACAGCCTGTTTTCTGATATACTAATCTTCCATCGATACCGATTCTCTCGCAGAGACCTTTTGCAAGAACTGCTTCTGAATCAGAGTTGATCAGCTGATATTTAAGGGATGAACTTCCACAGTTGATTACTAATACGTTCATTTTCATATTCTGCCGGCAGCAAATTTCGAATACTGTCCATAATCCTGACACAAGTCTTCGAATATTTCTGTCAGCTTTTCCTTTCATATTATAATATTATTCTCATCATTTCCAGGGAAATATGAGTAATGATATCAAAGGCATCAGAATCAGAAATATCTCCTCCGATGCCTTTAACATTATGTAGTCAATGAAATAATTCTCAGTCCGTTTTACGGTCTGACTGAAATCTTATTTGTTGTCGTCAGCCTGGCACTGTACTGCTGTGATAGCTACCACACCAACGATATCGTCTGCAGAGCATCCACGGGACAGGTCATTTACAGGTTTAGCGATACCCTGGGTTACAGGTCCGTAAGCTTCTGCTTTTGCAAGACGCTGTACAAGTTTGTATCCGATGTTACCTGCATCAAGGTCTGGGAATACAAGTACGTTAGCTTTACCAGCTACTTCGCTTCCAGGAGCTTTAGAAGCGCCTACGCTTGGAACGATAGCTGCATCAAGCTGGAATTCTCCGTCAAGTGCAAGTTCCGGATTCTGCTCTTTTGCAATCTTTGTAGCTTCTACTACTTTATCTACGTCAGCATGTTTTGCACTGCCTTTAGTGGAGTGTGAAAGCATTGCAACGATTGGTTTCTCCTGAACAAGAAGTTCGAAGGATTCTGCAGAAGATGCTGCGATTGCTGCAAGCTCTTCTGAAGTCGGGTTCTGGTTCAGACCGGAATCAGCAAATACAAATGCGCCGTTTGCGCCATATTCGCAGTTCGGAACTACCATTAAGAAGAATGCGGATACAAGTTTTGTACCTGGTTTTGTTTTCAGGATCTGAAGACATGGTCTTAATGTATCAGCTGTAGAGTGACATGCACCGGATACCATACCGTCTGCATCGCCCATTTTTACCATCATTACACCATAGTACAGATACTGGTTAAGAAGAATCTCTTTAGCCTGATCCGGTGTCATGCCTTTTTTCTGTCTTAATTCTACTAACTTGTCAATGTATCCCTGTGTTTTCTCTGATGTAGCAGGATCTACGATCTGTGCGCCGGAAATGTCATATCCGTCTTCAGCTGCACTCTTTTTAACAGCTTCTTCGTTACCAACAAGGATAACCTTTGCAATTCCTTCTTTTAAAATTTTCTCTGTAGCTGCCAGAGTTCTCTTATCTTCTGTCTCCGGAAGTACGATTGTTTTTACGTTTGCTTTTGCTCTCTCTTTGAGTGTGTCAATAAATCCCATGATTAAAATGGCTCCTTTCATATAGCAGTTCTGATATCACAATATCTGTATACCAGATATCATTACCATTCACCGGATATATACAGTGAACTGTAATCTGTTTTCTGCGCTGTTTTCATTATAACTCCTGAAGCCTTGTATTTCAAGCATCTGAATGGTAGAATATGACATAAAAAAGTATTTTTTAAGATGCAATATGGTTAAAAAAAGAGGACTCTACAAAATTTCAGGAAGGAGCATCTGTGTAAATTTATGAAAACAGCAGGAATTATTGCAGAATATAATCCTTTTCACAAAGGACATGAATATCAAATCAGGTATACAAAGGAAAGGTTAAAAGCAAACTACGTTATTGTTGCCATGAGCGGAGATTATGTGCAGCGCGGCACTCCTGCTCTCATCTCCAAACACGCACGTGCAGAAATGGCTCTGCGGTGTGGTGCTGACCTTGTACTTGAAATGCCGGTATCCATCTCTACAGCAAGTGCAGAATCCTTTGCAAGGGGGGGTGTTTCCCTGTTAGACAGCCTTGGTATTGTTGATATACTCTGCTTTGGAAGTGAGTCAGGGGAGATCAGTGCACTGAAAGAACTGGCTGAGATCCTTGTAGAAGAACCTGAAGAATATAAGAAACTGTTGAAAAGCTTTTTAAGCGAAGGTCTGACTTTTCCCGCCGCCAGAAGCCAGGCATTGACAGAATATTTTAAAAATCCGCGCAACTTCAGTGGTGACGATTTTGACGGGGTACTTACTCCTCTGTTAAATGAAGTCACACAGATCCTGAATGCACCAAATAATATCCTGGGGATCGAATACTGCAAGGCACTTCTCCGCCTGAACAGCCAGATCCGCCCTGTTACCATCCGCAGGGAAGGAATGGGGTATCATGAAACCACTGTCCCTGAAGGAGATTCAGCAAGCTCCTCCCCTGATTTACAGTCATCTACTGATTTCTTTGCATCTGCAACTGCTATACGCAGTCTTATTCAGAATCCGGAAGGTGGCCATTCAGAGGCAATCTCAGACATAAATAATCCAGTCAGGAATCCGGATACCAAAACTGCCAATATATTATCATCCCAGATTCCACCAGATGCTTTTTACGTTTTCAAAAAGGCGCTGGACTCCGGTGAATTTCTCACAGAAAATTCTCTGGACTCTATTCTTTCTTACTGCCTTATGAAAGAAAATGTAGAAAGCCTTTCTTCCTATATGGATGTTTCCGAGGATCTCGCCCGGCGGATCATAAATCAACAGAATCTTCTGTTGTCCTTTTCCCAATCTGTATCTGTTTTAAAAACCAGAGAACTGACTCAGACAAGGATACAGAGGGCATTGCTTCATATTATATTAAATATCCACACTGCACCCACTCAGATTCCCTTTGCCAGGGTTCTTGGTTTCCGCAAAGAAAGCAGTGAACTGCTAAGCCGGATCAAGCAGCACAGCCGAATTCCTCTTATCACCAAGCTTGCGGACGCCCAAAATCTTTTGGACAGTGAAGGTAATCAGATTTTATCTGAAACTGTTTTTTCTTCCAATTTATATGAAAAACTCCTTTGTCTGAAAACCGGCAGAAAATTCTGCCACGAATCTCAGAAACAGATCATCATCCTATAGCCCTTTGACTCTACTTATAATAAAACAAGTCCCCACCCATGCTCTGTTACCTTTGTAACTTCCTTAGAGTGTGTTTGAAAAATCATTCCCGCAAATTGTGACACACATCTTGCGTAATGCATTTTTCAAACACGCTCCAGCGGGTGGGGACTTATTATGTTTATTTCTCTCCGGAAAGAAGAATACGGTCATTATCCAGCATCTTACCGGCACCTGTCTTAAACTTCTCCAAAAGGCCTTCCACTGTCAGGCCTTTCTTTTCTTCTTCATGGATGTCCAGCACAACATCTCCGGAATCCATCATCAGAATACGATTTCCCAGATCAAGGGCTGACTGCATATTGTGGGTGATCATCAGACAGGTAAGCTGATGTTCCTCCACGATCCGTTTCGTAAGATTCAGCACCTTCTCTGCTGTGCCCGGGTCAAGGGCTGCTGTATGCTCATCCAGAAGCAGAAGCTTGGGCGGATTCATGGTTGCCATGAGAAGTGTCAGCGCCTGTCTCTGTCCGCCGGAAAGAAGTCCTACCGGCTGAGTCATACGCTTCTCAAGTCCGATATCCAGAAGCTTCAGTTCTTCATGGAATCGTTCTTTCTCCTGTCTGGACACATGGGAAAGCCATCCGCCTTTCCCTGCTGCAAGTGCCAGATTCTCTTCTATAGTCATTCCAGGTGCAGTTCCCCTCATAGGATCCTGATACAGACGACCGATGGTCTTTGCACGTACATGTTGGGGCATAAAAGTAATGTCCTGTCCATCCAGCATGATCACACCGGAATCTGTAAGAAAATCTCCACAGATTGCATTAAACAGAGTGGATTTACCAGCTCCATTGGAACCGATGATCGTTGCAAAATCGCCCTTCTCCAGATTCAGGGATAAATCTCTGATGGCCTGTTTCTCGTTTACCGTACCCGGATTAAAAGTCTTGGAAATATGTTCAATCTTCAGCATAAATCACTGTACTCCCTTCCTGTGAGTCATTCTTCTCTTAATCTGCGGCCACTGTTTTTTCAAATATGGACCTGAAATAGCCAGCACAACGATCACAGAAGATACCAGTTTCAGCATAAATGCCGGCATATTGAATCTCAGTGCGACGGTATATACCAGACGGAAAATAAAAGATCCAAGTACCATGCCAACAGCTCTCACGAAAATTCCACCTCTGCCAAGAATCGTACCACCGATCAGCAGGGAAGCCAGCGCGATGGTAACCATTCCCTGTCCGATATTGATATCTACAGATTTCTGTGACTGAGACAGAAGACATCCGGAAAGTGCTGTGAAGGAGTTGGCAACACAGAGACCTACAATCGTAGTAAATACCGGATTAATAGATGAGGATTTTACCATATCTGCATTATTTCCTGTTGCCCTGATTGCCAGACCAAGTCTTGTCCTTAAGAAAAATACAAGGAAGACAATCACAATGGCTACTGCAATGAAAGCAACTACAATATCTCCTCTTCCTTTCAGCGGTGTACTTTTCAATGTTTCTTTCATCATGGAAAATACCGTCTCTGTTCTGTTCATATTGATCAGGGAGGAACCTCCCATCACTGCAATATTCACAGAATAAAGAGCCGTATTAACAATAATTCCTGCAAGAAGGCTGTCAACGCCCAGCTTTGTCTGAAGTATGGCTGTCACAAAGCCCGAGCATATACCTGCAGCCATAGCTGCAAAAATTGATAAAAAAGGATGTCCGCTGACTGCCACTGCTGCTCCCACTGCTGCTCCCAGTGTGAAACAGCCATCAGTGGAAAGGTCACAGACATTCAGCATGGAATAACTGAGAAACAGGGCAAGAACTGTCAATGAACAGATCAGGCCAAGTTTCAGTGCGGTCTCTCCAAGAGAGAGTATAGTCGCAATAGTCACGATGATTTCCTCCAGTTTGTATTTATTTTATTACATTCAATGAACAGCAACAGAAAATATCTGCTGCTGTTCATTTTAATCCAGAAAATATATCAGTCTTTTCAACCGGCACAATGGATTCCATAAACCCAGAACTTATTCTGAATTTATTCAAAATGCTGTCCGAATATCCTTATTATTTCTCTACATCATCAAAGCTCTCTGCTGTAACGATCTCATTTACCTGTGTGCATAACGGCTCGAAATCTTTTTTAACAGTTTCAAGATCAAGTCCAAGTCCCTCGCAGGTTTCTGTGTTTACTGTTGCAGTACCATTATCAAAAGTTTCAACAGATGTTGTTGCAGGATCTGCATCATTCATAAGGATGTCTGCGATCATATCTGCTGTCTTCTGTCCAAGGTTTGCATAATCAACACCATATCCGACAAATGCACCGTTTAGTGCAAAGGAGTCAGCTCCTGTATACTGTGGGATACCTGCATCAATGAATTTCTCATAGATAGAAAGCTCTGCTGTCATAATTGTGTTGTCAGTTGGTGTGAATACTGCATCTACGCCATCTGCCACCAGTGCATCTGCTGCAAGCTGTACCTCATCTGTTGTGGTACCTGTACGCTCTACATATTCGATGCCTTCTTTATCCAGATAATCCTTGGCTTCCTGGATGGCTGTTGTAGAAGAATCCTGTCCGATATCGTATAAAAGTCCGATTTTCTTTACATCCGGGTTCACTGCCTGGATCAGTTTCATGATGGATGCTGTATCCAGATAATCGCTTGTACCTGTAATGTTTGCTCCAGGTGCATCCAGATCCTCTACAAGACCGCTTCCTACAGGATCAGACACTGCGGAAAATACAACCGGTGTATCGGTTCCTTCTGTTGCGGACTGCATACGCATTGCTACAGGTGTTGCAATACCTACCATCAAATCTACATTATCAGCCTGAAAATCAGAAATGATCTGTTCCATAACATTGGCATCTGCATTACAGTTATCATAGGACACATCAAAATTTACGTCTTTTTCCTTGCCGATTTCTTCCAGACGGGACTGGATGTTGTCTACGATCTGATTCAAGGAAGCGTCATCTACATAATTGCAGATACCGATCTTGAAATCCTGTGCCATAACCGGTGATGCCATCATCATAGTTGCCATTGCTGTTGCTGCGATTGCTAATACTCTTTTTTTCATAGTCTTTTTTCCTCTCTCTACATCTTATTTAGCAGTTCATGGTTTTTTAACTGCCATAGTCTCAGGGATGTTTGCCAATCCCTTGTTACTGTCTGTGAGAAAGAACTCCCCGGATTCCTCTTTTTCCCGGATGTGTCAACTGCTGTGATACCCACCTGCCATCAGCAGATTTTCCTGCATTACAGGGGGTGCCATATAACAGATTCTCTTTATATATAAAAAAATCCGCCACAAGCTATCTGTTGCTTGAGACGGTAATAAGAATCTTATTATCGCGGTACCACTCAAATTGACGAATCGTCCACTTTCCGGTGTACTAACATACACTCCTCATTGGTAACGGGTTTGGTTCCCGTCGGCGCCTACTGTACAGATAAATAGTTCGGGCCGCCCTCGAAAGTCCATTCAACATCTGGTCCCCTGCGGATTTCCACCATCACCGCTCTCTGTGAAGCTTCCTGAAATGTTTACTTCTCTTTCTCACTGGTTTGTTTTTTAAGTTGTGTTTACTTTAGCACATCAACGTGAGTCTGTCAAGCCCAAAAATAAAATTAATTCTTAAAGCTGTGGATCGGTGCCGGGATCCTTCCACCTCTCTGTACAAATGCATCACAGGAGAAGGAATTTACAGGCATGATCGGAGCATAGCCAAGAAGACCTCCGAACTCAACCGTTTCGCCCACACCCTTACCGATAACCGGGATGAGACGTACTGCAGTTGTCTTCTGATTTACCATACCGATGGCAGACTCATCTGCGATGATACCTGCCAGTGTAGTCGCCTTGGTATCTCCCGGAACTGCGATCATGTCCAGACCAACAGAGCATACACAGGTCATGGCTTCCAGCTTTTCCAGAGTAAGAGCTCCCTCGTTTACCGCATCGATCATTCCCTGATCCTCGCTGACAGGAATAAAGGCACCACTTAATCCGCCCACAGCAGCTGCTGCCATAACGCCGCCTTTCTTCACCTGGTCGTTGAGAAGTGCAAGCGCTGCAGTTGTTCCAGGTGCACCGGCTCTCTCAAGGCCGATCTCTTCCAGGATCTCAGCCACACTGTCACCGATTGCAGGAGTAGGCGCAAGGGAAAGATCCACAATGCCAAACGGGATTCCCAGTCTTGCAGAAGCTTCTCCTGCCACAAGCTGCCCCACTCTCGTGACTTTGAATGCGGTCTTCTTGATTGTCTCGCAAAGTTCCTCAAATCCTTTTCCACGCACTTTTTCCAGTGCCTTCTTAACTACACCTGGTCCGCTGACTCCTACATTGATAACTGCATCTGCCTCTGTCACTCCAAGGAATGCACCCGCCATAAACGGATTATCATCCGGTGCATTACAGAAAATCACCAGCTTTGCACATCCAAGGGAATCATTATCCTTTGTCGCTTCTGCCGCTTCTTTTACGATCTGACCACAGAGTCGTACCGCATCCATATTGATCCCGGTTTTCGTCGATCCAACATTTACGGAACTACAGATCCGTTCTGTCTCAGCCAGTGCCTGGGGAATGGAACGGATCAGATTCTCTTCACTCTTCGTCATCCCTTTTGAAACGAGTGCTGAGTATCCTCCAATAAAATTCACACCGACTTCTTTCGCCGCCTTATCCAGTGTCCTTGCGATCGTCACATAATCTTCCGGAGTCTTACAGGCTGAGCCACCGACCAGTGAAACCGGAGTAATGGAAATTCTCTTGTTCACGATCGGGATTCCAAATTCTTTTTCGATATCCTGTCCTGTAGATACAAGATCCTTTGCAACTGTCGTGATCTTATTATAAATATTCTGATTTAACTGATCCAGATCAGAGTCAATGCAATCCAGGAGGCTGATTCCCAGGGTGATCGTACGGACATCCAGGTTCTCATGCTCGATCATCTTATTTGTCTCTGAAACTTCATACATATTAATCATAATCTTATCCTCATCTTCTATGTCTCTTCACTGCTGTACGGTAAATCCTATAATCTGTGCATCTTCTCAAAAATCTCTTCTCTCTGGCAACGGATACTTACTCCAATTTCTTTTCCGAGTGTATCCATTTCATCGCATACCTCTGTAAAATCTTTTTTCAGATTTGAAACATCAACGATCATCATCATATTAAAATA
>ERZ825137.2392-NODE-2392-length-21924-cov-6.154877_pt1 | contig 21924 bp, 17 predicted proteins | sample MGYA00519873_ERZ825137 | MGnify/ENA primary metagenome ERZ825137 (study PRJEB31778, sample SAMEA3449190) | human gut metagenome | biome: human gut; feature: human-associated habitat; material: faeces | place: United Kingdom | collected 2010/2012 ...
GGCATTACGAAGACATTTGTCCCTTTTTATTCGTCTTTTCCAGAGATTTTCAGTAACTTTGCGGCACGATGGCTAAACCGATAAGAAATACACCTATCCTTACAGGTCGGGATGCATCTGTATTCCGTTTTGAGATTTCGCAACTCCCTTCTTCCGACGAGAGAAGGAGGGAGCGGAAACGTATTGCCGCAAGTGTAGAACAATTGAAGTCGATGATTGCTTTACTGCCGCGATGAATGCGTTATTGCAGACATTCCTTTCAAACGCATCTCTCCCCAATCCGTCCTGTTGCCTTTTGATTGTGGAAACCCCGACATGACAGACTATTTTCTCAATTCGGCCAAGCCGGATATGCAGAAACTGTTGTCGGTCACTTACTACCTTGAGGCGGAGGGAAAAACCGTTTTGTTTTTTACTCTCTCCAATGACAAAATCGCGGAAATAGAACATAAGAAAGGCGGAGAGCCATTTTTCTCAAAAAGCTTTTTCAGAAAAATCAAGGATAAATTCGGACGTACCAAACACCGTTCCGACTATCCTGCAGTCAAAATCGGACGATTTGGTGTAAACAGCGAATACCGAAACACTGACAGTCACTGGGGCTCCCGCACTCTTGATTTCATCAAATATTGGATGATTACCGAAAATAAAACCGGTTGTTGTTTTATTACCGTTGACGCCTATGCCACAGCAGTGGGCTTTTATATAAAAAACGGCTTCAAGTTTCTGGGTGAAAAAGAACGGAAAGGATACGAAGAATGGGAAAAAGCCAATGCGGATTTTCGAACAAAGAAGTCAATGGACGAAATTCCTACTTACGCCATGTATTTCAATTTGCTGTCATTAGTGGACGACTCCTATATTCCGGATTCCATTTGAAACGATAATGTTTTTCCGGGACAGACAGGCGCCCGACGCATGATTTTGACTTTCCACATTTTATCCGACTCTCTGCGTCTTATCCTTCGGCATTAGCGAGCGCAGGGCTTCTTCAAGCGACTCTCCGCTGCCGAGCCCCATTCTCGTCCTCAGCCTCCAGCGGGCCTGCTTGACCGACTCGGGACGTATCGACATCAGACGCGCCACGTGCTTTGTCTCAAGCCCGAGCGCCACAAGCGCCGCGAGGTTCCGCTCCGACTCCGTGATGCCGTGGCAACGGGCCTGAAGATTGTCGAAAAACGCAGGATTCAGCTCCGAGAAAACCGTCAGGAAGGCCGTGCGCGTTTCCGCCCCGGCCTGATACGACCTGAGCGCCGAGGTCAGCCGGGCCGCAGTCTGAGCACTCCAGCGCCGCCTCCGGGTCCGTCAGGTCGTTCATGAAACTCCATTCAAGGCCGAGCGTCAGCGTGTCGGCCTCGGGCGAGACCGCGCTCCACCCGAAAGGCGCCACCCGCCTCTCCCCGCCTCCGCAGGAGCCGAGAAGCAAAAGGAACGCCCTCGAGCACATTATCCTCCGGAACTTCTCCATCGAAGGGACCCGCGGCGGCATCTCCTACACCGGCGAAGGGGGCACCTTCTCCCCGAACATCTACCTCCTCTCGTACAGCGAAAGCCTCTCCGAGGACGACCTCGCCAACTCCCTCCTCAAAGCCCGCGGAAAAATGACGATCAAGCCCAACTGCTTCATCTCAAGCTTTGACAACTCCCTCGGAGGCGTCTGGAGCAACTACACCTATTATATACCCGGCGGAGCACTCGACTCATACGCCCCCTTCTACCACAAGAGCCTCCACGATATGTTCTTAATCGAGATTGCCGGCGGCTATTTCCGCACAAACGTCACATGTGTCCCCAATATTCCCGGCGTCGAGATAAGAGCCGTGGACTTCGGCGGACTCAAGACCGTGGTCTATTCCTACACTACCCCCTGCTTCATCGAAAAGCCCATCGCAGACCTACAGTACATCGGAATCCGCTACACCGTCAACGGCGTGGCCATGTACACAAAATACCCCGCGCGGCCCATCGTCTCGGGCTTAGCCGACGCCATCGCCGACGCCGGAGAAAGCCTCTCCGCTACCATCGCAGGCCGCACACTCCGCGTGGACAACGCCGCCTCCACCCCGCTCTGCACCATCTTCGACACCGCCGGCCGCAAGCTTCTCGAAGCCGAAGGCGCAGAAGTATCCCTCGACGGCATCCCGGCGGGCTTCTACGTCGTAGCCGTCAGCGACGGTAAAGCCTCCCGCACCCTTCGCGTAGCACTCAGATAAAGCCGCTCCCACTCCCCCTCATTCGGCTCCGTGCCGCCCTTCCGGCGACGCGGAGCCGAAAATGTTAATCTCTGTAATTCTCTTGCACATTCCCCGGCGTTTCATTAACTTGCGTGAGAAATCCATTCATCTCACCTCACCATGGAAATTACTCTTCCGAAACGTCGCAACGGTCAGGCCCCCGAAACAGTCTCCACCGGCGAGAGCATCGTCATAATAGGCGCTAACGGCGCAGGAAAAACCCGCTTCACCTCGGCTGTCGTTGAATCCCTCGGCCAGCAGGCCTTCCGCATGTCGGCCCTCGACGCCCTGTACAACCGCAATCCCGACGGCCGCACTCCTCTCGACGACCTCCTCGCGAGACTCATTCAGGACGAGATGCTCAACCTCATCGGCTACAAGCTCGCCCTCGCCGACGGCAAGGAGGCAAGCCTCAGGCCTACGCGCCTCGACCGAGTGATAGCCCTCTGGCAGGCCGTCTTCCCCGGCAACAGAGTCCTTATCGACACCGGAAAGATTCTCTTCTCCCGTGGCTTCGACGAAAAGGCATACTCCGCCTTCCGCCTCTCCGACGGCGAGAGGGCCGTCCTGTATTATGCCGGGGCCGTCCTCTACGCTCCACGCAAGGCCGTCGTCTTCGTCGACTCCCCGGAGATGTTCCTCCACCCCACCCTCACCTCCTCCCTCTGGAACCGCATCGAGGAGATGCGCTCCGACTGCACTTTCTGCTACACCACCCACGACCCCGGATTCGCATCCTCCCGGAACGGCGCCCGCACCGTTTGGGTCCGCGACTGCGACCCCGCCGACGCGGCATGGGACTACGACATCCTCCCGCCCCAGTCCGGAATTTCCCCGGAGCTGTACATGACCCTCGTGGGAGGCCGCAAGCCCGTCCTATTCATCGAAGGCGACGGCGAGCACTCCATCGACGCAAAGCTCTACCCCCTGATCTTCCCCGACTGCACCGTGCGCTCCCTCGGCAGCTGCAACAAGGTCATCGAGGCCGTCCGCACCTTCAACGACCTCGCTTCCTTCCACCAGCTCGACAGCACAGGCATCGTCGACCGCGACCGCCGCGACGAAACAGAAGTGGCATACCTCAGGGGTAAGAACATAATGGTCCCCGAAGTAGCCGAAATCGAGAATATGCTCATTGTCGAAGACCTTGTCCGCGCGATGGCGCGCCGTAACGGCCAGAACCCCGACCGCGTATTCGACAAGGTCCGCAAGACAATAATATCCCTCTTCCGCGCCGACCTCCACGAGCAGGCCATGCTCCACACCCGCCACCGCGTCAAACGCACCATGGAATACCGCGTCGACGCCCGGTGCCGCGACATCGCCACCCTCGAGCGGCATCTCGAGAATCTCCCCGCCGAAATAAACCCCCGCGGCCTGTACGAGAAGTTCTGCCGCGAGTTCCGCACCTACGAGCAGTCCGGCGACTATCCGGCCATCCTGAGGGTATACAACCAGAAATCAATGCTCATTTCCAGCAACGTCGCGCAGCTCTGCGGCTACCGCAACAAGGACCGCTACATCGAGGGCGTCATCAGCACCCTCCGCCACGGAGGTCCCGAAGCCGAAGCCATACGCGCCGCCGTCCGACACACCCTCGGCGCAAAATAGGCTCCGTTTTGCCCGATTTTGATATTTGCGGATTTTTTTGTATTTTTGCCCGATAAAATACACCTCTTCCAATAGAAAACACAGCAATATAAAATATGTCAGAGAGAAACGAAGAATACAGCGCCAGTAATATCCAGGTGCTCGAAGGCCTCGAGGCCGTGCGCAAGCGCCCGGCGATGTATATAGGCGACATTTCCGAAAAGGGTCTCCACCATCTCGTCTACGAAGTGGTCGACAACTCAATCGACGAGGCCCTTGCAGGCTATGCCAGCCACATTGAAGTCACTATCAACGAAGACAATTCAATAACCGTCGTCGACAACGGCCGAGGAATCCCCGTCGACCTCCACGAAAAGGAGCACAAGAGCGCCCTCGAAGTCGTCATGACAGTCCTCCACGCCGGCGGCAAGTTCGACAAGGGCTCCTACAAGGTCTCCGGCGGTCTCCACGGCGTCGGCGTCTCCTGCGTAAACGCTCTCTCGACCTACCTCCGCGCCGACGTCCGCCGAAACGGTAAGGTCTACTCCCAGGAATACTCCTGCGGCAAACCGACTTCCGAGCTCAAGATTATCGGCGAATGCGACTCCACAGGCACAAGCGTAACCTTCCGCCCCGACGGCTCCATATTCACTACCACCGTATACCAGTACAGCATCCTCGCCAACCGTCTCCGCGACCTCGCTTACCTCAACGCCGGAATCCGCCTCACCCTCACCGACATGCGCGACCTCGACGCCGACGGCAATCCCCGCAAGGAAACCTTCTACTCCGAAAAAGGCCTCCGCGAGTTCGTCGAGTACATCGACTCCAACAAGGAATCCCTCATCAACGACGTAATCGACCTCAACACCGAGCGTGGCGGAATTCCCGTGGAAGTGGCACTAACATACAACACCACATCCAACGAGAACATCTACTCCTTCGTCAACAACATCAACACCATCGAGGGCGGCACCCACCTCACCGGCTTCCGACGCGGCCTCACATCCACCCTCAAGAAATACGCCGACGACAACAACCTCCTCAAGAACGCCAAGGTGGAAATCAACTCCGAGGACTTCCGCGACGGCCTCACAGCTGTTATCTCCGTGAAGGTCATGGAGCCCCAGTTCGAAGGCCAGACCAAGACCAAGCTCGGCAACAACGAAGTCATCGGAGCCGTGCAGACCGCCGTAAGCGAGGCACTCGCCAACTACCTCGAGGAGCACCCCGCCGAAGCCCGCACAATCGTATCCAAGGTTGTCCTCGCTGCCCAGGCACGCCACGCAGCCCAGGAAGCACGCCGAAAGGTTCTCCGCAAGACGCCCCTCGTCGGCGGCGGCCTCCCCGGAAAGCTCTGGGACTGCTCGTCCCGCACCGCCGAGAACTGCGAGCTCTTCCTCGTCGAGGGTGACTCCGCAGGCGGTACCGCAAAGCAGGCCCGCGACCGCACATTCCAGGCCATCATGCCCCTCCGAGGCAAAATTCTCAACGTCGAGAAAGCCATGGAACACCGCATCTTCGACAACGAGGAAATCACAAACCTCTTCCGCGCGATGCGCGTCACCCCCGGCACCGAAGAAGACCCCAAGGCCCTCAACATCAGCAAGCTCGCATACCACAAGATCATCATCATGACCGATGCCGACGTCGACGGCGCCCACATCGCAACTCTCCTCATGACCTTCTTCTTCCGCCGCATGCGCCCCGTCATCGAACAGGGATACCTATACCTCGCCACGCCCCCGCTCTACAAGTGCAAGCTCGGCAAGAACGAGGAATATTGCTGGACCGACCAGCAGGTCCAGCAGTTCATCTCCCGCTTCGGCGAGAAGACAACAGTCCAGCGCTACAAAGGTCTCGGCGAGATGAGCGACAAGGAGCTCCGCGACACCACAATGGCCCCCGGACACCGCATGCTCAAGCAGGTCACCATCAGCGACGCCGCCGAGGCCGACCGAATCTTCTCCATGCTCATGGGCGAGGACGTGGCTCCACGCCGCGACTTCATCGAAGCAAACGCTAACTACGCCAACATCGACGCCTGAGCCATCGACTCCTCGGGCGTGGCAAACAATGCCGCCGCCCGGGGCGTTTATGATTTACATACATATTTCAACTACATATGGCACGCAAGAACCCTTCCACACAGCGCATCCCCAAGGACCTCCATCTCGAAGTCGAGAACTTTATTTCCGGACAAGGCTCCCGGACCTTCAACTACAAGCAGGTCTCCCGCGCCATTGGAATCGAGAACCCCGAGCACCACCGCGCCGTGGCTATGATTCTTGCGGGTATGGCTTTCGACGGCGACATCCTCGAGGTCGAGCCCGGAAAGTACAAGGCCATTACCCGCTCGACCCAGGCCGAAGGGATTTTCCAGCGCCGCTCAAACGGCAAGAACAGCGTCCTCACCGACCCCGACGGCGAGCAGATTTTCGTGGCCGAGCGAAACTCCATGCACGCCCTCAACGGCGACCGCGTGCGTGTCACCGTCGCCGCCAACGTCAAGGGCAAGGAGACCGAGGCCGTGGTCACGGAAATAATCGAGAAGAACCCCCAGACGTTCATCGGGACGCTCAAGGTCGACAAGAACTTCGCATACCTCGAGACAGACTCGAAGTTCCTCGCCACGGACATATACATCCCCAGGACTAAGCTGAAAGGCGGAAAAACAGGCGACAAGGCCGTGGCCCGCATTACCGAATGGCTCGACGACGCCAAGAACCCCCGCGGTGTGGTCCTCGACATCCTCGGAAAGTCCGGCGAGAACGACACCGAAATCCACGCCATCCTCGCCGAGTTCGGCCTTCCGTACAAGTACCCCGACAATGTCAACAAGGCCGCAGAGAAAATTCCCGACGACATCAACCCCGAGGAAATTTCCCGGCGCCTCGACATGCGCGACGTCACCACCTTCACCATCGACCCCAAGGACGCCAAGGATTTCGACGACGCGCTCTCCTTCCGCAAGCTCCCCGACGGAAACTACGAGATTGGTGTCCATATCGCCGACGTGACCCACTACGTCCGCCCCGACTCACCCCTCGACAAGGAGGCCGAGAGCCGCGCCACGAGCGTTTATCTCGTCGACCGCGTTGTCCCCATGCTCCCCGAGCGCCTCAGCAACGGCATCTGCTCACTCCGCCCCGACGAGGACAAACTCGCGTTCTCCTGCATCTTTACAATGACCCCTCAGGGAAAGATTCTCGACTCCCGCATCTGCCGCACGGCTATCCGAAGCAACAGGCGTTTCACCTACGAGGAAGCCCAGAACGTCATTGAGACCGGAAAAGGCGACTTTGCAGAAGAAATCCTCGAGCTCGACCGCCTCGCCAAACTTCTGCGGGCAAAGCGCTTCGAACACGGCTCCGTGGACTTCGACCGCGAGGAAGTCCGCTTCGACATCGACGAAAAAGGTCATCCAACCGCCGTCTACTTCAAGGTCTCCAAGGACGCCAACAAGCTCATCGAGGAATTCATGCTCCTCGCGAACCGCACCGTCGCCACAACAATAGGCCTCACGCCCAAGGGCAAGAAAAAAGCTAAGGCTTTCGTTTACCGTATCCACGAGCAGCCCGACCCCGACAAGCTCCTCGCCCTCGCCACCATAGCGCGGCAGTTCGGCTACAAACTCCGCACCACGGGCACACCCAAGGATATAAACAGCTCCCTCAACCGCCTCCTCGAGGACATCAAGGGAAAGCCCGAGGAAAACTTCCTCTCCATAATGGCCGTCCGCTCAATGGCAAAGGCCGTATACTCCACCGAGAACGTCGGCCACTACGGCCTCGGGTTCGACTACTACACCCACTTCACCTCGCCCATCCGCCGGTACCCCGACATGATGGTCCACCGCCTCCTCGAGAGATACCTCGCCGGAGGACGCAGCGTGAACGCCGAGAAACTTGAGGACCAGTGCAAGCATTCCTCCGACATGGAACAGCTCGCCGCGAACGCCGAGCGCGCATCCATCAAGTACAAGCAGGTCGAGTACATGGGCGACCATCTCGGAGAAGTATTCTCCGGAATGATTTCCGGCGTCACCGAATGGGGTTTATATGTAGAGCTCGACGAAAACAAGTGCGAGGGACTCGTCCCCGTCCGCGACCTCGCCGACGACTTCTACGACTTCGACCAGGACAACTTCTGCCTCGTCGGACGCCGCTACAACAACCGCTACCGCCTCGGCGACAAGATTCAGGTTCAGGTGGCCCGCGCCGACCTCCAGCGCAAGCAGCTCGACTTCGTCATCGTCGACGAGAAGAACCCGCCCCGCACTCTCGACACCCTCGGCTCCAAACCCGCCCCCAAAGGCGCCTCAAGACCCGACGACAAACGGCGCAGAAGAAGAAAAAAAGCATAATTTCACTCTGAATAATTGGACAGCATTGAACTAAAGGGACTCCGCTTCCGCGCGAACCACGGCGTTCTCCCGCAGGAGACACTCGTCGGGAATGATTTTGAAGTCGACGTCAGACTCGACTTCGACGCCTCGCGCGCCATGCTCGACGACGACCTCGACGCCACTCTCAACTATGCCGCCCTCGCCGACATCGTCTCCCGGGAGATGGCTGTCCCGTCAAAGCTCATCGAGCACGTCGCCGGACGCATCCGCCGAAGCCTCATCTCAGCCTTCCCCGCCGCGACAGGCGGACGCGTCTCCGTCGCAAAGCTCGCGCCTCCGGTTTCGAGGCAGATGCAGGCCGCCGTTTTCTCCACCGAATGGTCCCGCTCCTGAATCTCCATCCGCCTCTTCCACAAGAATAAAAAACCATCATACCTCACAAATATGTCAAAAGAATTCAAGCGCACGCTCATCACCACCGCACTCCCCTATACCAACGGTCCCGTCCACATCGGCCACCTCGCCGGCGTGTACGTCCCCGCCGACATATACGCCAGATACCTCCGTCTCTGCGGACGACCCGTCACCCTTATCGGTGGAAGCGACGAGCACGGAGTGCCCATCACCCTGAAGGCGCGGCAGGAAGGCGTCTCCCCCCAGGACATCGTCGACCGCTACCACAAGCTAATCAAGGACTCTTTCGAACAGCTCGGCATCTCTTTTGACATTTACAGCCGCACGACCTCGAAAATCCACAACGAGACTGCCTCCGAATTCTTCCGACACCTCTACGACAAGGGCGAGTTCATCGAAAAAAGCTCCATGCAGCTCTACGACCCCGAGGCCGGACAGTTCCTCGCCGACCGATACGTCACCGGCGAGTGCCCACACTGCCACAACCCCAAGGCTTACGGAGACCAGTGCGAGGCTTGCGGCTCTTCCCTCAACGCTACTGACCTCATTAACCCCAGAAGCGCCATCACAGGCGCCACTCCCGTCCTCCGCGAGACCCGCCACTGGTTCCTCCCCCTCGACAAGTGGGAGCCCGCTCTGCGCGAGTGGATTCTCGAGGGCCACAAGGAATGGCGCCCCAACGTCTACGGCCAGTGCAAGAGCTGGCTCGACCTCGGGCTCCAGCCCCGCGCCGTCTCCCGCGACCTCTCCTGGGGAGTTCCCGTTCCCGTCGAGGGCGCCGAAGGAAAGGTACTCTATGTCTGGTTCGACGCGCCCATCGGTTACATCTCCAACACCAAGGAACTCCTTCCCGACTCATGGCACACCTGGTGGAAAGACCCTGAGACTCGCGTCATAAACTTCATCGGAAAAGACAACATCGTTTTCCACTGCATCGTCTTCCCTGCCATGCTAATGGCATACGGCGACGGCTTCCAGCTCCCCGACAACGTCCCCGCAAACGAATTCCTAAACCTCGAAGGCGACAAAATCAGCACCTCCCGCAACTGGGCCGTCTGGCTCCACGAGTACCTCGCCGACTTCCCCGGGAAGCAGGACGTCCTCCGATATGTCCTCACGGCAAATGCCCCCGAGGCCAAGGACAACGATTTCACCTGGCGTGACTTCCAGGCCCGCAACAACAACGAGCTCGTAGCAATTCTCGGTAACTTCGTGAACCGCGTCACTGTCCTCACCCACAAGTACTTCAACGGTGTCGCTCCCGCCGCCGGCGCTCTCGAGCCCGTCGACGAGGCCGTCTTCGCTCAGATCGACGCCCTCAAGGCCGCTGTCAGCGAAGCCATCGAGTCCTTCCACTTCCGCGAGGCCCTCAGCCGCGCAATGGACATCGCTCGCGCCGGAAACAAGTACCTTCAGGACTGCGAGCCCTGGAAAATCGCGAAGTCCGACATGGACCGCGTGCGCACCATCCTCAACGTAGCCCTCCAGATCTGCGCCGACATCGCCATTGTAATGGAGCCCTTCATGCCCTTCATGAGCGCCCGCCTCGCCAGAGACCTCCGCCTCGGAAAGCTCTCCTGGCAGGAACTCGGCTCCCGCGCCCTCGTTCCCGCCGGTACCTCTATCGCTGTCCCCGAACTTCTTTTCGAGAAAATCGACGACGACGCAATCAAGGCTCAGACCGACCGCCTCGAGCGCATCAAAAAGGAAAACATCATCAAAAACTGGCAGCCCGCGCCCCGGCAGGCCGACGTCGACTTCGATTCCTTCATGAAGGCCGACCTCCGCGTGGGAACCGTTCTCGAATGTGAGAAAGTAAAGAAGAGCGACAAGCTCCTCAGGTTCCTTATCGACGACGGAGGCCTCACACCCGGCGGACGTACTATCGTCAGCGGCATCGCCGAGCACTACACCGACCCCGCCGCTCTCGTAGGCCGTCAGGTCGTTTTCATCGCCAACCTCCCCGTCCGCAAAATCAAGGGCATCGCCTCCGACGGTATGATTCTCTCGGCCCTCAACGCCGACGGGTCCCTTTGCGTCATTGCCCCCTCGGCTCCCGCCACACCGGGCGCTCAGGTGAAATAATTCCTCACACCCATCCCGAAACTCCTTGTTCGCGTATGAAACCACGCATCCTCATAATCTATACCGGCGGAACCATCGGTATGATTGAAGACCCGAAGACCAAGGCCCTCAAGCCCTTCGACTTCACTCATCTCATCGAGAACGTCCCCAAGGTCAAGATGCTGGACTACATCATCGACAACATCCAGTTCCATCCGCCGATCGACTCCTCCGACATGAACCCGGACCACTGGACAGACATTGCCCGGAGTATCGCCGACAACTACGACAACTACGACGGCTTCGTCGTCCTTCACGGCACCGACACCATGGCCTACACCGCCTCGGCCCTCTCCTTCATGCTCGAGAATCTTCATAAGCCCGTGATTATCACAGGCTCGCAGCTCCCCGTCGGCGAAGTCCGCACTGACGGCGAGGAAAACCTCATAACTGCCCTCCAGATTGCCGCCGCTACCGACGAGGCCGGTCGCCCCATGGTACGGGAGGTCGCGATTCTATTCGAGAACTACCTCTGGCGCGGCAACCGCTCCACCAAGCGCAGCGCCGACAATTTCAACGCCTTCAAGAGCAACAACTACCCGTCCCTCGCCAAAATCGGCCTCGGCATTCAGTTCGACCGCGACGCCCTCGCAAAAGTCGAGGAAGTCCGTCCCCTCAACCCCCATTACCGCCTCGACCCCGCCGTCATGGCTATTGACCTCTTCCCGGGGCTCAGGGAAGAGGTTCTCCGCCACATGCTCGCCACTCCCGGCGTCAAGGGCATAGTGCTCCGTACCTACGGCGCAGGAAACGGCCCCACTTCCAAATGGTTCATCGATGCCCTCCGGGAGACTGTCGAGCGCGGAGTGGTCCTCCTGAACGTCACCCAGTGCGTGAACGGCGGCGTACACCCGACCCGTTACGTCGCCGGAGACATCCTTTCCGCCACCGGCGTCATCTCCGGCTCCGACATTACTTTCGAGGCCGCCATCACTAAGATGATGTACCTCTTCGGCATGAATCTATCGCCTCAGGAAGTGCGCACCTATCTCCGGCAGCCCCTCGTCGGCGAAATGACCGCTTTTGTATAACCCGACCACCTCCCCCCCAAGTTTCGGTCTATGAATATCAGACGCATCTTCCCATTCCTTTTCCTCCTGACGGTTTCTCTCGCCTCTCCGACGGCCGCCGGCGCCCAGACCCCGGCTCCTGCCGCTCACTCCGCGCAGTGGCAGGCCGCTGACACTCCCCGCGAAAGCGCCTGGGTGTTCATCGAAGACCCGGCCTCCGCTGAGAAAATCGACATCGCCGTAAGGGAACACTACGTCCTGATTTCTGTTAACCGTCCCACACCAGTCAAGGTCTTCACCATCCTTGGACAGCCCGTCGCGACCCGCACGATTCAGCCCGGCACCGTCCGACTCCGCCTCCCTATCCGGGGTATCTACATCCTCAAGGCCGGCGAGACAACCCGCCGCATCAACATCTGACCCCACCACTATTCTTTCGCCATGCTTAAAGTCAAGATAATAAATCGCTCCGGAAACGAGCTTCCGGCCTACGAGACCCCCGGTGCCGCAGGAATGGACGTCAGGGCCTGCCTCGAAAAGCCCGTCACACTCGCTCCACTCGAAAGAGCACTCATCCCCACGGGCCTCCGCGTTCAGCTCCCCGTCGGTTATGAAATGCAGATTCGCCCCAGAAGCGGACTCGCCCTCAGGCATGGCATATCGCTCGTCAACACCCCCGGCACCGTCGACGCCGACTACCGCGGCGAGATTGGCGTTATTCTTATTAATCTCTCCAACGAACCTTTCGTCGTGAACGACGGCGACCGTATTTGCCAGATGGTCATTTCAAGCTACACACGCATAGAGTGGGAACCCGTCTCCGAAATCGACCGCACTGTCCGTGGCGACGGCGCTTTCGGCCACACGGGCATTTCCTGACCTATGAAACGCACTTCCCGATTCCTTATCTTTGCAGCACTCGCGGCCTTCTCTGCCGTCTGGGCCGGCGCTAAACGAATCGATTCCGACGGCACCCGGCGCGACCGCGACAGGCTGAAGGCGGCCTATATCTACATCGAGGCGGCCAACGCTTACGCCGACGAGCGCTTCGACGACTATTACATGCTCCTCAGGCGAGCCGCCGCTCTCGACCCCGACGATCCTTTCATCGCCGGCGAAATTGCCGAGATGGACATGATTTCACCCCTCACCGACAGCATCCGTGGCGAAAAGGCATACGCCGACATCCGCCGCCGCTTCCTTGCCGCACCCGCCGACCTCCAGATCGCCGACTCATACATCAAGGCCGCATCGAACATCGGAAACGTCGACGACCTCCTCGAGGCCTGGACCATTCTCGACTCTCTCCGCCCTGACAGAGCCGACGTCTCCCTCAACCTCGCCCAGGTCCTCGTAATCAAGTCGCTCAGAGGCGACTCCGCCGCATATCCCCGCGCGCTCGCGATTTACGACCGCCTACTCGATGCCATTCCCGGCGATATCGGCATTACTTCCCAGAAAATACGCGCCTTCTCCGCATGGCGCGACACCGCCTCAATCCGGCACGAGATTTCACGCCTCGTCGCTACGGCCCCCGACAACGTCAACATCAATCTTTACGCCGGCGATACATACGCCGCCCTCGCCATTCCCGATTCCGCTCGCAAATACCTCGACCGCGCCCTCGAACTCGAGCCCGAGAGCGGAAGAGTGTTTATCGCGAGAGCCAGGTTCTTCGAGAATTCCGGCGATAAGGAAGAATTCGACCGCGAGATTTTCAATGCCCTCCAGGCCTCCGACCTCGAGTTTGACCCCAAATTCGAAATCCTCGCGCACTACGTCTCCGGGCTCTTCTCCGACCCCGCCAACCGCCCGCGAATCGACGCCATGTTCGCCCGCCTCCTCGAGCTTAACCCAGGCGAACCCCGCCTTCATGCCCTCTACGGCGCTTACGAGGAATCTCAGGACAACAACGACTCCGCAATCGAGCAATACTCCTACTCTCTCGACCTCGACCCAATGCAGAGCGATATCTGGATGGCATACCTCCGGCTCCTCAGCATCGAGGAACGCGTCGCCCCCGCTCTTGAAGGCGCCAGACGCGCCATGAAGCTCTTCCCCGACGAAATCACATACCCACTCGCAGCCGCCGGAAACCTCCTCTTTCAACAGAAGAAAGAAGAGGCCCTCGCTCTCCTCGACAGCGTAAGCCCCGCAGCTCTCACCGACCCGATCAAGGCTTCGAGGCTCCATGGCTTCCGTGGCGACCTCTTCGAAGCCGTAGGCCGTCGCGACAGCGCATACGCAGAGTACGACCGCGCCATCCGCCTCAATCCGCGCAACTCTATGGCCATGAACAACATGGCTTACTTCATGGCTCTCGACAGCATTAATCTCGACCTTGCCAAGACTTACGCCTCGATGGCCGTATCCGACGAACCCGAAAACCCGACATACCTCGACACCTACGCCTGGGTCGAGTTCCGACGCCGCGACTTCCCCGAAGCCAAACGGCTCATCGATCTGGCGATGCAGGCTTACCTCATTCCCGCCGATTCAGTAGTTGAGGAAGTCTGGATTGACACGGCCTGGTCCGAACAGGACTCGGCTCTCGTCGTACCCGAAGAAGAGGTGGTCGTTGATGAGGTCAATGAGGTCCTCGAACCTTCAGGCGAGATTTTCGACCATGCCGGCGACATATACTTCTGGAACGGCCTCCACAAGGAAGCCGCCGAATTCTGGGAAAAAGCCGCTATTCTCCTGCCCGAGGATGAAAAAATCAGAAAAAAAGCAAAATTCAAAACTTATTTCTTTGAATGACCGCATTTTATAGACATACTCTCGCCATTTTAGCCGCGGCAGCGCTGATGCTCGCCGCCGCGTCCTGCCATAAGAAAGCCCCCGCCGGAACCGAACCCGTCCCTCCCGTCGATTCCGTCCCTGAGATTATCACACCCCCGCAGGCTTCTCTCCTTCCTCAGTTCCCGGCATCTTTCGGCAACTGGACTTCCCTTGAGGTTCCCGTCTCCGTAAATCTCTCGGCCCCGAAATCCCTCGGCGCCTCCGGGCGCGCCACTTTCGTAAACGGCCGCGAAATTCTGATTTCCCTGCGTCTCCTTGGCTTTGAAATCGCCCAGCTCTATGCTGACGAGGACTCCGTTTTCGTCCTCGACAAGGTCCACAGGTACTATGCCGCCGAGTCCGTAGCGCGCCTCGGCGCTCAGACCGGCCTCACTCTCGCCGACATCCAGGGATACCTCCTCGGCCGCCCGCTCCGGCCCGTGCCCGAACTTCAGGGCATTGGCGTCGTCTACGACTGGAATGCCTCCTCTCAGAGCCTCGCCGCCGTCGGATTCACGCGCAACGGCGTCCCCGCCGCCGCAATTGCATACGCCCCTTATGTCGACACCCCCGCCGGTCCGACAGCCCCCGAAATCAGCCTCGCCGCAAAGCTCGGAAAGACCGAGATTAACCTCGGCCTCACCTACCGCCTGTCTTCCGCGAAATGGAACGCCGTCTCCGCTCCTCTCGGATTCAGGCGCCCGGGCGACAACTACAGACGCCTTGACGTCAACCAATTGTCCAAAAATCTCTGATGCGCCGTTTCCTACCTTTCATTATCGCTCTTTCCCTCCTTCTCGGCTCCGCTCTTTGCCCCGTAGAATCTGACGCCCGCAGGCGAAAGCCCGCGCGCCGTGAGGCCCCCGCGCCTGCCAAAAAGAAGCAGGCGCAGAAAAAAAACGCCCCGAGAACCGCTGGAGACGTACGTCGCGAAAAGAAAAAGACTGCCGGGGAAATCGAACGCACTCAGAAGGACATTGCCGACAACGCCCGACAGACTCGACGACAGCTCAACAGGCTCGGAGTCCTCGACAATGAAATCAAGTCCTCTACCGCCAAAGTCGGCGACCTTCAGGCGCGGGTCAACGTAATTTCCCTGAAAGTCAAGGAACTCAGCGACACCGTGGACCGAACGCAGCTGAAAGTCGACCGCCTCCGCGACTCTTATTCCCGCAACCTCACTGCTATGCGCCGCCAGCGTCAGGGCGTCTCCGACATAGCTTTCATTTTCAGCGCCGGGTCTTTCTCCGGTATGATGAGCCGGGTTCGCTATCTCCGCGAGCTGTCACTCGCCCAGAGCGCGCGCACCCGTGAGCTGAAAGCTCAGCTCGACACACTCCGCCTCCGCCGACTGCGCCTCGATTCCCTCCGCGCTGACCTCGCCGGAACCCTTGCCGCCCAGAAGGCCGAGCACACCCGCCTCCGGAACTCACGAACATCCGCGTCCCTTCTCGTCGACTCCCTTCGCCGCGAAGGCTCCTCCCTTAAAAAAGTCCTCAGCGAAAAACAGGCCCTCGCCAGACGCCTCGACGCCGAGCTCGACCGTATAATCGCCGAAGAAGCCCGACGCGCCGCCGAAGAAGAAGCCCGCCGACAGAAAGCCGCCGAAGAAGCCGCACGCAAAAAAGCCGAAGAAGAAAAAAAGAAAGCGAAAAAGTCAGAGAAGTCCGAGAGGTCCGAAATCGACCAAAGGTCGCTTGCGAAGCAAGAGAAGTCCGAGCGCCCCGAGAAGCCCGCAACCCCTGTCTCGCCCCTCTCCGGCGGTTTCGCCGCCAACAAGGGAATGCTCCCCGCTCCCGTCGACCGGCCTTACACCATCTCCTCGGCCTTCGGCCGGAACTCCCATGCCGACCTCTCCCGTATCGAAATCCGGAACAACGGAATCGACCTCCGAACCTCTCAGGGTGCCTCCGCAAGAGCTGTATTCCGTGGAACTGTCAGCTCGATTTTCCGCCTCGACGGATACAACAACATCGTAATCCTGCGCCACGGAAGCTACCTCACCGTCTACGCCGGAATCGGCGAACTCAAAGTCCGCAAGGGGCAGGAAGTACTCGCCGGACAGCTGCTCGGGACCCTCGTCCCCGACCCTGACGACGACAACCACCCCACTCTCCACTTCGAAATCCGTCACGAAAAGACAAAACTGAATCCTGCCGAATGGCTGAGATAAACAAATCCGCCCGATACATCCCGTGAGCAATCTTACATCCACTGTCCTCAAGGCGCTCGGCGTATTCGGCGGAGTGCAGGGCCTCAACATCCTCGCAGGGGTGGTGCGCACTAAGTGTGCCGCTCTATGGATCGGGCCCGAGGGAGTGGGCCTCATGTCGCTCTTCGTACAGACCATCATGACGGTATCATACCTCACCCAGCTCAGCCTCCGTCAGAGCGCCGTCAGGGACATTTCTCTCGTCGCAGCCGACCCTCGCAGTCCCAGCGCTCGCCTCCTTGCTCTCAGCGCCCGGCGGCTCGGCCTCGTCCTCGGTCTCATCGGAATGTTCCTCACCATAGCACTCGCCCCCGAACTCAGCCGCTGGACTTTCGGCTCCGAAGACTACGCCAACGGATTCCGCATCCTCTCCCTTATCCTCCTCCTCACCTCATTTACAGCCGCCGACAACGCTATCCTCCAGAGCTTCAACCGCCTCAAGGCCCTCGCATCTGCCAATATGTGGGGTTCCATGCTCGGCACGGCCGTTATCGTCGCTTCACTGTTCTTCTTCCGCATCGACGGTATTATCCCCGCTCTTATCGCCATACCTTTCGGTGCCTGGCTCTTTTCGCGTCTGGCATCAAGAAATGTCCCCGGCCCCCCTGTCACAGCGCCCTCTTTCGCCCAAAGCCTCCGCGCCGGAAAGACCATGGTGGTCCTCGGTCTCTACCTCACCGTCAGCGACGTCGTGACCCAGCTCGCATCATACCTCTTCTCCATCTTCCTCAACCGAGAGGCCTCCACCGCCGATGTCGGTATCTACCAGTCCGGCTACACAATGGTCAACTACTACGTCGGAATGATATTCACTGCAATTTCGATGGAGTATTACCCCAGGCTCACCGCTCAGATTGATTACTCCCGCAGGACCTCCACCCTCGTCTCCCACGAAATGTCCGTCGCCATATGGGTGCTCATGCCCGTGATTGTCCTATTCGTGTGCTTCGACGAGCTGATGGTCAGGATTCTCTACTCCGGGCGTTTCCTCGCTATGCTCCCATTCATCAGCCTCGCGATTGCCGGTGTCGTTTTCAGGGCCGTTTCATGGTGCTTGGCATATGTCATGCTCGCAAAGGGCGACGGGCGCCCCTTCGTTGTAACCGAAATTCTGAGCTCCCTGGTCATGCTCGCCCTATACACCTCCTTATGGAAACAGCTCGGCTTCGTCGGGCTCGGAATCGCATACATCCTTTGGTATGCCCTCTACACTGCCATAGTCCTCTTCGTCTACCGGCGCCGTTACCACCTCACCCTCGGCAGAGGCATCCCAGCGCTGATTCTCTTCGCCGCCGCTGTCGCGATCGGAGCCTCGGCTATGCGTCTCTTCCTCGGCCCCGTAATCACAGGCGTCGTTTTCCTCCCCTGGCTTATTCCCCTTTGTTACTTCAGGTTGAAGAAATGGCTCCGCAAATGAACCCCTTTGTTACAAAACCGTCTCAAATTTAAATAAACTATAAGATTTTTAATATTCAGAAACTTTCGCCCTCCATTCGTCGTTAACACTGAAACATTACGCAGATATGATTACACGCGAAGTCATCGACACTCTATATAAGAAGTACTCCAAGGCCCCATCGAGCCCCGACTGCCTCGATATGCCGCTGCTTTTTGACTACGCCGCCGAGCACCATAATATCACTATCGATATGGACGGACCTGTCGACTTTATGGTCATCAACAGCATCGACCCCGATTCCCTCTTCCACAAGATTCCCCTCGCCAGAATCCACGCCATCGTCCCTTTTGAGGAATGGATAGCTATTGTCCTCCATTCCTCCATCATTTTCCTCAGCAGGAAATCTCCGAAATCAAGCATTCACATCAAGCCCGCGAAGCTATCCATTATCGACCGCGCGCGAATCGCCCTCGAAGGCAAGCTTGACAAAAATAACAGCTCACTCTCCGGATTCATTACTTTTTTTAGCTTGCGTTACTTGAATTATTTTTGTAACTTTGCATTCGAATCAGCAGGATCCCGCCGCGGCATCCCCTTTGATATTTGAATCCTCAAATCAAAAACTTTTTATCATAATGGTAAGCTACAAAGAACTCGGCCTCGTCAACACCCGCGAAATGTTCGCTAAGGCCATCAAGGGCGGTTATGCAATCCCCGCCTTCAACTTCAACAATATGGAGCAGCTCCAGGCCATCATCAAGGCCGCTGCTGGCGAGAAGAGCCCCGTTATCCTTCAGGTCTCCAGCGGTGCCCGCAAGTACGCCAACCAGACCCTCCTCCGCTACATGGCCCAGGGTGCTGTTGAATACGCCAAGGAACTCGGCTGGGAAAAGCCCCAGATTGTCCTCCACCTCGACCACGGCAACTCCTTCGAACTCTGCAAGAGCTGCATCGACTTCGGCTTCTCTTCCGTGATGATCGACGGCTCCCACCTCCCCTACGAGGAAAACGTTGCCCTCACCAAGCAGGTCGTTGACTACGCTCACCAGTTCGACGTTACCGTCGAAGGCGAGCTCGGCGTTCTCGCCGGCGTTGAGGACGAAGTTTCCTCCGACCACCACACCTACACCGACCCCGAGGAAGTTATCGACTTTGCTACCCGCACCGGCTGCGACTCCCTCGCTATCTCCATCGGCACATCCCACGGTGCTTACAAGTTCACCCCCGCACAGTGCACCCGCAACGCCGAAGGCAAGCTCGTGCCCCCGCCCCTGGCTTTCGACGTCCTCGATGCCGTTATGGAAAAACTCCCCGGATTCCCCATCGTTCTCCACGGCTCCAGCTCCGTGCCCCAGGACGAGGTTGACACCATCAACATGTTCGGCGGCAAGCTCCCCGACGCCATCGGCATCCCCGAAGAACAGCTCCGCAAGGCCGCCAAGAGCGCCGTCTGCAAAATCAACATCGACTCCGACAGCCGTCTCGCTATGACTGCCGCCGTTCGCCGCGTTTTCGCCGAACAGCCCCAGGAATTCGACCCCCGCAAGTACCTCGGCCCGGCTCGCGACAACATGGAGAAACTCTATCGCCACAAGATTGTAAACGTCCTCGGTTCCGCCGGCAAAGCCGAATAAACCTCAGACCTCATCATGATTTCCCTCAACTGCCTCAGCAACAAGTATTGGTGGCGCCGCCTCGGTCTCGGAGCGGTAAAGCCATCATGCGTCTGCGTTTGGTAGTATAAGGAATAAAAATTCACCTTTTCATGAACCGCTCCCTTCCCGGAGCGGTTTTTTTATTTATACACCTAAAAAAATGAAACAACAGAAATCCGAATCCTACTCCTTCGCCGACCTCCTCCCCGTCGATGCCGACGGCTTCTACGGCGAATTCGGCGGCTCCTACGTCCCCGAAGACCTTCAGAAACGCCTCTCCGAGCTTCGCTCAGCCTTCGACGAGGCAATAGTCGATCCTGCCTTCCGCGACGAATTCTCGGCCCTCATGCGCGACTACGTGGGCCGTCCGTCGCCCCTCTACTTCGCCCCCGCCCTAAGCCGCAAATACGGCGCCCGCGTATACCTCAAGCGTGAGGACCTCAACCACACCGGAGCGCACAAAATCAACAACGCCATAGGCCTCGGACTCCTCGCCCGGCGCATGGGAAAGAAAAAAATCATAGCCGAAACCGGAGCCGGACAGCACGGCGTCGCAGCCGCCACCGTCGCAGCCCTCCTCGGAATGGAATGCACCGTATTCATGGGGGCTACCGACATGGAACGGCAGCGCCCCAACGTCCAGCGCATGCGTATGCTCGGAGCCAAAGTCGTACCCGCAACCGAAGGCAATTCCACCCTCAACAACGCCGTCGACGCCGCACTCGCCGAATGGGTCCGCAACCCCGATGCCTTCTACCTCATCGGCTCCGCTGTCGGCCCTCATCCCTATCCCGCAATCGTCGCACGCTTCCAGTCCATTATCAGCGAAGAAATCCGCCGCCAGCTCCTCGAAACCGAAGGCCGCGAAACCCCCGACTACGTAATCGCCGCAATCGGCGGAGGAAGCAACGCCGCCGGAGCCTTCTACTACTTCCTCAACGAACCCACAGTGCGCCTCGTAGCCGTCGAAGCCGCCGGAAAAGGCGTAGACACCCCCTACAACGCCGCCACAATCACCGTCGGCGAAACTGGCGTCCTCCACGGCTCGCGGACAAAAGTAATGATGGACACCGAAGGCAATCCGCGCGAGGCATATTCCATCTCCGCCGGTCTCGACTACCCCGGCATTGGCCCCCTCCAGGCCTTCCTCGCCCAGGAAGGACGCTCCACAGTCCTCACCGTCACCGACGACGAAGCCCTCGCCGCAGCCTTCCTTCTCGCCCGCAAAGAAGGAATCATCCCCGCCATCGAAAGCTCCCACGCCCTCGCCGCCCTCGAAAAAATCAACTTCAAACCCGACGACATCGTAGTAGTCAACCTCTCCGGCCGAGGCGACAAAGACATGGAAGCCTTCATGAAAGCCCACTAAAAAAACCGCGGCCGGGACTCCTTACAACACAAGAGCCCGGCCGCCAAGTTATTCCACCCTCCCCCAAGTCCCCCGGCCGTCCAAGCCGTCCGAACAGCCCGAGCCGCCCGAGCCGTCCAAGTTGTCCGAGAAGTCCGAGAAATCCGAGAAGTCCGGAAAAAAACGAAAGGCGCCAGCGAAGCGCCCGCGCCTACCCGATAAGGCATAAAAAAAGGGCAAGCTTACTACATCGCACCGCTACGACCTCCTACCCTTGCTTCGGTCAGGACCTGGGGGATTCAGAGGGAGCTGGTCGTGTAGGACTTACCCGACAACAAAATTACAAAATCCACCCCAATCCACAAAATCTTTAACATTCCCTAACGTCAAAACAACCGCCAAAAGTCCCCCACTTATCCGCACGGCGGATCAGTACCCCGTCATCCATCCGAAGGGCAGTTCTGTGTAAGCTCAGCAAGCACCGTCGCCTCCCGCCGTCAATTATCCGGATGGAGGTTCAGTGCCCCGTCATCCATCCGGAGGGCAGCTAAGTGGAAGCTCAGCAAGCGCGCTCGCCTCCCGCCGTCAATTATCAGGATGGAGGTTCAGTGCCCCGTCATCCATCCGAAGGGCAGCTTAGTGGAATCTCAGCAAGCGCGCTCGCCTCCCGCCGTCAATTATCCGCACAGCGGTTCAGTGCCGCGTCAGTCATCCGAAGGGCTGTTCAGTGGAAGCCCCGCAAGCGCAATCGCCTCGGTCCCTCAATTATCCGCACGGCGGTTCAGTGCCCCGTCACCCATCCGGAGGGC
>ERZ825137.2404-NODE-2404-length-21852-cov-7.255494_pt1 | contig 21852 bp, 14 predicted proteins | sample MGYA00519873_ERZ825137 | MGnify/ENA primary metagenome ERZ825137 (study PRJEB31778, sample SAMEA3449190) | human gut metagenome | biome: human gut; feature: human-associated habitat; material: faeces | place: United Kingdom | collected 2010/2012 ...
GCAAAATGGTAAACGAAAGGAAGAGATCTCATGAAGAAAAGAAATATTTTTAAACATCTGTTTTTATTCTGTCTGCTGGCAATGGCAGTAGCTCTCAGTAATCCAACCGGACATACGACTGTATCGGCAGCATCAAAAGCATCCTACAAAATCATAAATAAGAAGACGACAAAGCGAAATAACAAACTGACAGCAAGGTATCTGTATCAGCTGCCGCAGCTAAAAGGAAAAAGTGCAGCAGTTAAGAAGATCAACAGATCCTTAAAAGCTGATTACAAAGCAACACTCAGCAGCAAAGCGAGCTTATTTGATGCGTTAAAAAATTCACCATATTCGTATTATTCAGGAGAATACTTTTACACTACAAAATGCAAAGTAACTTATAACAAAAAGGGATATGTATGCTTTAAGTTTACCTGCGACTGGATGGCAGGCGGTGTTCATAATGGCTGGGAATATGGACTTACTTATCGCCTGAAAGACGGGAAAAAACTGGAGATCCAGGACGTTGTGAGAGGAGATGATTATACCATCAAACAGAAAATCGCAAGTGCCTATTCACAGAAAGTTTCCAGTGCCGGCTATTCCCCGATCATGCAGAAAGACTGTTCCGAGTTTCAGTTTTACATCAAATCAGCAAATAAAGTAGTTGTATGTTTCGGACCATATCAGCCGATGGGAGGAAATGGACATACTTCTGTTACGATTAAGGGGAAATTGAAATAGTATATAAAGAAAAGGAATGTTGAACAGTAAGCTGAAAGGAAGCGAGCGGAATGAAAAAATGGAAAAAACGAATCATAATGACATTGCTCATAGCATTTGCTTTGAATTTTAGCAATGTAGCGACAATTACAACACAGGCAGCATCAAAGAATGTGACAGCACAATATAAGAAACAAGTTTCAAAAATACTCAAGAAATTCGATCTGTATTTTGGCTACAGCTTTGGAGAGGGCATGAAATTCAAGTATGACATCTATACGCGAACCACGATGGTATATTATAATAATCTGTTGTCCATTCATGGAAAATCTCTTGATTATGCCAAAAACAAATGTGCTGCAGATATGAAACTTTATTTCGGAAACAAAAAAGTGAAACTGAAAAAATTCTCAGGTTATACGTGGAAACAGCCTTCCGATTTGATTGTAAACAAAGATAATGCGATTTGTTATGTGGGTGGAGATTGGGGATCAGGACTTCCGACAGGGAAGATCGTTAAGATCCTCAAAAATGGTAAGAAATACAGTGTGAGTTATGATATGAATATGAAAGATACTTTGACAAATACTTATTATCGCTATATGGGAAGACTGAAAATAACTTTGAAAAAAGCGAAAAATAAAAACGGTTTTGTGATTACAGATATCAAAAGAGTGAGAACGGAGAATGTTAATATTTAAACAGTTTGTACTGTAAAAGTGAAATAAGCGAAAGGTGTGGATTGGATGAGGAAGACAGTTGATAATTGTGCAATATTAAAAAGTATAATGGTATCGTAATTTAAGACACTTCAAGAGACATTTCTTAATGAATCTGATATACTGTAAACACTACAGAAAGGGGGGATTTTCTCCCCTACCCAGTTACATATATCAGTTTATTATAAAATGCTTAGATTTTTGTCTTGACAACTGAACCACTATATTGCAAAATACGTGAAGAGTTGAGGCGTTTTTGGATTAAATTAAAATTAGGGAAAAGGCATGTGAAATACGATGATGAAAAATAATTATATAAAACAAAAAAGAAAAGATCAAAATCCGGTAAATCATTGGAAAATTTTTGAGGGACGGTTGGTATTCCTTCTGGCAATGGTGATTTTGTTTGTTGTTGCATATACTTTTATTTTACAACAAGCATATACCAAAACTGCTCTGAAAACAGAAATTGAACGAGATATTTCCAGTGCAGATGCGGTTCATAAGCTGGTAAATAACAGACTGGGACGAAAAGATTTTAATGAAATAAAAAGTAAAGCTGATGAGAATACAGAACTATTCAAGAATATGTCGACATATATGAATGAAATCAGAACGCTGAATTCTACGAGATATATTTACACAGCAACCAGAAATGAAGACGGTAGATTGATTTACGTTGTAGACGGACTGGATCCATCGGCTGGTGACGTCAGACATCCAGGAGATCCGATTGAAAAGGAGATGGTTCCTTATATAGAAAAAGCACTTTCTGGAAAAACAGTATATTCTCAGGATATTGTTGATACAACATGGGGACCTATTTTTACAGCCTGTTATCCTGTGACAGCGGAAGATGAATCTAATGAAGTGATAGGTGCTTTCTGCATAGAAATGGATATGCAGAAAGCGTATGGAATGGTTGAGAAGACGAATAAGCTAAGTATTGTACTGGGATGCATTACAGCGTGTATTTTGTTAATATTATGTACCTGTGGATATTCTGCATATAAGAAGCAAAAAGAAAATGAGCAGAAACAGCAAAAACTGTTGCAGGAAGCTGCAAGACTGGCCGATTCAGCTAATAAAGCAAAATCAACATTTCTGTTTAATATGTCTCATGATATTCGTACCCCTATGAATGCAATCATTGGATATGCAGAATTGGGAGAGAAACATTTAAAGGAGCCAACTATATTAGAGGATTACTTTGAAAAAATATTATTGTGCGGAAAGAAAATGCTGCATTTGATTGATAACATTCTTGAATTAGCACGAATCGAAAACAACAAAGCAACGCTGGATGAAACAATAACAGATGTTTCTAAAAACTTTGATTTATGTATTGATATGTTTAGGAAACAGATAGAAGAAAAACATCAAACACTGAAAGTCAATAAGAACATTCGATATCCATACTTGTATATGGATGATGCAAGATCATCTGAAATTACGATTAACATTTTGAGTAATGCTGTGAAATACACGGGTGAAGGCGGTAACATAGGCTGTACATTGAACCAATATCCCGGCGAAAAAGAAGGTTGGAGTGTATTAGAGCTTATCATAGCAGACAACGGAATAGGAATGTCAGAAGAATTCCAAAAACATATTTTTGAATCATTTTCACAGGAACGATCTTCGTCAGACAGCGGAATAGAAGGTAGCGGACTTGGCATGGGAATTGTGAAGAAACTGGTGGATTTAATGAATGGCAAGATCACAGTTCAGAGCAAACCGGGAGCAGGTTCTACTTTTACAATCACGCTTCCATTAAAAATAGCAAATGCGGAAGAAAGGAATCCGAAACATGCAGACGGTCAGTTGAATATCAAAAAACTGGAAGGAAAAAGGGTTCTTCTGGTAGAAGATAATGACTTGAACGCAGAAATTGCAACGGAACTTTTGACGGAAGAGGGAATCATGATAGAAAGAGCGGAGAACGGCGTTGCATGTATTGATATGTTTAACAAAGCAAAGCAAAATTACTACAGTCTGATTCTGATGGATATTCAGATGCCGATTATGAACGGATATGAAGCATCCAGGAGAATTCGAGAACTGAAAGACGGTAACAAATCGCAGATTCCAATTGTTGCAATGACAGCAAATGCGTTTGAAGAAGATAAGAAGATGGCTTTGGCAAGTGGCATGAATGATCATGTTGCAAAACCAATAGATATGAATGTATTATTGCCGACTATTATGAAATATATGTAAAGGAAGAAAGAAGGACACTGATTTTGCAGTCAGTGTTCTTCTTTCATATCAGTCGACTAAAGAAAAACATTTTATAGATTTTACCTTTTTCCCCGGTTGGCATACCTAAATATGGAGTATTGCCCTGTATTCGAGCCAAACAAATGAATCGTGGGATTTCAATTTCTGTGAAAGAGAATCAATTGCAATTTAAATTTGGTAAATCTACGTTTGGAATACAACGGAAAGATAGCAAAAAACAATAATACGAAAGGATGTGCCAAGGTGACTTCTCCATTACCTTGGCACATCCTTTTTGTATTATTTCCTTTTGATTTTTGTGCCGAATATATCGGAAACAGTAGCAAACATTTTTATTACAATATCTGGATTATTTATAGCTCACATGGGAATGGATTTTACGGAATACTTAAACAATTACCGGCTTATAATGGCGGCAAAGCTTCTCAAATCATCCGAGGAGTCTATTTTGATGCTCGCAGGTTCAGTGGTTTTGACAGCCTGTCTTATTTTAATTGTATTTTTAAAAGAAAATATGGTGTTTCACCCGGAATTTACAGAAAAGTATAGAAGCTGTCGAGAGTCACTCGTGAATGATTAGATTGTTCGACTGTTTGGAGATTCCTTTTTTCTTACTTGCTGAAAGTGATGGATGGAACGTATAATAGTGTTAATCATTAGAAAGATTGTAATACATCGGAGGGATACATTATGACAAAAGCAAAATGGAAGCTAAATACGATTTACATATCTGAGCGATTGCAGGAAAGTTTACAGCCTATTTCTCATTGTGCTATGACCACGGTGGTTGCACCTATGGGATACGGAAAGACCACTGCGGTAAACTGGTATCTCAGTGAACGTACCAAGGTAGAGCAGCTGCATATCATTCGCATCAGCGTGTACTCCGATAATCTTGCGATTTTTTGGAAAAATGTACAGGAGGCGTTTACTCGTGCTGGCTTCTCTTTTCTACAGGAGTATTCTTGTCCGGTAGACGCAGCAGGCGGCGGATTGTTGGTTGATAATCTTTGTCATGTGCTGGCGGGGGAAGTGTCCTGCTATCTCTTTATCGATGATTTTCATCTACTTACGGATAAACGAGCTTCGCTATTTCTCTGTATGTTAGCAAATCGGTTACCTTCAAATATGCATCTGATTGTAGCAAGTCGGGACCGTTTTTTGCCTGCTGCAGAGGCGCTGCGGCTTGGAGGAAAGGTGTATCAGATTGGCACAGAACAGCTACGCCTGAATCAGACTGAGCTTGCCACTTATGCCCATCGCTGTGGCACAGAGCTTTCTGAGACACAACTGAAAAATCTGCTTTATTCCAGCGAGGGCTGGTTTTCAGCTGTGTATCTGAATCTGCACACACTTTTTGAGCGTGGTGTGTTGCCTGGTCGTCATTCTGATATCTATGCTACATTTACCGCTGCTATGATTGATCCGCTGCCCAGACCGCAACAGAAGTTTTTGGCGGTTATGGGGCTTGCCGACGAATTTACGGTCGAAATGGCACAGTATATCACAGGTGATGCGGATGCGGGGCAAATGCTTTCTGTGCTGACCGAGCAAAATGCCTTTGTTACGCGCCTGCCGGACGGTACGACGTATCGTTTCCACCACATGATGAAAGAATGTGCCGAGCGCAGTTTTCTGAAAATGAAAGCAAAAGTGCAGCAACTTTATTGGGAGCGCTTTGGCTTGTGGTATGAAGAACATCGGCAGTATCTTCACGCGATCGCTGCTTATGAAAAGAGCGAAAATTATGATGCACTGCTGAGGGTCATTCGCAGCGACGCAGGTATTCTGTTGGCGTCGTTGAAGGCTGAGGATGTACGGAAAGCGCTGGATAAATGTCCTGCCGAAACGTTGAAAGCACATCCTTTTGCAATTTTGGTGCTAATGCGTCGAATGTTCACATGGCGACAGATCCCGAAAATGATGGAACTGAAAGAGTTATTGATGACAGCAATTGAGGAACATCCGGAGATGCCCGAAGAAGAACGTGGCAATTTACTGGGAGAATGTGATCTTATTTTAAGTTTTCTTTGCTACAATGACATCGGCGCCATGAGCCGCCTGCACCGTAGTGCCAGCAGCCAGATGTCGCACTCAGCTATTAGTATCCAATCGAGCGGTGGTTGGACTTTTGGCTCGCCTTCCGTTCTGATGATGTTTTACCGTATGCCGGGAGACTTGAAAAATGAACTTGCTGAAATGGATGAGTGCATGCCTCATTATTATAAGGTCACCAGTCATCACGGACAGGGAGCGGAGACCATTATGCGCGCAGAGGCGTTGTTTTGTCAGGGAGATTTCACTGATGCGCACATTGAGTTGGAACGCGCCTATACACAGGTCAAAGAAAATGGGCAGATTAACATGGCGCTTTGCTGTGATTTTCTTTTACGCAGGCTCTCGCTGTATGTTGAGGTAGAGCAACGTTATACTTTTGAGGAACGATATGCGATGTTGTTGCGTTATCATGATGCTTCGTGGATTAACCTTTGGTGCGCTACCAGCGCTTATTACCATGCATTGTGTGGCAAAATTGACAAAATTCCGGAAGTTTTTTTAAAACATCGGCTTTCGGACGTTAATATGCTTGCACCGGGCAAGCCCATGATGGAGATGATTGAAAATCAGGTGTATCTTGCAGAGGGCGCTTATGCCAAGGTGGTAGGACGTAGCACACAGCTGTTAGCTGTGTGTGAGACCATGCATTATGTGCTGGTAGCTTTGCATATTCAGATTCAGACTGCAGCAGCTTATGAAAAGTTGGGTAAACTTGAGGAAGCCCGTATATGGCTGAAAAAAGCACTTTCGGATGCTGAACCGGATAATCTTGTGATGCCATTTGTGGAAAACTATGATTTTTTGAAGCCGGTGCTGGCATTGGAAATTCGGACCGACTTTATTGCACAGATTATTAAACTGGGCGAAGCAGCAAAACGTCGAAGAGGTGAAAATGTCCGACCAGCGGTATTTGTCACATTGACTGAAAGAGAGTATGAGCTCGCTTGTTTGAAAGTGCAACGTCTGTCAAATCGTGAAATCGCAGAAAAGCTGTTTCTCTCTGAGGGTAGCGTAAAGCAGTATGTAAATCAGCTTTATTCTAAACTTCATATTGAGGGCGATACCCAGACTAAGCGAAAGCAGCTTGCTGAGTTGCTCAGGCAAAAGAACTAACCTTTGGTTAATAGTTATTTTATCAAATCCACTGTACAATATTTGTACAGTGGATTTTTAGTTTCTTTAAGAATCCAAGGCGGCTTTGAGATATAGTTTATTATTTGAAGAAGGAGGGGAAGAGCATGCTGAAACGCTTAAAAAAGTCTCTGTCGCTTACTTTAGTACTGGCGCTATGTATGAGCTTTATCGCTTGCGGTAGCGATGGTAAAAGCGACGACAATTTTTCTGATGATTCGGATTCCTTCGAGGGGAGGGTTAAGGATTCAGAGCAGATCGCAGCACAGGACAATCCAAATGAAGGCTTAGGAGGTGGCTTAAACGAAGATGCGGTCAATGATTTCAGTGAATTTGAGGGGATTTGGTTGGGTGAAGCGAACAATGAGTATGATTCTATGGAGATTGACTCAGAGGGCAATTGGACGCTTTTTCTCAGTGGTGAAGTGGTGGATAGCGGCTATCTCTGCTATGAGCCGGAGTGGGAAGCTATCTATGCATATAGTAACCTGGATGATTCCGGTAGCCGTATTGCCATAGAGGACGGTCAGCTTTACAGTGCAGCTTATGGTTACTTTAACTATGGAGAAGGGATGGAAAATCTTTTGTATGAGGACGGGAGCCGTCTTACCGAGGACGACGAATCTGATTCATTGAGAGACGAAGTGCCAGAGTGGAACGGACGCTTGAGTGGAGAGTCAGACATCTACTGGAGCTGGGATTCCGAGCTTTGTCAACGAAATGTTTCGGAATTCAAGGGTATTTGGTATTATGATGGTGATTTGTCAGCGGAAATCTATATTGTTATTGACAGTAATGGCAATTGGAGCTATTACCAGCGTGCTCCCGGCGCTGAGCCTGCGGAAATGGACTATGGTACGTTTTCTTATTCTACGGATGAGGTGAGCACCTATTATGCCAATTCCACTTTGTATGACAGTGTGTCGTACCGAGTTTTTGAAATTGACGAGAATTCTCTGGCTTGGGGAGATGAGGGTGTTTATTATAAAATGGAATAAATGTGCTTTTGGCGGATTGTTTTAGATTCACAATAGAAGCATATCGTGCATTCTTTTAAACATGCCGAAAAACTTTAGAAGGAATGGAGGAAGGGGAGCTATGAAAAATACAATAGAACAGAAAATGACCATGATAGAGGAACAGTTAGCGCAGGAACTGAACAAAAGTAAGAGTGGCAAGTTGGGGGGTAAAATGCTTTCACTGTTGGGCGCAGTAATTGGTATAGCAGGAGTGATTCTGGGCGGCAAAATTGTGCTGGTAATCATCGGCGGTGTGCTTATCGGTTTGGGGCAAATGGTACAGGGTAAGTCCAGGGGAGAGACAAGCCAGCAGGTATTTGATACCATTGTGCCGGATATGATGAGCATGATTTTTGAAGAAGTACAGATAAATCCTGCTCCTCATCTTTTAGATGTGAAAGATACAAATATTCCATTGCCAAATCACAGCTATTGCAGTGGCAGCGGGTATGTCCGAGGCATATATCGTGGCTTGACTACGGAATTGTGTACAATTGAGTTAACAAGTGTCAGTGAAGTTCAGCGGGAGGAGACCGGTCTGTGGGAAAAGACGGAACAGAAGGTCTACACGGGACAGTGGATGCTGTGCGAGCTGAATCAGGAATTTTCTACATGGCTGACAATCTGGCCTCGAGACAGGATGGATAAACTCTTCAACGCCCAGACAATTAAGACAAACAACGAGACCTTTGACAAGCGCTTCAATCTGAGTAGTGATGATGTGCAGGCAGCCCTTCATATCCTGTCTTCTAGTCGCATAGCGCAGATTTTGACGTTGGCAGACTCTACCTTTGGTAGATTTTCTATGAACCTCAATTCCGATGGCAGGCTGTATATTGCAGTGCACAGCGGACGCGGTTTTTTTGATCTTGGTAAGGGGCGTGAAAATCCGGCACAGCTGTGCCAGCGTTTTACCAGCGAATTGAAATGGTTTACGGAGATGATGGATATATTTTGTTGTAGATGATTTTTTTACCGCTTTACTAATAGTGCGCTTTGCAAAAAAATAAAATCGCACATTGAATAACAGTTACCTGCATGATATGATTAAATTTATCAAGCTATAGTTAATAGTTATAGGAGTTCATGAATAAAGGAGATCTACCGTGCAGGTATCAGATAAGTTAATCAAACCCTTAACAGAAATAAAATATTTAAATGCGGATAATGTCAGCAGATATCGCTGTATTATGCGCATTTTTTTTGAAAATTATGAAAAATTGAAGTACTGGCTGTATCAGGAAGATATTTATGAAGAAATGATAAAAGATCCTTATTTTGCAGAGTATAAGCCTGAACAATGCCAGCAGGATCTGGCTATGCTAGTGGAGTGGAAAAATTTGAACACGATTCAGGATACTAGAAAAGTAGCCTCTATCGAAGCGTTTAAGAATAAAAAATACCGCTATCAGATGTCAGAATATAGTGTGGAAATTGAACGTTTGGTACTACGTTTAGAGAATCTTTTTATTGAGGGTGCATCACTGGAGCCAACTCTATTAGAACGAATCAGAAGAGAAATTGAGCGTTTTCCGGAAATGTCAGAGTTAGATGAAGATGAAGTTTATATCTGGTGGACGGATTTGAACCATGATTTTGTTCGTTTGAATCAAAATTATCAGGATTATATCCGGGATTTAAACAGCGTGAAAGCAGAAGAAATGATGCGTACGAAAGAATTTTTGATTTTTAAAGATCGCTTAATTGAATATCTGCGTAATTTTATTAAAGGGTTACAACGAAATGTTGGAGTAATCGAAGCGCATTTGCGGGAGCAGAAAGAGGAAGTCAAAGAGTGTGCGTTTGAAAAAATTGTCAAACATGAATTATTGATTCCACGAATGGAATCAGAAGAAATCACCAGGCGAATGATTGAACAAAATATAAGAGGAAGATTTCAGAGTATTTACGATTGGTTTGTGGGAGCAGAAGGTGCAGAAAATGAAGCAGGAAAGTTATTTGATGCAACAAATGAAATCATCCGTAGAATTACAAGATATGCAGCGCAGCTTAGTGAAAAAAATGCACTTGGTGCAAATCGAAAAGAAGAATACAAAAAAGTGGCAGAACTCTTTTTGCACTGCAAGGATATGTCCGAGGCACATAAAATGTCAGCTATGGTCTTTGGCCTTGAGCGACCGTATCATTTGGCAGGAGATTTAATTCGTGAAACGGACAGTATGAATCAGGGCGTGTATGAAGAAGTTCCCTTACAGCTTAACCTAAAGCCAAGAATACGTACGTATAGAGAAAAATCAAAGAGAAGCGGGATACGGGAATCTGCGGAGCAGAAACAAGAGACAAGAAGAAAGCTGCTTCAGCAACGACAAGAAGAAATGCAGCAGTTAAAGCAGTTAGAAAATAATGGAAGAATTGAGTTCGCAAAATTGCCTGTGTTGAAACCAAGAATACGAGAAATTCTTTTAAAATGGCTCTCTGATGCAATGGAAGACGTCGAATTTACTGCCAGAACAGATGATGGAAGACGTTATATACTGGATCGAACTTGCATGGGAGAAAAATGTGTTGTTCATTGTGAAGATGGAAATTTTACAATGCCGAAACTGGCAATTGTGTTTCAGGAGGAAATGTAGATGACAGAGCTGGAAATTCTTTTGAATCAGAGATGGATTTTAAAATCCGAAGAAAAAGAGAGATACTATAAACTCAGAGATTCGTTAGGAGAACTTAGAAAATTTGCAACAGAGAAATTGGGATGCCAGATTATAGATAATTCACTCTTGATCAAAATGGAAAAGATTCCTGTTATACCGGAAGAGTTTATGGGGATTCAGACATTTGCTTCAAAAGAAGAATATGCGTATCTTTGTATTTTGTTGATGTTTTTGGAAGATCGTGATGCAGATGGACAGTTTATTCTGTCTCAGCTAACCGAATATATCAGTGCTAATCTTACAGGAGAAATTTCAGATTGGACCTGTTATACAAATAGACGAAGACTCATTAAGGTGCTTCGCTATGCAGTGAATCAGGGTTTAATCGAGATTACAGATGGAGACGAAGAGACATTTATGGATCATGAAGCCGGAGAAGTGCTCTATGGAAATACCGGAGCATCCCGATATTTCATGCGAAATTTTTCCAAAGATATTTTGGAATATACAAAACCGGAAGATTTTCAGGAAAGCGAATGGTTTCAGGTAGATGAGGACAGAGGATTTGCAAGGCGGCACCGAGTATATAAGCGACTTTTATTTGCATCGGCTATGTATAGAGAAGATGGTTCAGATGAAGATTTTGAATATTTGAAATATTATGGCAGAAGGTTAAGTGAGGAGTTGGAGCAGATGTTTGACTGCCATGTGCACATTCACAGAGGAAGTGCCTATCTTTTATCCGGTGAAGATTGCAGGATGGGAAATACATTTCCGGGAAATAATTCACTATCTGATATTTTGCTGTTATGTTTTGGCGAGATAAGAACAAAAATCGAGTTAAAAGAATGGAAAACAGAGCCTGGGGAGATGTGCTCTGTAAATAAAATTGAATTTGAAGAGTTACTGAAGAAAGTAAAGAAAGAGTACGGAAGTGGATTTTCCAAGAACTACAGAGAAATGTCAGAAGGAGAGTTTGTAAAAACTGTAATTGATGAGATGGAGCGCTGGATGTTCTTAAAGAAAGAAGAGAGTATGCAACAAATCAAAATCTGTCCGGCAGTTGGAAAATTACAGGGAAGTTATCCAGAGAACTATTCAGGAGGAAAAGAAGATGAACAGTAGATGGCAGGCAAATAAAATCGGGTTGATTAATTTCTGGTATTATGACGAGCAGGAATTTCCATTTGTAAAAGGCAGGATGCTTCTTCGTGGTTCAAATGGCTCTGGAAAATCCGTTACTATGCAGAGTGTTGTGCCGCTTTTGTTGGATGGAAATATGAGTCCGGAAAGATTGGATCCATTTGGTTCGAGAGATCGAAAAATGAGCAGTTATCTTCTGGAAGAAAATGACGAACGGGAAGAGAGAACGGGATATTTATATCTTGAATTTAAGAGACAGGACAGTGAAACCTATCTTACTATTGGAATGGGGATTCGTGCAAGAAAAGGCAAGCCATTGGATAAATGGTATTTTAGCTTAACAGATGGAAGGCGGGTTGGAAAAGATTTTTTCTTATATAAAGAGACCCAGGAAAAGATAACGCTGTCTAAAAAAGAGTTAGAGAATCGTGTGGGCAATGGAGGAAGAGTAATCGACAGGCAGGCTGATTACATGGAATATGTAAACCGACAAATTTTTGGATTTGATACACCGGAAGAATATAAAGAAATGGTGGATCTTTTGATTCAGTTACGAACCCCCAAATTATCAAAAGATTTTAAGCCTTCGGTAATTAATGATATTTTGAGCGATTCCCTCCAACCATTGTCGGATGAAGATCTGCGTCCGATGTCGGAAGCAATTGAAAATATGGATGCAATGAATATGAATTTGAAAAGCAGACAGGAAGCACTCCAGGCAGCGGAAAAAATCAATGTGGTATTAAAGAAATACAATCGAAAAATGTTGTATGAAAAAGCAGTGAAGCTGGAGCAGGCAAAGGTAAAATTAGCAGAAACACAGGATGCAGAAAGAGAGCATGAAAAACGAAAAGCCCTTTGTACTCAGGAAACAGAAAAGTTAGAAACAGCGCTTCAGCAACTGGATGCAAAGCATGAATCGATGGAAAAAGAAAAAGAGTCTTTGAGTAAGAGTGATGCAGTTTCTTTGAAAAACAGAGAAGCGATTTTAATGAAGGAGCTTGAAAAGCATAAAAAAGATGTAACAGAGAAAACTCAGTTTTTAGAGAGAAAGCAGGAGCAATATCTGGATGTAGAGAATCAGGTCAGAGCAGAAGAAGAGCGAAAATATGAGAAAGAAAAAGAAATGAATGTGCTTTTGGAAGAAATGGAAGCTGAGGCTGAAACAATGGCTTTTGAAGAACATGCATTTATGCAGGAAGAACTTTTAAAAAGTCAGGAAAAACATTATAAATTTAATTTGCACCAGCAGCAATTTGAGCATACAAGAGAACAGATTAGTAAAGGCTTGGAACTTTTGTCAGAAACAAAAAAGTTGGAGCAAAAGAAAGATGAATTGGTACAAAAACGAGATCAGCAGACGCGTCGAATGGATTTGGTACAGCGTAAAATAACGGAGTTGGAAAGTGTACTTGTACAGGTGGAGAATGAGTGGAAAGAAGCGTTATACCAGTGGAATGGAAAGAATCAAGAACTCACTTTAGACAAAGAGGTGCTTCAGAATTTAAGTAATTTTGCAGATTCTTATGAAGAAAGCTCGGATTTTGCGTTGGTTCGGCAGAAAGTTGCAGATGTATGGATTGCTATGAAGACAAAGTTAGAGAGTGCGTTGGAGAAAAGTAAGCTGGAAGCCGAAACAGTTCAAGCAGAATTGGCAGAGGTTCAAAAGGAATTAGCTGCGTGGAAAAATCAGAAAGAACCGGAACCAGTTCGCTCAGAAGCAGTAATCAGGAATCGACAGCGGCTAAAAGCAATGAATATTCCTTATCAAGAATTTTACAAAGTGATTGAATTTGGGATGGAATTGGACGAAACTGCGTGCAGTCGTTTGGAAGAAGCATTGCTTAGTATGGGAATTTTAGATGCAATTGTAGTAGATGAACAGTATAAAGAGCGAGTATTGCAGTGGGAAGCAGGCTGTGAAGATCGTTATTTATTTGCTGGAAATAAATATGCAGAGAAGAGTCTGCTCGATGTGCTGGAACTGAATGAGGCAGTGAATGATATTTTTTCTAATCAAAGATTGACAAAGATTCTGGGAAATATTGCCTATGATACAGAAGCTGATTTAACAATTTTGCCAGACGGAACGTATCATATGGGAGTTCTTACCGGAACCGTTACAGGGGAGTATGAAGCAGGATTTCTTGGGCAAAAAGCGAGAGAAAAGCAGAGACTTGTAAAGATAGAAGCATGTAATAAACGATACTTTGAATTAAACGAAAAACTTTTGCAGTGCAAAGCAGAACAACAACAGTTGTCAGAGAGAAAAGAAATTTTAAAGAAAGAATACGAAACACTTCCGACAGATCTTGATATGCGGGAAGCACTTCGTATGTTAAAAGAGCAGGAAAATGAATTTAAACTATTAAAGAACGAAAGTGATAAACTGGAAGAAGCATTAAAAGAAGTAATTGAAGTATTTAAGGCACAAAAGAAAGAAGTAATTGTGATTGCAGAAACGCTTTATCTGGAGTGTTCGTATTTGGTTTTTAAAGAGGCAAAGGCTGCTGCGGAGGAATATGGAAAACATTTGGTTGGATTAAAAGCAGTTCACGAAATGTTGCTTAGAAGTGAGGAATATTTGTCGGTCTCAAAAGAAAGATTAGAGGATTTGGATGCAGACATGGATCAGATTCGCTACGATCTTGCATCGCTTCAAAGGGAAATAACAAGAAAAACAGAAGAAAAAAATTCTATCGTAGAACAGTTAAGCTTGACGGATTACGAAGAAATTAAGGAGCGGCTGGATAACTGTATTTCCTGGCTTCATACTTATCCGGAAAAATTGCAGGAAACGGTGCGCAGAAAGACTCAGTTGCAAGAAGAGATAAAGCAGATGGATGCAAAGTTAGAAGAAACTCGGGACAAAATCCAACTTTACGAAGAGAAAACAAAGTACTATTCTAAATGTTATGAAGCAGAATATAATCTGGGCTACGTAGAAATCCCAGACGAATGCTCAAAAGATTTGAAACAGGTTAGAGCTTATTTAGAAGCAGAAGGGAAAAGCCTTAATAAAGATACGCTTATTAATAATTTAAACAGCGCATATTTTGAAAACAGAGGATTCTTAGTAGACTATCAGTTGATGCAGAATGAATTGTTTGAAGAACTGGAAGTAGAAAAAACAGATGAATTTACTCCAAAACGACTGGATATTTCCGCACGTTATCAAGGCATAAAGATTTCATTTGCAAGTCTTATTACGCATTTAGAAGAGGATATCAGAGAGTTAGAAAACCTGATTAAGGATGGAGACCGTGAACTCTTTGAGGATATTCTTGCTAATACAGTCAGCCGTAAGATTCGCGGAAAAATCAATTCGTCCATCGCCTGGGTACAGAAAATGAATTCATTGATGAATGGAATGAATACGTCAAGTGGTTTGAAGCTTAGTTTGAGGTGGAGAAGCAAAACAGCAGAATTGGAAAACCAGTTAGATACAAAAGAACTGGTAGAATTATTAAAAAAAGATTATCGCCTGATGAGCGAAGAGGAAGCTTCCCGGCTTTCAGTACATTTTCGTTCAAAAGTAGAAGAAGCGCGGCAAAATGCAAAAGACAGTGCAGGGATGGTATCCTTTTATCAGATTATGAAGGATACGTTGGATTATCGAAAGTGGTTTGAGTTTCAACTATTCTGCCAAAAAAGTGGAGAGCGGCAAAAAGAGTTGACAAACAGTGTTTTTGGAACATTTAGTGGCGGAGAAAAAGCGATGTCGATGTATGTGCCTTTATTTTCAGCAGTAGTTGCTAAATATCAGGGTGGAAGAGCAGACGCGCCTAGATTGATTTCACTGGATGAAGCGTTTGCCGGAGTAGATAATAAAAATATTCGGGATATGTTCCGCCTTATGACAGAATTCCAGTTTGACTTTATCATCAATTCTCAGGTGCTTTGGGGAGACTGTGATACTTTGGATGCACTTGCAATTTATCAGTTAATTCGTCCGGAAAATGCGAAATTTGTTACGGTGATGCCATATCTCTGGAATGGGCATAAAAAAGAGTTGTTAGAAGATGAGGAAAAGGTAGAAGAGAGAGGAATCGAGATTGAGCAGGCGGCAAGAATCTGAGCAACTGAAGAAATGTGTAGAATATTTTCGGCAAAATTCAGTATGGGAAAAGGTACTGAACGGTTTTTTTGAAAAATATGCTTCTTATGGAAGATTCTCAGGGAGCGTTCGTGTTCAGAGCTTATCGCCGGAAGAACTGGAAGAATTGGAAGGATTCTTTGGAAAAAGTTTTCATCGGCAAAAAAGTGTGACAATCTCTGCTGAAAAATTTCAAAAAGTATTAGAAAATAGTCGCTATAAAGGACTTGCACCGGAAGAGATTCTGGAAAGCTATTTTGGAAAAGCACTGTGTAGCAAACAAGAAGAAAGAATCTTAAAGGCGCAGAAACAGCAGGAATTGCTACTGCGCATGAGTAGCGAGTATGAGGGAACACCGGCACAGGTGGAGTTGGAATATTTCATGCAAATGCTGAAAGGAAATTCCAGGGAAGATTTTGAAGAACTGGAGCAACAGTTAAAGCTTTCCGCAGAAATATTTAATAAACTGCCATACAGGAAAACACAAAAAATATACCTGGCAGTTTTTGCTGCAATGGTGACTGGAAATCCACATGCATTTGACCAAGGCACTGTGGGAGGCAGACTTCTTTATCAGATAATTCAGAGAAATTTGGAATTACGAAATTTAATAATAGGGCAAATAGAGACCTTTCCGGCCTATAAAAGACAGAGAAGTTTTCTTGCAGCCGGAATTTTGCTGGATGATGTTTCGAATTCTGTAATGTTGTATCGGGTGGAGGCAGTGAAAAAAGATGGAGATATGCATAGTGGAGTGGCGGGATTTCAAAAAGAGCAGGATATCCTTCAGATTCCACTAGGTGTGATTACGGATTGGAAAGAAGTAAGATGCTTGCAGCAGAAAATTTTAATTGTGGAAAATCCATCTGTTTTTGCAATGTTGTGTGGTAAAGAGGAATATTCCTGTATGTGTATGAATGGACAGCCAAGACTTGCCAGCTTGATGCTGCTTGACTTGTTGGCAGAGTCAGGCACGACTGTTTATTATTCTGGAGATTTGGATCCAGAAGGGCTTTTGATTGCACAGAAACTGGCAGATTACTATAAAGGGACGTTTTATTTCTGGCATATGGAGAGCGAAGATTATGAGCAATGCAGATCAAGTGAAGTAATTTCGGATAGGCGGATGAAAAGCTTGGATAAAATTACAGATGCACGATTAATTCCGGTGGTTGACCAAATAAAGAAGTACAAAACAGCAGGATATCAGGAACGGCTGTTTATTTCATAAATAAAATCCTTTCGTTTGTCATAGGCTCTTTCCACTTCCTTTGGAGGTGTGAGGAGCCTTGTAAATTCGTTTAGTACTCCCACAGAAACTTCTTTAAATTTACTATCCCATGAGAATGTCGGGATTAACCTATACAATGTCTAAATTGGATATAATTTATAGCCGTAATCCTTTAATATCTTTAATGCGTGATAAGATGGTATTGCAGCTGCAGTTGATAATGCCAGGCAGTGTGTCAATGACATTGTACAGGAAGTATTCCATTTCATCACTTGACGAAGCAACTGCATGTATATGAAGTTTGTCTCTTCCTGTAACACGGTAAATCTGTGTAACTGTATCATTTTTATACAATATATCTGTTACCTGCGATAGATAGTCCGGCTTTATTTCAATTTCAAAATAGCATGATACAGCACCACTAATTTTTTGAGGGTTTATTATTGTTGTATATTCTTCGATTATACCTTTTTTCTCCAAGCTTTGAATTCGGGCTTTTACTGCTACTCTGGAAATACCGGTTTTTTCACCAATATCAGAGTAAGAGATACGTGCATTTTCTATAAGCAACTGGATAATCTTCTGATCCAGTTCATCTAAACCGTCTAGGTACATAATTGTCCCTCCTGTAAAATAATATCCATTGCATATCAAATATCATACCATTTATATTACAAAAAGTAAACGATAGCTTGACTTAGTTACTGTGACTACATATAATTATTACATAACGAAAGTTATAACTTACATTTTGAATACAGATAAGCATTCCCCCCGCTTCAAGTGCGCAGAGCACTAAACGGCGGGTGAGGGGGATGCTTCTGTCAGTGGGAGTTGAAAGCTCCCACTGACAGATCGCAAAGCGACTGCGTTCATGAGCAAGTAGCGAAGCGGATTGCAAATGTCCGCTTTACAATACAAAATAATTTCTGATGGAGGAGAAAATAAGATAATGTCCAAGGATGAATATTTGATCACAGATGCGCCTCTGAAAGCATTGACTGTTTTTGCAATGCCTATGATTTTAGGCAGCTTTTTTCAACAAGTATATAATATGGCTGATTCTATTATCGTTGGTCAGTTTGTCGGCTCTTCTGCACTTGCGGCAGTTGGTGCTTGCGCTGCACTTACGAATGTCTTCATTTGTATAGCCTTGGGTGCCGGTGTAGGCGCAGGTGTGCTTGTGAGCCGTTATTTTGGAGCCAGAGATTATAGTAAAATGAAAACAATCGTGTCAACATCATTGATTAGCTTTCTGATTCTAAGTATACTTCTGGGGGTTTTTGGTTTTTGCTTTTCCCGTTCAATGATGAACTTATTACAGACGCCAGCTGATATACTGGATGAAGCAGTACTGTATCTTCGTGTCTATTTTGTAGGCTTTCCGTTTCTGTTTATGTACAATATTCTTTCAACGATGTTCACATCTATCGGAGAGTCAAAAATTCCATTGGGTCTTTTGATATTCTCTTCTGTTTTGAATATATTTATGGATCTTTGGATGGTGGCCGGACTTGGTCTGGGTGTGTTCGGCGCAGCCCTTGCAACTCTCATTGCACAGGGGATTTCCGCAGTGTTTTCGCTTTTGATTTTCTTTAGTCGGATGCGCCGATATAAAAGTCATTTTGCCTGGTTTAATGGGCAGGAGTTGTATTCTATGCTTCAAATCGCCGTGCCATCCATTCTCCAACAGTCCACAGTATCAATTGGTATGATGATCGTACAGGCAGTTGTAAATCCATTTGGTACACAGGCACTCGCTGGTTATTCAGCAACGATGCGGGTGGAAAATGTTTTTTCATTGATTTTTGTATCTATTGGAAATGCAGTCTCACCGTATGTATCCCAGAATCTTGGCGCAAAGAAACCCCAGCGTATCAAAAAAGGGTATCATGCTGCACTGGTATTGGATCTGTGTTTTGCAGTTCTTGCTTTTATAATCATTGAAACACTGCATACTCAAATTTCCTCGTTATTTCTGGGTAAGGATGGAACCGCTTTGGCATATCAGGTGTCCGGGGATTATATGAGATGGCTCGGCTGCTTTTTTATTTTTATGGGTATCAAGATGGCAACGGATGGAGTTCTTCGCGGACTTGGAATCATGCAGCCTTTTCTCATTGCGAATATGGTAAATCTGGCAATCCGTCTGTCAGTTGCTTTGCTCTGTGCACCTCGTTTTGGCATCTCATTTGTCTGGCTTGCTGTACCAGCTGGCTGGTTTGCAAATTTTCTGATTTCCTATGTGGCACTCAGAAAATCGTGGAAAAAATTATAAGTAAGGGTTGACAAGGGGATATAGATACCATATAATCGTTCTAAATAGAACGAAGTGAAAGAAAGGAGAAACGCTATGTTTTTTTGGGATCAACATAAGACAATCTCAAGTTGTTATGAAATGCTTTCAAGAAAAGTATGTGAGAAATACCAGTTAACACAGATGGAATATGACATACTGATATTTTTGCATAACAATCCACGGCATAATACGGCAGCGGAGATTGTCAAAATCCGCAAATCCACAAAATCTCATGTGTCCTCTTCCTTGAAAAATCTTGAAAGCAGAGGCCTGGTAAAGCGAGTCCAAAGCACTGACAATAAGAAGCATATCGAGATTGTTTTATTGGAGGCAGCTATTCCGATCATAGAAGATGGAATTAAAGTGCAGAAGGAGTTTGCAAAAACGGTCTTGCAGGGACTAACCCAAGAAGAAAGGCGCATATGTACAGAAGTATTTAATAAAATATGTAAAAATGCGGATGAATACTTAAAAACGGGCGGAGTGAAAGAATGAAAAAAAGATAAATGAGTAGTGAAAACCCATAGGTTTGCCTATGGGTTTTCGTCACTCATTTATAAATCAAAGGATAAAAAGTAGTCTGACTGAAAATGGGGTTTGGAAAAGTCAGCGTGAAATATTCATGGAAAGGAACGAAAAGATGAAGAGTGAAATTGTATTATTTACAGATGGTGATGTTAATATAGAAGTTCAAATTAATCCTGAGCAAGAGACTGTTTGGCTGACTCAAAAACAAATGGAAGCGTTGTTTGAGGTTAAGCGCACTACAGTAAGCAAACATATCTCAAATATTCTTGCTTCAGGAGAATTGGATGAGACTTCTGTCGGCTTTTCCGACAGAAGTACGGGGGGAAGAAAACCTAAGATTTATAATTTGGATATGATTTTGTCTGTAGGGTATCGAGTTCATTCCAAAAGAGGTATCGCTTTCAGAAAATGGGTCAATAGTGTTCTTAAACAGTTTATTTTGAAAGGCTATGCGCTCAATGAAAATCATCTTCAGGCACTTAGGAAAACAGTTGATATTCAGTCAAGGATGCTTGTGGATGCACTTGACATAGAAGAAAAAAATGTGCTCAGAGCTATAAATGAATACACGGATGCATTGATTCTTCTGGATCAATATGACCACCAGGCATTAAGTAAGCCAGAGGGAAGTACTCCGATATACCGCATTACTTATGAAGATTGCGTTCAGATGGTTGGACAGATGAAGGATTCTTTTGAAACAGATGTATTTGGTGTGGAAAAAGAGACCGGTAAGGTAGAAGGAATTATTGCTGCAGTTTACCAAAGTGTATTTGGACAAGATGCGTATCCGTCTTTGGAAGAGAAAGCGGCAAATTTATTGTATTTTATGATAAAAGATCATCCATATGCAGATGGCTGTAAAAGAATTGCCGCATCACTGTTCCTGGAATTTTTAGACAAGAACAATGCGTTGTTCTTGGATGGAGAGAAGAGACTCAGTGATGGAACGTTAGTAGCAATTACATTGATGATTGCAGAATCAAAACCAGAAGAAAAAGAGGTGATGGTAAAACTGGTAATGAATCTGTTGAAATTATAGTGGCATTGCATTGTTTTTATATTACAACAGTATATGATTGGATGAACCAACTTTGTGCTCTTTGGGCACGAAGTTGGGAACTTTTGGGGTCAGACCCCATGAGTCCCGGATGGGAGATTGGGAAACTACGCTTTTCAGAATTCAAAGGACGGTATGATATTATAAGATAACAAGATAGGAGGGATGTGTAATGATGAAAAGTAAAAAGATCGATAAGTTATGGGAATTAATTATATTCTTGCTACTGGCGCTGACAGTAATAGTAGCACGTCCTGTTAAAGCGGCTAGCTCGACGCGGGTGGATTTAAGAACAGGGCATACTTATAGGTATTATGATGTTACTGGCAATGGCAAAAATGACAAGTTTGCAGTGAAAGCTGCCACAACAAGTGCGTATACCGGAAACGGATACTATGATACAGTTAATATCTACGTGAATGGAAAAAAGCAAAGTATCAGCTATAAAAAAGCACCGTTTTACAGATTAAATGCCACTTTGTACATCTTTGACAATGACAAACCGCTGCTGTATCTTGGTGCAAAAAGTGATAATGATCATAAGTATATCAATGGTATTTTGAAATACGAAAATGGAAAGTGGAAATATCTGCTGGATATGACGAAGGTCTTTGGCAATTATAAACAATATGCACGTGGTGAAGTGATCAGCAATAACGGAAAAGACCTGAAAGTACGATATGAGATAATGTGCTGGACATTGGGATTCTGCAGAGTAGATTATACATACACATACGAGAAAGGGGGATTAAAACGTAAGAGCAGTTACGGGAAAATAGTTAATTACTTTGCTTTGGATTCGGGAAAGGGCAAATTAACAGCAAATAAAACAATTCGTGCATATAAAGGTTGCGGAAACGGAGAAACAGCATTTGTTCTTAGAAAAGGAAACAAAGTAACTGTACAAAAGTGGAGATACACTGGTGGAAAACTTTATATTCAGCTGAAATATGGAACAAAAACAGGATGGATCAACGGACAGAAACAAAAACGGTTTGTAACATCAG
>ERZ825137.2407-NODE-2407-length-21822-cov-3.420131_pt1 | contig 21822 bp, 18 predicted proteins | sample MGYA00519873_ERZ825137 | MGnify/ENA primary metagenome ERZ825137 (study PRJEB31778, sample SAMEA3449190) | human gut metagenome | biome: human gut; feature: human-associated habitat; material: faeces | place: United Kingdom | collected 2010/2012 ...
GTAAGCGGTAATTATTTGAAATGTTCCAACTTGAGTTTAACCTACCAGTTCACCGAAACGATACTGAAAAAACTGCGTCTGTCACAATTGGATGTATCATTTTCAGCCACGAACCTGTTCACGATTTCGGCTAAAGAACTGAAGGGACAAACCCCGACCCAAGGAGGTTTCGCCAGCATCCAGTTGAGCGATCGGCCTACATATACTTTAGGATTAACTGTTTCATTCTAAAACATCGATTACATGAAAAAAATACTTGTTCTATGTTGCATGGCGGGTTTATTTTGCGGATGTTCCCATTTTTTGGAAGAACACTCGCAGGACCTTGCTAAAGTGGAAACTTTTTCCGATCTGGATGAAGTACTATTGGGAAAAGGCTATTTGCCATCAGGCAGATTCGAAAATAATACTTACGGAGTATCACCCGTGAATGCTTTTTTCCAAGCTACCCATCACATGGCAGATGAATTGGCTTTTAACGAACGAAGCAATTTAGGCGATCTTGCAGGAATACAACCCCAAATGTTCGGTTGGTACACGTGGCAACAAAGCGTCGGTCTACCATACGAGGGTAATTCGCGTACTTCGGAAAGCAGAGACTGGAAGCAGGCGTATTCCTGTATCAATATTTGCAACATGGTACTGGCTTCCGTCAATGACCTGTCCGTGAATAATCAAGTGGAAGAACTACAAAAAAAACGTATCAAGGGAGAAGCTCATTTCCTGCGAGCTCTTTATTATTTCACCTTGGGTAATTTATACGGACAACCGTATTGTACCAAAACGCTAAATACTCCGGCCATACCGATCAAATTAACAGAGTACGTGGAGGACAAGGATTATACCGTCAACACGGTAGAGGAAGTATATACCCAGGTTCTTAACGATTTGGATGAAGCCGAAACTCATCTAAAAGATAACGAAGTGAAAAACTATCCTTACCGGGCGGATATTATTACCGTTTATTTATTAAAAAGCAGGGTATATCTTTACATGCAAAATTGGAAGAAAGCCTTAGAATATGCAAACTTGGTATTGGATAAGCGTGACGGATTATTGAACCTGAATTCACATACCCCGGATACGGAAGTATTAACCAAAGCGTCGCCCGAAACCATTTTCTCCATGGGAGGATATCCATTGGCCGGTTGCATGTATTGTTCTAGAGAAGAAGAGAATAAGTATCCGGCTTACGTCGTTTCCGAAGATTTACTCTCGGCTTTTATCGAAGGCGATAATGATTGGCGCACACAATATTATATCATGAAAGAATCCATAGGAGGTATATCGACGAATTATGTCTACACGGATGCATGGGTACTCTCAAAGGTAAAGGGCTGGGAATACGGTTATAAGGAATCTTCCGACCATTTTATGTTCCGGACAGCGGAGGCATACTTAAATGCAGCGGAAGCGGCAGCTTATTCGGGTGACGAGACAACAGCACGCACAATGCTCAAAACGCTACGGGATCATCGCCTAAAAGAAAGCCATGACGTGACTGAAAGCGGAAAAGAATTAGTGGACCTCATCCGCCGCGAACGTCAGTGCGAACTATGCTTTGAAGGTCATCGTTGGTTTGATTTGCGTCGTTATACAGTGTGTGACAAATTCCCGTACTCTAAAAAGATTACACATCGTTATATCAAATACGTGAAATCAGGTTTCTATCCTGTCATCTCAACCCCAACCGAAATCGTGGAATATGTTTTGGAGGAAAACGACGCAGCCTACACGCTGACGCTCCCCAAAGAAGTTTTGGATTTTCAGAATACACTACAAACAAACCAACGCCCGGTTCGCAAAGGAAAATCGATACCTGTCGGTAATTAACAGATATATAAACGAAAGAAATATGAAATCAGAAATATTAATTTTTATGATTGCTTTGACAGGTTGTTTGTGTGCTTGTCAGCAAGAAGACGAGTTGGAGCCGCTTGCCGTGACCAATTCTTTTGCCATTTCGCCCGGAGCCACGGACGAGGAGTCAAAACTCAAAGAGGAGTTTTTCAATACCACCGGATGTCATCTCCTTTTCAACGATACGCTCCGACACGAATACAAGGGAACGGATGAGAACGGAAAGCCTTATTATGAAACAGAACTTTTAGGACTGGAATACCAGCTAACAAGTACAAGTAACTTTCGCTTTAAGTTTGACTATCTGCAAACGTTGGAACAAAAACGTCAAGTTACTGCATTCCTGCAGAATGATTTGCTACCGTATATTAAAAACGTGATGCCTTACTCCCTGTTAGTGGCTAACGGTATTGATGAATATCAACGAAATACCATGGACGTCAGTTATGATTATGTCGGTTCCCCGTTAACCTACAACAATTTACGCTGTCTAGCACTAAATGTCAGCAGACTGTGGGGATTGACTCAAGAAGAGCGTAAAGCTTATGCGCAGGACATTTGCTGTGAAATAATTTTTGCCTCTTTCGGGGGAACCGCGGGCAATAAGTATACAGATGGAAAAGCAGGACAGTTTTTCTCGATTAACTACAATAACTATTCCACTCCCAAGTCATACTGGTGGGATCCCACGAATATCTTGAACCCGTTGGAGTTGGGATTTTTGGAAGATCCTTATGAAAATAATTTTTCCTCCCCGAAAGAAGATGCCGTGGCTTATATCAAAGCCTGCCTGTCAATGACGGAAGAGGAATTCTTTGAAAAATACGGGGAGAATGACATCAATGGATATACCAGACAGAAATATGACATCATCAAACCGTTACTCGAAGCAACCGGAATTAAATTTAATTGATTATGAAAAAGTATATAATAGCTATATTTGCATGTTGTTGGGCGATATTCAGCTCATGCAGTGATGATGACAAGTTGCCGAATATCAATCCCGCCGCCACGGGTGAATACACGGACGAACGTGACGGAAATACCTACGGATGGGTACGAATCGGCGATCTGGAATGGATGACTTCCAACCTTAAATATTATCCGGAGGCACCTTATTACGAATGCACGTACGATCTATTCGGGGCTAACTATGCGGTTAAGGTTCGCTCTCATCTCCTCGATATCGATTTCGCGGCAGACTACAAGGAATATGGGAACTTCTATACCTGGGAAGAAGCTCGCACGCTTTGTCCCGAAGGTTGGCGTTTGCCAACCGACGAGGACTGGAAAAATCTGGAAATAGCATTGGGAATGTCTGCCGGAGAAGCCGATTCGGAAGGTTGGCGAGGAGACCAAGAAGCCACCCTTCTCCGCCAAGGAGCGGAAGGAACGGGCATGGCATTTCAATTAGGAGGCGAAGTAGCTGATGCAGAGTCTTGGGGACAATCCCCTTTCTTATGCTTTGTCGGTGAATACGGGTATTTTTGGTCGGCTTCGGCAGTAGAGAACAACGGTTTACAGACCACTACCGTCTGGTTCCGCAAAATATGTGCCCATTACACGACTGTCTACCGAGGATCGGTTACTCTGTCTAGATTGATGCGTGTACGTTGTTGCCGAGATGCAAAAAAATAATAAACTTACAAATAATCTTTATGAATAAAATTTTCTTTTTTATCGCGACATTGCTATTATGCAGTGCCTGCACTTCCCGCCCCGAAGGATTCGTGATACGGGGCAGTTTTCCCGGACTACAGGATGGAATGATGGTTTCTCTTCGCAGTATGGAAGGTGGAGCGATATTGGCCATGGATACGATTCAAGACGGCAAATTTGAACTACACGGCGTAACAGCTTCACCGCAGTACTGTAATTTGATAATCAGCTCTAACACCTCTTCATCCGACATGAGCAAAATGGTTAATATTTATATGTTTCTCGATAACTCCGAACTGACAGTGAACGCAGCCCATTTAGACAGTCTACAATTTGTACATCCTCTCATATCGGAAACCGCCATACCGAAAGCCCGGGTGGAAGGCGGTCCGTTACAGCGAGAGTTTTATGAGTATCGCGATACCTTAACGCCTTTGCTGTTGACGGCCTCGGAGGTAAATAATGCTTTAGCCATGCTGAATATGCAAAACGACCAATACACGACAGAGGAATACAACAACCGATTTGACGAACTATATCCCAAGAAACTGACAACGGAAGCAGCTATCGATGCTGCTAAAATGGAATTTATCCGCCAGCATCCACAATCTCCGGTATCGCTTTTCATCGCAGAAGGCTTGTTGAACACCATTTTCATTCGCACTGCCGAAGAAATAAAGGAACTGACGCGCATTGCCGAACAAATCGAGGATACCGTGCGTCGTCCCCGTGTCTTAAAAATGGCTGAAATAGCAAAGACATTGTACAAGGGAGCATCATACAAGGATATAGAACTAACCGACCCGACAGGCAAAACCGTGAAACTATCACAGTATATACTTCCCGACCACTACACGCTGGTAGACTTCTGGGCTTCGTGGTGCGGTCCCTGCCGCTGGGCCATCCCCGACGTGAAACAAATTTATAAACGCTATCCCCAAGATCGACTATCCGTGATCAGCATATCGTTCGACCAAAAGAAAACAGACTGGGAAACGGCAATGAAAGAGGAAGCCATGCCTTGGACCCAATTATGGACAGGCAATCGCGACCAAGTTACCGCAGCTCAGCGTGCCTACAACATCAGTGGCATTCCACGCTTGATGCTCATTGCCCCTGATGGCAAAATCGTTTTTAGCGGTAACGATGCTAACGCATTACGGGTTGCCGTGGAAGAATGTTTAGGGAAATAAGATATATCGAAAATTAGACAAGAAAAAATAATAGAATAATGAAAAAGCTCTGTTTTTTATTACTGTTCGGCGCTGCTGCTTGTACGCAGCAGCCTACCGATCATTTTATCCTGCGGGGTACAGTCCCCGGAGTCATGGACAGCACGAAAGTTACCCTACGAACAGTCACCCGCTGGGACAAAGATTTAGCTAGCGCTTACGTCATTGACGGGAAGTTTGAGTTGCGCGGGCAACTGGATGCTCCCACCCTATGCAAACTTAGCCTAAACAACGCACGTTCTTACGAGCTTGATTTTTTTGTCGAAAACGGCAAACTTACCTTTACCACACCACATATCGACAGTCTGCCACAAGCGTACGGACTTTACGACATCCGAAAAGAAAAGAACTATCGGGTGGAAGGTTCCACCACGCAAGATGCGTACTACCGCTACCAACAACAAACCCTTCCGTTGCGTTACGGCATACAGGAACTCCGCAAGCAGGCAAATCAAATCCCGGACTATAACAGTCGATTGGAAGCCATGAATGCGGAACTAGACAAAACAAGCCGGGCATTTATCCGTAACAATGACAATCTGGCTACCAATCTCTACATTGCCGGGACATTGAAGAAACCCGCATTCACCTACGATCAAACTTATCTTGACGAACTGGAACAACTCTTTGCTTCCTGTCAAGATACCTGTGCCGCACTGAAAGATTTCCGCAGTTATCTCCGTGATGCCTCCCGACTAGTCCAAGGCTCCCCGCTACAAGAGGCTGAAGTGGTCAATGACAAAGGAGAAAGTGTATCACTGATCGCCCAGTTGAACAGAGAAGGGTACACGCTGATCGATTTTTGGGCATCGTGGTGTATCCCCTGCCGAGTGAGCATAATATTCCTACGCGAAATATACAAAACTCACGGGGATTCAATTCGCTTCATCAGCATATCCCTCGATCAACAAGAGGCCGACTGGCAAAAAGCCCTGAAAGAAGAAAAACTGCCATGGGCACAATTCCGTAGCCTACCCGAACAGACTAAAACATTCACAGAACAATATAATCTCATTGGAATTCCAGCCTTCTTTATCATCGATAGCGAAGGACGAATCGTCTTTTCAGGCAGTTCCATGAACGAACTGACGGAACAACTACCTAAAATGATTACAAACTCTACACACTGACAATTAGCTGCATACCCACCCAATGGGAATCGTGAAGGGACTGTCTAACAATAAACCGTTAGCAGTCCTCTTTTTTTTCTTTTCCCAAATGATCTTTTTCCGATTTGCTTCCTTATGCAACTCTCAATGATCCTTCATGCTTTAAAAACGGATTTTTGGCGTAATTACTAATTACTTTCTGTAAATTATCCCACCCAAAGCCATATTTACCCCGGCACGCCGCAATCTTTTTGATATTATGTGCAATAGCTTTTAATCCGAACTCTATACCGACTCCGTTAATCCCTCTTAATCTGAACCGTCTGAACTTACCTGCTTCTTTAATATCTGCAAATACTGCTTCAGGTTCAACGGGTCTTTTCTTCCTGTGAAATATCCATTCTTCGCTGTTGAGCATATATCTGATTTTTTCTTTGTACCGGTTGAGCGTGTGATTCACTTCTATCTGTCTGTTCCCCATAGCTTTGTTACAAAGCCCCCGAACGGGACATCCCAGACATTTTGCAGCCCTGTATATACTGACCTGTGAGATATATCCTGCATCGGATTTCCGTTTTTCTTCCCGGATGAAAAACAGATACTGGCCCATTGGACAGACGTAGTAATTTCCTTTCGGGTTATAGAACAGATTCTGCACGAGGAAGGCATTTTTCTTGTACTTACGTTTCTGCTCCTGATGGAACATATTGTACTTTACGTAAGGGATGAGGTTAGGACCAAACAGGTATTCATAGTTCTGCTCACTTCCGTAACCCGAGTCGGCAACCACCACTCTGCTTTGTCTGCCGTAACGTTTTTCAAAACTCTCCAGGAAAGGGATAAGCGTGAGCGTATCGGTGGGTCGGTGATAAACGGCATAATTGGTAATGAACTAGTTTTCCGTGGCTATCTGTATATTGTAACCGGGCTTTAACTGGCCGTTTTTCATGGCGTCCTCCTTCATGCGCATGAACGTGGCATCTTCATCAGTTTTCGAATAGGAGTTGCGTTTCCCCATAATATCAAGAGCACGCTCATATTCAAGCATTTTCGGGATGTATTCCTTTGCTGTCTTTTCTACTGCCTTCTTTATTTTCTTCGGAACATCCGTACTATTCATCTTTTCCTTTATACGGGATGTCCGGGCCTGGAACTCTTCCACGGAAAGTTCTTCGTCCGGTCGTGTTTCATGGCTCTCCATTTCAAGAACCTCTTCTGCTTCGGAGAGGATACGGCGGGTCTTTTCCCTCAAACGGGTATCATACGTTTCTATACTCCCACGCCACACAAAGGTGTATTTATTGGCAACCGACTCGATTTTCGTGCCATCGATGTATTGAACTTCCAGGGAGACAAAACCCTCCGAATGAAGGAGTTCCACTACCCGCGTAAAAATAGCGTCAAAAGAATCCTTTAAGCGTTTGCCACGAAAATAATTGATCGTACGGAAGTCCGGACGTGCCCCGCCCGATAACCACATGTAATGAATGTGTTCCTGAAGCTGACGCTCGATTTTACGCGAAGAGTAAATATTGTTCAGATAAGCATAAAGCAATACTTTTAACATCATGCGAGGATGAAAACAGCTGTTACCACCTCCTTTATAACTGGCGAGCACCTGACTGACGTCGAGACGATCCACGATACTGTTCAGCACACGCACGGGATGAATTACCAGGCAAATTAATGTTTATACGGCTTTGGATCGCACGCTTTAATTATAATTCACTATAAATCAATATATCACATCAAGTAAACAAGGTTCAAAAAAAGGGAGAGCCTGAAAGAGACTCTCCCATCCTGCACATTATTTCTTCAACGTTTTTAAAATCAGTTCTTTGAGAGCCAATTTGTTGGGTGCAGGTGCATTGACAGAAACAATGTAACCTTTGCGGTCGAAAATTAGAAACCGAGGAACTCCAACGATTCGATACTCTTTGGCAAAACCTTTGGTCCAGCTGTTAATAAAGATCAAGTGACCGGCGAGTTCTTCGGTAGCAACAATCTCTTTCCAGCTGTCCCATTCGATGGAGGTTCCGATACAAACACTAAGAAATTCTACCTCTTCGCCTTCCAACTCCTTTTCCAACTGTTTGAAATAGGGCATCATCCTTCGACAGGGGGAGCACCAGGTGGCCCAAACATCTACGACGATGACTTTTCCGAGTAGTTCAGAAAGGGCCAATGAACTACTATCCGGTTGCATTCCTTTGAAATCAACAGCGGGAATGCCCGGTTTTGACCAAGCCAACTGTTTTTCTATTAATTCTAATCCGTTTTGATAGGATTTTCCGAAAAATGTCTTCCCCACGCTATCTATCAGTTGTTGGTATTGTTCATAATACCGAAAACGGGTGATTTCATTATACAAATAATGTTGTTGAAATTTAAAATCACTCAAACAGGTAGATTTGTATTTGAATGCTTCTCGCAATTCGACAGGATCACCGTATTTGTGCCATACGTATGTTCGTAACATCTCTCCAGCGTAAGGAAGTTGTAACAATGCAGTTTGTTGCAATGTATTTTCCGGCTGCATTTCTTGATAATAATTGGATAATCTTACCGTATCGGAAAGATTTCCGGCATTTCGTTGTAGGTAAGCAAGAGCATAGAAATCAACATCAGCCTCCATTTTAGCTTTTAACAAAGAGTTGAAAGTGGCATTGTCGGTAGCCTTCTCCGGTTTAAGTTGTTGACGAACTCGAAGCAGGTCTTCCAATTCCCGTGTAAAAGTTACCGGATCTGTGCTATACCCACCTCCGAAACGTTCATATAGAAAAGCATGTTCTCGTACTAAAGTTGCAGCTCGTTCCCATTGAGACAATACTTGATTTTCTGGCGTCTGTTCTCCTTCTAATACAATTCCCTTCGTTCGAAAGCGGAGCCGAATAGTTTCGTTTCCTTTCAGATAGAGCGGATGCATAACACCCCGTTCTGTTCCTAATAAATAGAAACCTTCTTGAGGCAATGGAACATTCAAATGGAAGCTGCCATTTGAATCAATTGGGGCAGAAGCAATAGGAATAAAACTACTCGCTTGACAACAGTATAGGTGGTACTCTTCCTGACGATTGATCTCATTTTTCCCCTCGATGGTCACGGAAGGAGCTGTACAAGCAAATAGCCCCACACAAGCAAGTAAACAAGTTATGAGTTGTTTCATGATCATATTTTAAATGTTGTTGTAAAGGAAGCACGCCTCCACAAAATCTAAATTTACGAAATATTTTACTTAAGCATGTCATTTATTTTAAGAATTGGTAGAATCGTAAACTGCCGTTCCCCAAGAAAATTGTACCAATTTGATAAATAATGCTTTTTTTACTTTGCCTTCTCCGGTGTATACTTTCTCTGCCGGCTGAATATTTCCGGCTTGTATCGGATGCAGGTAGAGTTTGTATTCTCCGTTTTGGTGGGTAGCAATGACAACATAATCGAACCAGTCCGGCTCACTGCCATAAGGAGCAAACTTAACATACTCCATATAGGTGATAGTTTCTCCACTACCAATGCCTAAATTCTGAGGGATCTCTTCCCAAGTATTTAATTTGCAGGCAAATACTTCATTACCTTTGGTATAATAAATGATATCGTTGTTTTCATTGACTGTTCTAAAATCTGCATTCAATACACCTAAATCGGAAGGCATCTCTACCATTTCTTTGATGGGATTGCTGTTTACTCGATTGATTAGAGTACCATCAATGTTCATCAAGTAATATTTGTTTCCATTTTTCATGATAGCATACGCCACATCTCCTTGAGCATATATGCTGGGGGATCTGCTACCCATAAAAATCAATTCCATATCCATATTGTTGGGTGAAATGCCGGAGTTGTCTGTGTACATTAGAAGGGAAGTACCTCTTGTTACACTACAAAAAGAGGAAGAGATTTCATCATACAACAGCGGTTGTTTTGCCCCGACAGCATGGTATTGAGAAGACAACCGATAATTGCCGTCCACTTTGATTGAAAATTGGGTGTAAGGGGCGCTATTTTTCATCGCCGGGATGGTGTAGAGGTGATTATCAACCACAGCATGAATATCACTGGGACCATTGAACAGGTGGGTTACTTTCCGATTTTGAGGGAATTCATAGAAGAAGTTGTCATAATCTCTGATTAATTTTCCACTATAATAGTCTAAAGCCACGATGTCCTGTTCGCTAGCGACAAAGACAGAACTAACCTTTACGTTAGCGTTCGTTGTTGAATCGAATTCGCTATAATAACGAGTGAAAGCTAAAGATACCGGGGCCCCGGCCATCTGTTTACCATTGATGCTGGAGATAAAATTGGGCATGGTCTTGGTAGGAGTGATCAAATCCAAATCGGTGCCATTGCTATTTTCTTTTAGGACCCACCAAGCGTCTGTGGTTTCTGTTCCCACGGTCAGGTTGTATCTCTCGTAAGCGTAAATACCTGTTGCTTTGTCCTTCGCACAGAAAAGCAAATTATAACTCCCGGTTCTTAAACTGATCTTGTAATCCAAGTCCTGTTCAAAAGAGATAGTGTCCACGTTGTTAGACCCACTGTTGAACGCGATAATACCCCAAAAACAGTCGTATTCCCGATTGGCCGGTGTAATTTGGGGTTTTAGTGAAATGGTATCGCCAACTATTCGGTTGTAGGCTTCTTGTATTCCCGAAACAGTGATTTCCAATTTGTCTGTATAGTCGTAATTGCCTTTGTCTTCATAGCAGGCGATTTCTAAACAGGCTATACACAAGGTAAATATAACATGTAATATTCTCATAATATGTCAATTAAAATTAATCATCTGGTTAAACGTTACTTGGGAAAGTAACCTCTGCACTATTGCTATCGTTCGGATTTTCTCGCAAAGGAGCTTTTCCACTGGCGATATTTGCCGGGTCATTATTGAAGGCATTCAACGCTTCTTGGAATTTCCCTCTCCAGAAAATCAGATTCGGTCGATCGTTGACCATTTGATCCAACCAATTTTCGTCCACTTTATCATGCAATACCTCGATCATCAGTTCGTGTTTCGGTTTGCTGTAGGCACCCAAATAGCTCTGCACGGAGCTATATCGAGTCCAATTAACAGGTTGTTCCAATTGGTCTGAAATATTTAACAACATAATTAAATTTTTAGCTTGTCCCAATTCTAAATCGTTGGAAACCACCAATTGTATACGAAGACGAACTTTTTCTGTTTTCAAAGAGTTATCACGGAGAACTATGACAGGAACATACCCGGTAATCTCTCCTGCTTTGATTTTTAATAATGCTTTTGCTTCTGCATCCTCAAAGGCAATATAATGTTTTCCGGCAACGGCAGAATTACTCCATTCCGTAACGATAGAATCGGTCAAATGGCCTTGGTCATCATGATTGTAGGTAACATCATATCCCGGAATTTGCACGACTTCAATCTGACGATCGTGGTCAGCCACTCTTCCGGAAATAGAAACAGGCAAATAAACGGTGTCTCGATTTTGAGTTCCCCAAATGAAAGAGTAGGTCATTTCATAATTTCCCGCTTCTTTCGGGCTGAAACTGATACGTGTGACATCTTGAAACAGGAATCCTTTTTCTTCCTGACATCCTGTAAACGCGATGCCCAAAAACAGTATAAATAAATATGTTATTTTTTTCATATGATATTCAATTTATTGGATGTAAAGACTTTCTGCTTTCGGTAAAGGCAACACGTAAATTGATGCAGATCCGACGGTAGAAGTTCCGAAAATTTTACTTCTACCCAAACGTTTGTAAGCATAGAAAGCTTGTCCTTCGCCGTAAAATTCCCGATTGTATTCTAAAATCAACGTTTCTAATAATTCTTCCGTGCTGCCAAAAGTTACCGGAGTAATATCGCGAGCAATACACACTTCTTTATATAAGTCGTTTGCATTTTGGATAGATCCACATTCCATCGCAATCAGATACATTTCGGCCAAGCGGAATAAAGGAATAGAGTTTTTGGCCAAAACCGGCATATTGGTAGCTTGAGTATATTTGGTTATATAGTAGTAATAGGTCCACCAATAATCGTCATATACCTCTTTCCACATTTTTCCACGACGGATGTCTGTAGTTCCTGAAGCCCAGAAATACTTTAATGTCGTGCTGTTGGTGTAGAATGTATTAGCAGCACTGATTTTAGAATCGCTCAGATTGTACACGTTCAAATTGAAAATGTGTTCAGAAGAGAAGATCAAGTCTCCATTGGCACAATCCGTGGTGGTACCTAAACGGAACACCGCGTTGCCGTTGGGATCTTTGGCATCAATTACTTTTTGGGCATATTTCAACGCTTCGCTTTTGTTTCCCAACCACAACTGCACGCGAGCTTTTAAGGCACAAACAGCATAATAATTCATACGCATTTGACGGTCGCACAAGAAATTATCGTCTTGAGCCACTTCCAATGTACTTAACTCTTTGATAGAAGCTGTAAGAATCGGGTCATTCGCTTCCAAACATCTTTCGGCTTCATTCAAATCAGCCAATAGCTTGATAATAAAATCGTTATAGGAGACCAGGTGATTGGGGACGATAGAAACTGTAGTGACGTAAGGAAGAATGGTTCCTTCGAACAAATTAGTCGGTACGGGACCGAATAGGCGCAATACATCGAAGTGGCAAAAAGCCCGGATAGCCAAGGCCTCTCCTTTGATAATCTCGTAGTTATTGCCCTCGAACACCTCTTTCCGTGCATCGATGTTGTTTAACAGTCCATTAACATCTGCAATTACTTTGTACAGATTTCCATAGAAACTATTGATTTTAGTTTCCACATCACCCTGTTCGTAATTATAAGCTTTTAAATATTTACCTAAATCGTCAGTATTAGTCCAATGTTGTGCTAACATTTCTATACTTCCGTAAGTCAAATCTTCTCCATACAGGGTATTCGACTTCATGCGGATGTACGCGCCAATCAAAACATTCCGGAATCCTGCTTCTTTTTCAAACATTTCGGACTCTTCTTTTTCAGCTTGTGGAGCAACCTCCAGCCAGTCGTTACAAGCAGTGATACAACACAGCAGCAACAGTATGAGTATGTAATTTATCTGTTTCATAGTATCAAATTTAGAATCGCATGGATAATGAAAAGGAGAAACGGCGAGAAAATGGATAAGACAATCCTCTTTCCTGTTTGATGGTCGACCAATAGAACAGATCGCTCAAGTCCCCGCTTATAGTCAAGGTCTGTATACCTAAATGCTTCTGTAACCAGGGATTATTCAAAAACTCGTAGCTGACGTACAGGTTTTGACCAATTAAAGTGCGTTCATCCTGTACAAAACGAGTGGTTGCATAGGTACTGGATTCGTTATTCAATCCTTTAAATAGGGTCTCGTCTCCCGGTTTTTGCCAACGGTCAGTAAATACCCGTTCGTCTACATTGTATCGTTTGTCTGCATTTTCTACTTTGGAAGCTAAAGTGGAGTTATACAATTGCCCTCCCAAACGATAGGCAAACGATAGATTGAGGGAAAGGTCACGCCAACGGAACATGGTACTGAAATTGCCCCGGTATTTCGGTTCGCTAACTCCACAATATACCCGATCGTTTGCATCCCAAGTGTACGATACCTCTCCATTTTGTTTTAAGAACATTTCGCGTCCGGTGCTGGGATCTATACCCATGGAGCGAACCGCATAAATGCTATTTTGGGATTCTCCTTCTCGAAGCACTTTATTCGGTAGGGTTCCGCCTTCCAGCAATCGTTTAGAGTATTCCGATTTAAGAGCATCTGATAGTTTAACGATCTCGTCTTTATTGTGTGCCAACGAACCGGTCAAAGTCCAGATTAATCTTCTTTCGGTGTCCCGAATCAAAAATCCGGTGGCTTTTAATTCAAATCCGCGATTTTTCACCTTACCGATATTTTCCACGTAAGAGGTAAATCCGTTAGATAACGGTAACTCCAAAGAAGAAAGTAAATTAGATGTTTTTTCCAAATAAAAATCCGCAATGAAATTCAAACAGTTATTGAATGTATTGATTTCGATTCCTAAATTGTATTTGTCAGTTTTTTGCCATTCCAAATTAGGATTGTCCAACGCTTTTTGATAAGCACCCATCCATTGATAGTAGCGGTCGTTTAAATAGTAGGAGTAGGTGGAGATGGCTTGGTAGGCACTGAAATTTTGAGAACCGGTCTGCCCGTAAGAAGCCCTTAATTTTAGGCGATCGATAAAATCAACCGATTTCATGAATTTTTCGTTATGGATGTTCCAACCGATACCGGCAGAGTAGAATGGTGCAAATTTTTTGTCTTTCCCGAATTGAGAAGAACCATCTGTTCTGTAAGCAAAATCTACATAATAACGGTCATCGAAAGAGTAGTTCAAGTTTCCAACAACACCCATCCGTCGAGTGATGTTTTCAGAACCTGTTGGTTTGCCATTCTCCTCGTATTGTAAAGCAGTGGAGAGGAAATCCAATGTTTCTTCCACAAATCCTTCTACCACGAAGTTGTAGTTTCTATATTTTTTCTGGGTCAGATCAACATTCAAACCGGCATAGAGCAGGTGTTTGTCGGCAAATATTTTGGAGTAATTCAAAGTCAAGGCAAAATCGTAATCGTAATTTTTACTGGAGCCGTAATTGTAGCGTCCTTTTCTAAAAATCCCGCTATCGGTTTTATATTGTTCTGCCTCAAAATCAGTATGTTGTGCTGGTTTAAAATCATCCGATTCTGAACTTTGGGTGGAAATGCCAGCTCTTCCACGAGCAATAAATCCTTCAAATGGTCTCCATTCGATGGAGAAATTGTTGGTAATGTTGGTATATTGCTGTTGTTTTAACAAATGTAAAGTAGCGTTATATAGAGGATTTCTGGGTAAACTGCTCAATCCTCCCCAATAGTCGGTGTCATTATCGAACAATTTGACGATTTTTCCATTGTCATCATACGGTTTCCAGTAAGGATTTAATTGGGTGTAATCGGAAAATGAACCGTAAGGAGAATCGTTAGATTTAGTAAAACCGATGGTCAACGCGTTCTGGAAGATTAATTTTTCGTGGTGATAGGTCAAAGTGATTCCCGCGTTAAAATTGTTGCGATCAGAATCTTTCATAACTCCAGCCACGTTATTATATTGAATGGAAACTGAGTAGCGGAAACTTTTGTCTCCACCTTCCAAACGGAGGTTATGGCGGTGCCCCACGCCCGTTCTTAATGGTTTTGATAGCCAGTAGGTGTTCACTCCCCTTTCCACATCGGCCAAGATGGATGCATATTTGGTTTTTAACAAATAATCTCTAGAAGGAGAATAACTTTCATAATATCCCGAAAGTTGTTCCAATTTCAACTTATCTTTGGCACTCAACAAGCGGTATTCTGTCAAATCGGGGACTTCGATGTTGACACTTCCATTATAAGTCAATGCCAATTTCCCCATTTCAGGCTCTTTGGTGGTGATAACTACAACTCCATTAGCTCCTCGAGATCCGTAAATGGCAGTGGAGGTACCGTCTTTCAATAACGTGATACTGGCAACTTCATTGGCGTCCAAGTCCATCATCCGTTCCAAAGTGATTTCAAAACCATCCAACACGATGAGTGGAAGATTGATACTGGTTTTGCTATTGTCTTGCAACTCCTCCAAATTGGGCAGGCTGGCTGCTCCACGAATTTGGATGTCTGGCAGATGATTCGGATTGGATCCCATTTCATTGTTGCTTAAGATATTAAAAGAAGGGTCAATGTTACCGATAGTGGTCAATAGGTTTTTATTACCGAATGTTTTCAACTCTTTTTCAGTGATGGTAGTTACGGCTCCGGTATAAGATTCTTTGCTTTTTTTAAAAATACCCGTCACGACAACATCTTCCAACTCATTTTTTGCCGGCTTCAACACCACAACAATTTCAGGAATCTCCTTGTTACTATCAATAACAATTTCTTTAGATTCCATTCCAACCATTGAAAACTGTAGTACATGTTTCCCTGCCGGGATTGAAAAGGTAAATTTCCCGTCAACATCTGTCGCAGCACCAATAGATGTTCCTTTTATCAACACCGTCACTCCCGGTAGGTGCTCTCCTTTTTCATCGGAAACCTGTCCGGACACCTTTACGGATTTCTGTATGATTTCCTTAGCTTGACGTTCCCTGATCACGATTACACCCCGACTCACCTCATAACCAAAACGTGTACCCTCGAAGATTCTATTCAAAGCCTCTTCGACCGTAACTTTTTCCAACTTCATATCCTTACAAGGAACATCTCTCAACACATTTTCATTATAAAGGATATTTACCCCACTCTGATCCTTAATCTTCATCAACACGCTACTTAACGTTTCTGAACGTATTTCCAAAGAAATCATTTTGTTCTGTGCGCTCACTGAAGTTGGTACCAAAACAACGAATCCAATCATCAGAAAATAAACCAAACGCATAACTAAAAAATTTTTTCTCCAACAAAGGGATGATGTATAATCATCCAATCGTTTTTTCTTCATAAATTTGTCAAACATTTTATTTGTATTAAATGAATAATATGTAAACGAGAGGGTATAAATAGTTGGTAGCTTGCTATACCCTCTTTTCTTTTATTAATTTCCTTTCCGTATATATACCGTTCGGTTCTTTACCTCAAATTTCACATTTACACCAAGTTCAAAAAGAGAAAGAAATTCTTGTATATCTGTAAATCTATCTAGGTTTCCAGAAAACTCTAACGCTTTCAAAGTACTATCTTCAAACACGACCTCCACGTTATACCATCGTGATAATGTCTTCATAATCATGTCTAGAGTCTCCCCTTGGAAGGATAAACGATTATCTTTCCAACTGATATAATGATTTACATTTACTTTCCGAACGATCGATTGGCTATTTTCTTTTTCAAATATCAGCTGTTCCTCCGGTTTCAAAATCACAGACGGATTTATTCCATCATCAAATTTCACTTTACCATTTACCAAGGTTGTAACCAGAGCTGTCTCATCCGAATAACATTTTATATTAAACTCCGTTCCTAACACTTCTATATTTCCTGATTCCGTTCTCACGATAAAAGGGGCTGATTTATCTTTTACCACGTCAAAATACGCTTCACCGCTTAAAATCACCTCCCGCTTACCACCGGCAAACATTACCGGATATTTCAAATGTGAATCAGAATTCATCCATACCCGTGTACCATCTGCCAATACCAACAAATACAAACCACCCCGGGGAACTATTAATTGATTAAAAACGACCGTATCTGTATTAGTTTGTTTCAAACGATTATATTCCAATCCTGTCGAGTCTGCAGCAATCAATACATTCCCGATCTCTTCCCAATTACGATACTCTTTTCCTAACACAACTTGTTCCCCGTCCGCTCTCACCAATATTGCTTTCATCTCCGCCGGAAAAATATTTTCCTGCTTTACAATCGTACTCGTTTTCGGCAACAACACTTCTATTTGTTTCCACTGCAACAAGATTACACAAACAACAGCCACACACGCTGCACTTGCCATCCACATTGCCACTCGCAAACGTTTTCTCCTTTCCATTTGATGTTTTAGCCGCAAAAAAGCATCTTTTCCTGAATAACGTTTCCGTTTTTCTAATTTCTTGCCCACGTACTCTACATCCCGTAATTTCTCCACTATATCATTCTCCTTCTTCTCTACCTCCTTCCCCTCGGCTAATAAGTTTTCTATCGCTTTGTCTACAACCACACGTGATTGATCATGTATCTCATCCCATTTCATATCATTTCTGTATTTATTTTCACAACAGACACTCGATACAAAAAAACGGGTGACAAGAAATTAAAAAAAATTCAATAATTCTACACGAAAAACAACCCGACAATTACCATCCAAACATCCCCTAATTGCTCACGTACAAAAGCATAGGCCCTCTTTTTTTGTGTTTTCACCGTATTTTCAGATATACCCAACTTCTCTGCCATATCCCTTACTCTTTCTCCTTTCATACTTCGTAATAAAATATCCCGTTGTTGCTCGGGTAAACGTGTGATCACGGTATAAAAACGAGTAATAGCCTCTTCCTCCAAGGCCATCTCTACAGCATCACTTTCATCACTAACGACTTGCCCCATCCACACCTCATGGGCCTTTTTACTTCTTTTCTGGTCTCGAACAAAATTAAGTGCGGCATTGTACACGGCACGGTATAAATAAGCAGTAATTACTTTTATATCTTCAAAACAGACAGTTGAAAGCCACAATTTCACGAAACATCCCTGTACCACATCTTCCACCATTTGGTCATTCCCCATAATTTTTGCCGCATAGCAACATAGTGGAGCATAAAAATAATCATATAGCTCAACCCAAGCTTTATCCTCTTTACGATTAACCCCATCTAAAAATTGCCTGTATTCCATCACAACTCTCTTAAATCTCACAAATATATCGATTCCAATATTATCTGCAAAAATATAGTTGTAAAAATCAAAGTTCGTCAAACCCTCTGTGCATTAGGCCAGATGTTTGTGCCACTTTTCTTCAGAACCCATCTTTCAATGAATACATTATCATTCCATTAAAAAAAAATGGAGTACATACATCTCACACTATTCGCAAACCAAGGAACTATTAAACACAAGAAAAAAACACTAAGCTATCACAACACAAAGACGTATCAAAGACGTTCGTGAACGCCTTTGATACGTCTTTGTAGCGAAGTTAATACGTCTTTAATCCCTAAGTACATCGAATATGCAACGGATAAACAACGTGTATTACCTTGAAAAAAGTTTACTGTAAACCAATTTCAGGAAATTACATTCCCCGTTCTCCCAGTCATTGTACCGGAATATAAATTTCAGTAATCAGATTTTCCGGCTCGGTATGATCCGGATGGTTCAGATACTTCTCGAAACCGGGAGTATCTCCCAACTTATAACCTTTTTCCGGAATCCACTTGGCATAAATTGTATCATACACGGCACGTAAGTTTTCATACGGTCCTTGATAACGAAATACCGCATATTTTCCCCCGGGAACTTCTTTTACACCAACCTCCCCTTTCGGCTTTCCGACACGGGGAAGTACAAGACACACATCTGTCCGCAATTTATCCTGCTCCGTCACCTTCGGATCATCATGGTAAACACAGATATGCTCCACTTCCGGGGCAAAAAGATTTTCTTCCCTCACGTAATTCCACAATCTTTGCCATGCCGCACAATAATCCAACTGATTATATGCACCCATTAGCCAAATGTAAATCACTCGTTTCGGGGCCAACACTCGTTCTTCAAACTCTAACTTCAAATCGGGTCTCATTTCTACTGGTTTCATAATCGTGCAATTTTTATTATTACGATATTCATTCGGCGAAATACCATAGAATTGCTTGAAACTTTTCGACAAAGAAGAAGGCACATCATACCCAACCCGATAAGCAATGTCCTGCACGGACAAATCGGAATAGCGTAACAAGCGAGCTGCAGTCTCGACACGTACCCGGGTGATGAAAGCCCCCACAGGTTCTCCCAGAAAGGCACGCACGATCCGGTGGAAATGCCAAGGAGAAAAACCGGACATCTCGGCTAACATCCCGAGATCAATATTCTCATCCAGATGATTATTGATATATTCCACGATCACGTTGATCCTTTTCAAATACTCTTCTTTCGTTGTCAATTTCTGTTCCATATTCTTTTGTATTTCGAGACAAAAGTAAGTCCCTGAATTGGGAGAGACTTTTCCGATCTTGCTAAATTAGTTCGCTTACACCTCCCCCTTCACAAATTGAAAGTCCAGCCAGTAAGTTGCCCGCTTTGCAGTGAATTTCAAAACACAATAAGTCGGGTCATTCACACCTCCGGGAAAATGCTCGATAAACCAATCCTGCCACAAGGCTTTCTTTTCTGCCTCGTCGGTAATAATCTCGATGTACCCGGTCAGCACGACACTGTTAATCTCCTTCTGGAAACACACTCCCGCTTTAGGATTCACCCGAAAGTGTTCCGTTTTCTCGGAATACGTCCGGTAGCAAACCAGATTGTAGTTATCCCCTCCGCTTTCACCTTTGACATCGGTACAGGACGGGGAAAACCGTTTTCGTCAATAGAAGTCAGTACCACACTTTCGCATTGCTCCAGTAATAATTCCGCTTTTCGTTTCAATTCTTCCATATATCCATTTTATTTAATTATAAATACAAAAGTAGAGTTCCGAGAAAAGAATCTTTTGTAAAAAATCGACTTTTATTCCCCTAAATAAGTGATCGGAGTATCTGCCGGTAAGGACGTGAAAACCATCGGGGAACTACCCGATAATTTCTTGAACTCCTTCACCAAGTGAGAAGAATCATAATACCCGCAATCGACCGCCACGGAAAAGAGGTTATTCCCGGAAACCTGACGAAGTACATCCATTGCCCGACGAAATTTCACGACCCGGCTATACTCTTTTGGCGTGTAACCCGTGGCATGTTTAAAACGACGTTCAAAATGGCGTTGACAGATGCATACCCGACTCATTAACTCCCGAATAGGTAACAATCCCCCGGACTGACGGATCACCCCGGTTGTCCACACGATTTGCCTGTCAACTTCCTCCGCATATTTCAACCGAGACATCAAAAAAGCTTCAATTACTTGCAATCTTTCTACCAACGTGTTTTTCTCCCTCAAAAAAGAAGCGAACTCTTCATGAAAAAGAAATCCCACGTCCCTCAAATGAAGTCTCTGCCCACTCAACTCCCCTAAAGGCTTTTTTGTGAAAACAGTCAACCCGCAGGGAGTGAATCTGACCCCGATCACGTGTAGAGATCCGGCACAAACCGACAACTCCGAGTAAGTCTTCATCGCTCCCACGAAATAACCGTGTAAAGGATCAATACCAAACCGATTTTTATCCTCCAGGTTACGCACATCATCCAAGTTAAAAATGAAATCGGTACAACCATCAGGCAAAATTATCATCTTCTCACCCATTTCCGGTGAGCCTTTCACTTCCCAATATTTGTCTATATAAGGAGATAACACCGGATGAGGGGAATATTCTTGGTACATGGATTCAATTATTGGTATCAAGGCAAAGCTACTAAAAAAATCCGGGACGACCATACCATCTCCAACACAGGCATCATTTTGAGAAAAGTCTCTTCTACAGGTAATTTGGGGAGAAATTCCACAACTGGGGCAAAATTTTCCACAATCGTAAAATTCAAGCAAACACACGTACAAACTGTTTTTCAATACGTTATCATTTTACCACACGAATGGCACGGGCATTGCCTTTGTTTAGGCATAGAATAAAACATCAAAACAAAAAACTATGAGAACGTTTATTTTTTTAGCAGTCAGTTTGTTTTCCATCGCCTTCCTCGGAAGTTGCGTGGAAAGTTCACAAAAATATAAAGCTTTGCAGGCAAAAGTAGATTCTTTACAAGCCGTTAGCAACGGACAAAGTGACGAAATGGATAAACTTTTAGCAGATCTGAATGACATTTCCGCCGGAATGCAATCTATCCGCGAGGCAGAACACATTCTAGCCATCGAATCACAGAGTGACACGAAAAACAGCAAGAGTAAAAGCCAGATTACCGCTTTAAAAAATGATGTGCAAGCACTTTCTGACGCTATCGCCGGTTACAAAGAAAAAATTGCTAAACTGGAAGGGACTAACAAAAGACAATCCGCTGAATTCAAGAAATTAATCGCCGGATTAAACGAAGAGTTAGCCATCAGAGATCAAAAGATCAACGAAATCAACCAGATTTTGGCTGCCAAAGAAAAGGAACTAGGTATCAAGACTCAACAAATAGCAGAACTTAACCAAAACGTGAGCAATTTACAAGAGGAATCAACTTCCCAGAAAGAAACGATTTCCAATCAAGACAAATCGCTCAACACGATCCACTACCTGTTAGGTTCCAGAAAAGGGCTAAAAGAAGCTAATGTGATCTCAAGACAAGGAATCTTCTGTCCGCCAATCGTTTCTTCTCAAGCTCAAAATGCAAAATTCGTGGATGCCGATATGCGTGAATTGAC
>ERZ825137.2414-NODE-2414-length-21801-cov-3.435712_pt1 | contig 21801 bp, 23 predicted proteins | sample MGYA00519873_ERZ825137 | MGnify/ENA primary metagenome ERZ825137 (study PRJEB31778, sample SAMEA3449190) | human gut metagenome | biome: human gut; feature: human-associated habitat; material: faeces | place: United Kingdom | collected 2010/2012 ...
GGCTGAACGATTTGGACGCCCTCGACCGCTACACGGCCCAGTTTACGCTGGTGGGCGGCGGCGGAACGGACTTCCGCCCCGCGTTTGCCCGCATTGCCGCGCTGCGCCGCGAGGGGGCGCTGCGGGACCTGCAGGGCGTGCTTTATTTTACCGACGGCAAGGGCATCTACCCCGCCAAACGCCCGCCGTTTGAGACGGCGTTCCTGTTTTTGGAGGACGGCACCCCGCCGCCCGATGTGCCGCCCTGGGCCATGCGCCTTGTTTTGCAGCCGGAAGAATTTGACCCGAAAGGACGATGAACCATGGATATTCAACGTGCCAAAGAGGAAATCAAGCGTTCTGTGCAAGCCTACCTTGCCACAGACGATATTGGCCGCCCGCTGATACCGCCCATCCGCCAGCGCCCCATTTTGCTGATGGGCCCGCCGGGCGTAGGCAAAACCCAAATTATGGAGCAGATTGCGCAGGAGTGCGACATTGCGCTGGTGGCCTATACCATCACCCACCACACGCGGCAGAGTGCCGTGGGCCTGCCCTTCATCCGGGAGCGGGATTTTGGCGGCAAGACCCGCAGCGTGACCGAGTACACGATGAGCGAGATCATCGCCAGCGTCTACGCCGCCATGGAGCGCACCGGCAAGAAAAACGGCATCCTGTTCATCGACGAGATCAACTGCGTCAGCGAGACGCTGGCCCCGACGATGCTGCAATTTTTGCAGTGCAAGACCTTCGGCTGTCATCAGCTGCCGGAGGGCTGGATCGTGGTGGCGGCAGGCAACCCGCCGGAGTACAACCGCTCGGTGCGGGACTTTGACATTGTGACGCTGGACCGGGTGCGCCGGATGGATTTGGAGGCAGACTTCTCCGTTTGGAAGGAGTACGCCTACAGCCGGCAGGTACACAACGCCATCTTGACCTATCTGGATTTGAAAAAGGATCACTTCTATCAGATCGAGACTACGGTAGACGGCAAGCGCTTTGTCACGGCCCGTGGCTGGGAGGATCTGTCCCAGTTCTTGCAAGTGTGCGAGACGCTGGATTTGCCGGTGGATGAATCAGTCATCGCCCAGTACCTCCAGCATCCGGCCATTGCCAAGGACTTTACCAACTACCTGTACCTCTACCGCAAGTACCAGACCGACTACGATGTACCCGCCATCCTGAACGGCAAGTACACCCCCGCCACCGTCACCAAGCTCCGGGCGGCACCCTTCGATGAACGGTTCAGCGCCGTGTCCCTGCTGCTGGACGGGCTGTTCCGCAGCTGCGGGGCGGCCAACCAGGAGGACGCCTTCGTGACCGAGCTGCACCAGGTGCTCCAGGCGATGCTGCCCCAGATGGATCGGGAAGATATGTGGGCGCTGACCAAGGAGGTCAGCCGATACGGCGACCTGCTCCGCCAGCTGAAAGAGTCCGGCCAGCCGGACAAGGACAAGCTGCGCCACACCCAGCGGATCTTGACCACGTTGGAGGGGTATCAGACCCAGCTGACCCAGGAGAACCTCCCCGCTGGTTCCTCTGTATCCGACACCCTCCGCAGCTGGTTCCGAGAAGCGGTAAAAAAACGCAAGACGGCCATCGAAACCGCTTCCGCCCAGCTGGAGCACGCCTTCCACTTCCTGGAGGACGTGTTCGGCGAAGGGCAGGAGCTGGTCATCTTCGTCACCGATTTGACCATGAACCCACACGCATCTGCCTTCATCCGCGCCAACGGCTGCGAGCTGTATCACCACTATAACCGCCTGCTGCTGTTGGACGGACGGCAGCAGCAGCTGCTGCGTGAGATCGCACAGTGACCACGGGAAAGGAGTCATCATGCACATCAACCAAGTATGGGCCGCCTATTTCAGCGGCACGGACACCACCAAGACCATTGTGACCGCCATTGCCCAGGAGATCGCCCAGGCGCTGGGCGTTCCCTGCGCCGAACTGAACTTCACCTCGCCCCAGGCGCGGGAACAGCACTACACCTTCGCCCCCACTGACCTGGTCATCTGCGGCACACCGGTCATCGCCGGACGGGTGCCCAATGTCCTCCTTCCCTTCCTGACCCATGGCTTCACCGGCAGCCACGCCCTGGCGGTACCGGTGGTGCTCTTTGGCAACCGGAACTATGACGATGCACTGATGGAACTGCGGGAGATCCTGGAGGCAGACGGCCTGCGGACGGTGGCTGGGGGCGCCTTTGTGGGCGAACACTCCTTCTCCACCATTTTGGGCGCTGGCCGTCCGGACGGGTCGGATTTGGACAAAGCGAGCGCCTTTGCCCAGGCCATCGCAGAGAAAGTCACCCAGCTGGACAGCCTGCCCACGGAGCCGGTAGCCGTCAACGGCTGTCTCCCTCTGCGCCCCTACTACACCCCCAGAGACCGACACGGGAAGCCCATCAACATCCTGAAGGTCAAGCCCAAGACCCGAGACACCTGCACCCACTGCGGTCTGTGTGCCCAGGTCTGTCCCATGGGCTCCATTGATCCCAATGACGTGACCCACTACACAGGCATCTGCATCAAATGCTGCGCCTGCGTGAAGAAGTGTCCGGTAGGGGCAAAATATTACGACGATGAAGGGTACTTATACCACCAGCACGAGCTGGAGGAACTGTACCAGCGGCGTGCAGAACCGGAGGTGTTCCTGTAATGGGCTTTTATCAGAACACCTGCAAGCCGGAGGGCTTAGGCGGGAAGTTGATGACTCAACTCATGAACGGCGGTCACCACGCCAAGCTGGCAGAGTGGGGATTCTCCTTCCTGACCGTCCCCGCCAACGCCAACATTTTGGACGCCGGCTGCGGCGGCGGCGCCAACCTGGCTCGCTGGCTGGCACAGTGTCCGAACGGACAGGTGACTGGGCTGGACTACTCGCCGGTCAGCGTGGCGACTGCCAAGAAATACAACCGGCAGGTCATTGCGGACGGCCGCTGCCAGGTGGTGCAGGGCAACGTGGCGGCGCTGCCCTTTGAGGACAACACCTTTGATGTGGTGTCCGCCTTTGAAACCGTCTACTTCTGGCCAGGGCTGGAAGCCTGCTTCGCAGAAGTGCTTCGGGTGCTGAAACCTGGCGGCCTATTCTTCCTCTGCAACGAGACAGACGGCAAGAACCCAGAGATCGAGGCCAAGTGGATGAAAAAGATCCAAGGGATGCAGGTCTACAACAAGGAGCAGCTGCGCAGCGCCCTGTCCGCCGCCGGCTTCCCTCGCGCTGAGGGGCACAGCAACCCAGAGCTGCATTGGCTCTGTCTCATCGCCAAGAAGAAGTAAAAACAAACAACCCCCGTCAGCGTGTTCTGACGGGGGTTTATTGTTTGGATGGTGCAATGTACTGTGTTGGCTCAGCGCACGACCTTGAAGGACTTCACCTTACTCCAATCGGAGTAGTAGGTCTTGCCGCTGACCCGTTTGTAGGTGCGGATACGGACGTAATAGGTGGCGTTCTTCTTCAGTCCGGTGCGGACAGAACCGGTGCATTGGTTGCTCTTGAGGGTCACAGTCTTGCAGCCGGTGAAGTTCTTGCTGGTGCCATACTGGAGCTGGTAGCCATCGACCTGGCTGTTCCGGTTCCAATAAGCCTTCAGCTTCCTTCCCTTCCCATTATACACCGCTCGGAAGGTGGTGCCCTTGGGGTTGACGGTGATGGTCACCTTTTGGGTGGTCTTGGCACCGCCAGAGGTGGCGGTGACGGTGATGGTGGCCTTGCCCACGAAGTTCTTTGCGATGGTCACCTTGCCGTTTTTGTCCACCTTCACCGACTTGTTATCTGACTTGTAGGTCAGCTTGGCGTCCTTGTCCGCCTTCACATCCAGCTTGGTGGTCTGGCTCTTGTTGGAGACGGTGATCGTGCTGTCCTTGACGGTGATGGTAGGTGCGGACTTCTTCGGGATGGTCACCGGAGCGGTCTGGTAGCCGCAGATGGTGCATTCCTGATGCTTCCGGCCGGTGGCAGTCGTGGTCGCTTCCCGGTCGATGACCCACTGGAACTGGTGGGCGCTCAGGTCGCTCTTTTCGCCACATTCGCACTCGTGCCAGTGGTTCGTGGCGTCGCTGGTCCACTGGTTGCTGTACTGGTGGGCATGGGTGGGAGCGACCACAGTGATGGTAACATTGATGGTGCCCTCGTAAAGACCGGTGAACGCTGTGACCTCTGCGGTGTAGATGCCAGGTTCCAAGCACTTATTAACGGGAATGCCATCCTTGCAGAGGTTTCTGGTGCGAAAACTCAGAGGAATATCCTGGGTAGTGCCATCGGCCAGGGTAGCACGGACATTGTTTCTGTCCACGAACTCGATCTCCTTCCCAGTATAAGCGAACTGGGTCTGGATCAGCTCCACCTTGCCAAATTGAACCTTGCTGTTGTCTTGACCCCGACCGCAGACAGAGCACTTGCCGTTCACAAAGGTGTGGCTATTAAAGCCTGCCTGCTTTTCCAATCTGGTGAAGTTGCAGGTTTCCCTGTTCTGGCATCGGCGATAGTGGTAGAACACGTTGGCATCCCAGCTCTTAGACCAGACGTGGGTATGGGCGGGCGTATCGGTGAGCGCGACCTCGACGGTACAGCTGACGGTCTTGTCCCCCGCAGAAGCAGTGATGGTGGCTGTGCCATTGGCGATAGCGGTAACAGTGCCGTCTCTGGTGACGGTGGCAACAAAGGGGTCGCTGGAGAGCCAAGTGACCTTTTCCTCTGGGTCGCTGACGGTAGCGGTCAGTTTCTGCTGTTCTTCCGTCTGGGTCAGGGTCAGCTCAGACTTATCCAAGGAGAGGGTCAGTTCCGGAATCTCCACGGTGACCTGGCAGGTGGCCTTAAAATTGCCATCCTCGGTGGTGGCGGTGATGTCGGCCGTGCCGTTGCCTACAGCCGTGACCAGGCCGATTTCGTCCACGGTGGCAACTTTTTCGTCGCTGGATTTCCAGGTGACGGTTTTGTTGGTGGCGCTGTCAGGATAAATGGTTGCAGTCAGTTGCAGCGTTTCGCCAGCCTTGGTAAAGATCTTAGCATCATGGTTCAGGGAAATGTCCTGCACCGGATAGTTAATGTTAACAGTGACTTCGCAACTGGCCGTTACACCGCTGCCGTCGGTTGCTGTGGCGGTGATGGTGGTGGTACCATTTTTGTACGCATACAACACATATCTGCCACTACTATATTGAACCTTAGCGACAGCCGCATCCGTAGATTCCCATTCTAGGTCTTGTATGCTTGCATTTGCCGGTTCGATCGTGTATTCCAGCTCATGCAGACCAGAAGTAGTGACCGTCATTTCACTGTCCAGCGTGATTTTTTCCACCGGCACCAGAGGCTCAACGGTTATCTTATGGCTACCTGTTTTTCCGCTGTCTGTAGTAGCTTGAATCTCAGCTTCGCCCGCTTGCAGCGCGGTGACTTTGACAATAGCAGAACGATCAACCTTACTTTGGTCAAGCTTCGCCCATTCATCGTCGGTGATCGGATCTACTTGAACAATAGCACTATTTACGTTCGTCCAAGTAACGTTTTCCATCACCCATTCGTAGTTTTCGTCCGCAGCAATCGCATAATCGGATTCGCCTACAGTGAGCGAGTTAGAAGCTTGAAAATGCAATCCTGCTTCCTCCCCCTCCGCCAGCGCCACCGCTGGCAGCAGGCTGAGCACCAAGCTCAAGCTGAGCAGGGTGCTGATGATACGTTTCATCCTTCTCATTCCTCCTTTTCGTTGGCTGTGCCGCTCTCGGCCAGCAGTGTTTTGATTTCTTCCAAATCCAGGTGAGCGCCATTGTACCAAGACACCTCCCGCCCATCCGTCCGCGGCAGGGACAGGGTGGGGATCTCGGCAAACTCCGGCTGACCCAGCTTGGCCTTCAAGTCCAACAGCACGCTGTTGCCGCTGGACAGCTCCACGCTGATGACCAACGGGTCGCCGTCCACGATGCTGACAGCTTTGATCTTTCCTTCCATATAAACCCTCCTACAGCAGCGAGAACACCCGTTTCAGCGGCAGATATGTGCCGTCCGGCCAGACGATGCCAGAGCCTTGGGGCTTGGGACGGTAGATCGCACCGCTGTCCCAAAGGGCTTGGAACGCCGGATCCTCTGCCAGGGAGGCCATGGTGAACAGGATCACGTTGCCATTGGCCAGGTGGATGTCCAGCATCAAATCCGCCAGGCACTCCCCGCCGTCTAAAAACACACTGCGCACGGTTGTCATCCTCCTTCCCTCCTTCCTCTTGCTTCTTAGGATACCAGAAAACCATGTCTTTGTGGCTGGAATGACAAAATTGTCATTTTCACCATGGGCGCAGGGGTTTGTGGTATACTATTTGAAAAAGATAACGGTGGAAAGGAGGGCGTAACATGAGCCAGGCGCATATCTTACTGGTGGAGGGTGACATTCCGGACAGCGGCGGGTATCAGCCCCAGCTGGAAGCGGACGGATTTGCGGTGCATCGGGTGAGCACCCTACAGGCGGCGTGGTTCGCGGTGGAAGAACTCTTGCCTGACTTGATTTTGCTGGACGTAACCCTGCCGGACGGCTCCGGACTGGACTTCTGCCAGACGCTGCGTGCCAGTCATCGTATGCCGGTGCTCTTTTTCACTTGCCAAGCGGAACAGGAAGTGGACGCTCTCCTACTGGGCGGGGACGACTACATTTTAAAGCCCTGCCCTTACCCAGTCCTCCACGCCCGCATCGTGGCCGCCCTCCGCCGGCGCCTGCCGGAGCTGTCCCAGGTCATCGCCTGTCCGCCCCTGCGCATCGACCTGCTCACCGGCACGGTGGAGCTGTCCGGCAAGCGCATCACCCTGCCCCAGAAGCAGTTCCAACTCCTCTGCCTGCTGGCCTCGGCGCCGGGGCAGCGCATCTCCAGCCAGGAACTGAAACGAAAGGTCTGGGGCGAGTCGGACACCAGCGACAACACCCTGTCCCAGAACATCAGCCGCCTGCGCACGGCGCTGGAGCTGGAGGATGGCAGTCCCTTTGAGCTGTCCTGCACGCCGGATCGGAGCTATGTGTTCCGGCGGATGTAACAAAAGGAGTCAGTACCGTTTTGGTACTGGCTCTTTTCTTATCGGGTTATGGTTTTGATTTCCCCCGATCCGCCTTTGCTGGAGTTTATCAAATGTGGGTCACACTCCTTTTGGGTTTCCTTGTTGCTTGTCTGCTTGACGAATGAGTTCAAGTATACTACACTATCTCTGAACTGTAAGGTTATCATACAAGTAAAACCCTGCTTGCGGTACACCCGCATGGTAGTTGGGTCGGCCATGCACGCCGTTTATGCCAAGGCGGAGAAGGTGCCCTTTTTCTACGCCATCTTCAAAGCGCTTTTCGGCATGGTCACCCGAAAGAGTGATGCCTAGGTGCGCGACTTTGCCGCCCAGAAGGGGCAGTTCACCCTGGACATCCACCAGTGCCTGTGGTACGACACCCGCTGTGCCTGCGGTGCGCCGGAAGCCTGCCGGTTCCTCTGTGCGTGCGACAACTACACCTACGGCGATCTGAAGAAGGTGGGCTTTGCTCGGACGCAGACTCTGGGGACAGGCGGGAGCAAATACGATTTTCGGTTTTACAAAAAGTGAGGGATTTCCATGATGTTGAAACAACGGTATGAACCAGCGGAAACCTTTTCTATGGCGGAAGACGGCTTCTTCGGGGAGCTGTATCTGCCCGCCCACAACGCCTTCCCCGGCAAGTGTCTCATCCTGTTCGGCGGCTCCGCCGGCAAGTTCTTGCTGACCCAGCTGGTGGCAGAACAGTTTGTGGATGCGGGAATGACTGTGCTGGCGCTGGCCTATCACGGTGCATTGGGGCTGCCTAAGTTTCTGGTGGAGCAGCCGGTGGACGTGATCGAGCAGGCGGCCAAGCATCTCAAGCGCATCGGGTACCGCAAGGTCGGATTGTGGGGCATCTCCATGGGTGGGTGCCTTGCCCTGCTGGCTGGGAGCCTGCTGCCGGAGCTGATCTCCTGCGTGGTGTCGGTGGCGCCCATGGAGCTGGTGCCTCAAGGAGAGGTGCGGAAAAAGCCGGTGCTGGAAAGCGCATTCTCCTTCCACGGTCAGCCGCTGCCCTATGCGCCCTATGTGCCATCGGACGGCGATGCCTGGTACAAAGCGTACCGGCAGGCGACCCTGCTCCACAAGGAGCCGTATAGCCGAGAACTGCTGCTGGAATGCTACCGGCAGAACCCCACCCCAGAAGCGGTCATCCCAATCTGGAACATCAACGGCCCCATCCTGTTCTTAGGAGGCGCACAGGATGGGATGTGTCCCATCCCAGAGACCTTCGCCTCTCTGCTGTCCCAGCTGGAAGCCCATCCGTTCCACCATCCGGTGGAACACCACCTCTACCCCCACCTAGGGCACTATGTGCTTCCCGTGAAGCCCACCAGCGCCAAGTTTCTCCGTGCCGAGCGGGCGTTCCCTCAGGAATGTGAAGCGGAACGGGCGGAGAGCTGGCAGGATACACTGCGTTTTTTGCGGGAGGTCTGGCAGTAGACCGCAGGAACGGAAACATCCCCCAAGGCCGAACTTGAAATTCCGGCCTCGGGGGATGTTTTTCTGTGACGGTGAAACGTGAGATGGAACGACAAAAAACGGCTGAAAACAAATGTTTTCAGCCGTTTCGATGGCGGAGAAGAAGGGATTCGAACCCTTGTTACGCTATCAACGTAAACACGATTTCCAATCGTGCGCCTTCGTCCACTCAGCCACTTCTCCACGCAAGAGACACATTGTGTCGAACCGTTTGTTCGAAGGCGTTAACCTGTGCAACGTTGATTATTATACCATATATTCCGGATTCGTCAAGGGGAAAATACAAATTTTTTTGAAAAAGTTTCACGCCCCTGTCGAAGGCGCTGTCAGACCTGATACTGGATGACCTCCTTATGGAGCTTGGACTTCTGCACAGTCACTTCTGGGAACGCTTTGGCCAGCTGATAACCAAGCACCAGCATGGACGGATCCTCAGTGGGATAATGACCGGCATCAATGAGGTTGATGCCCAGCATCTTGGCGTCCAGAAACTGATCATATTTCACATCGCCGGTGACAAAGGTATCACAGCCGGCCTTAGCCACCTGCTCCAGCATCCCGCCGCAGGCGCCGCCGCCCACAGCCACCTGGTAGACCTGCCGGCCGCCGTCCACATAGCGCAGGCCGTTAGGCTCCAGGCTGCCCTGGAGCAGCTTCAAATAATCCTCCAGCGCCACCGGCAGAGGCAGAGTGCCCATGCGGCCGATGCCGTAGGGCACGCCCTGCTCATCGGTGCCGGAGACCTCCAAGATCTGCTGCTTCTCCAAGCCGCACAGCTTTGCCAAGACGTAATTGACGCCCCCCTGGGCACTGTCCCAGTTGGTGTGGCAGCAGATGGCGGCGATGCCCCGTTCCGCCAGAGCCAGCACCCGTTGTCCGACCAGATCCATGCCGCCATCGGTGACCTGCTTAGCCGGATGGAAAAGGATGGGGTGATGGGCAACGATGAGGTCAGCGCCCACCTTCTCTGCCTCGTACACCACTTCTGGCGTGATGTCCAGGGTCACCAAAATCTTCTGCACCGGACGCTTCCAATGCCCCACCAGCATCCCAGCGTTGTCCCAGGATTCCTGGATGACAAAGGGCGCCACTTGGTCGATGAAGCGATAAATGTCTTGTACCGTGGTCATAGGGGCCACACTCCTTCCATCAGTTGTTCTCTCAGACGGGTCAGCTCCTTCTCCGCCTGTTGGATGTAGGTCAGTCGGGCCGGGTCTGCCGCCTTTTCGGAGCGCTCCAGTCCCGTGCGCTGCTTATGGAGCCGCACCAATAAGTGTTCCAGATAGCCCTGCCAGTCATCTCCCTTCCGCCAGCGGGACGGGATGCCGGCCTCCTCCCTGCCCGGCGTCAGGGTCACGTCGTCCCTGCCGCCGTGCGCCAGCAGCAAGGTATACCAATGCCCCTCCTCCCACAGCGTCCGTTCCTCCTGGATGGTGTAGCCGTGGCTGATGAGCCATTGGCGCAGCTCACCAGGCGCCTTCATCGGCTGTAGGATGAGGGTGACGCCGTCAGTCGTCCAGGGGGCAGCCTCCAGGATGGAGATCATCATCTTGCCCCCCATGCCGCAGATGGTCACCGTATCCACCTCCCCCGACTGGACCGCGGCCAGACCATCACACAGGCGGAGCTGGACTGCATTTGCGTAGCCGTAACGCTCCACATTGCGTCTAGCTCGGTCTAAGGGGCCAGGACGGATGTCGGTGGCGATGGCGCCGGTCACGCGCCCCTGCTCTAGGAGCCAGATGGGGAGGGCGGCGTGGTCGGTGCCCACATCGCACAGCCGCGCGCCTTCCGGCACCCACTGGGCGGCCATCTCCAAACGGCGGGATAATTGTACTCTACTCATATTGCCTCTCTCATGAAAGAAGAACGGTCAAGGTGACCGTTCTTCTGCTTTCTCATTGATGATATGCGTGTATTAGTCTTGCAGTGCTTTCTCAGCCAGCAGCTCGTCCAGGATGGTGTCACAGTCCATGCCGTGTACCATGCAGGCTTCCTCCAAGCTCTCATTGATGGCAGAGGGGCAATAGACACAGTGCATCCCGCTGCGCATGAGCACTTCGGCTGCCTGGGGCATAACCTTCAACAGATCGCCGATGACGATGTCTTTATTGATCTCGATTTCTTTTTTCTTTTTGCCAAACATAATCAAATCTCCTAACGAAAAGAGTTCCTTCAAATTACAGGGTTATTATACCCACTTTACCCCTCTTTTTCAATAGGATTTTGCGGAAATCAGCAGAAAAAGCGTGCCCTCCCTTTTGTCTATTTTCACAGCAGATAAAAAGGAACCGATTGTTCACCCCTTTTTGCAGACCGCACCGCACGTCCTCTCTTGATCCTAGCGGGCAGAGTGCTGCAAGGCTTTTCCGTTGCGCCCTCTTGCAGCAGCGAAAAAGGGAATGCCATGACAGCACTCCCTCTCCAGGATCTTGGACGGCACGTTCCCGCTCTTACTCGCCGCGCATCTGAGCAAAACAGTTGCTGCAATAAACGGGACGGTCGCTCTTCGGCTCAAAGGGGACACGCGCTTCCCCGCCGCAGTTGGCACAGGTGGCAGTAAAGAACTGTCTGGGGCCGCGGGCTGCGTTCTTGCGGGCGTCACGGCAGGACTTGCAGCGCTGCGGCTCATTCTGGAAGCCGTGCTCTGCGTAGAATTCCTGCTCACCGGCAGTGAATACGAACTCGTTGCCACATTCCTTGCATACAAGCGTCTTGTCTTCAAACATACTTAGAACCCTCTCTTTTTGCGTAGTACTTGTGTCCCTGGGGACTATATTGCGTTCAGGCTTGCCTGACAGCGCCAAAAAATAGGTGACGGCGAATATGGGCGCCGCACGGCTCACTTTGCGAGCTTGCGGCGGATACGCTGAACGGCGTTGTCTACCGACTTGGCCGGCCGATCCACTTGATCTGCGATTTCCGAATAAGAAAGGCCATTGAGAAACAGGTCAAGCACCTTCGCCTCGAAACCAGACAGCTTACTGTAGAATTGATCCAGCTGCGCCTGAGTCGCCTCCCGGTCGATATACAACGTCTCCGGGTCACTGACGGACAACTGCTCACTTCTGTCAAAAAGAAGGGTCTCGATGGGAACGGAATCGTTCAATGGGATATGGTGTTTCCCCGCCGCAGTTTTCACGGCGGTGAGCATACTGTTCTTCACGCAGGTCTGGGCAAAGGTCTTAAAGGAAGCGCCCCGATCCGGCACATAATCCCGAACGGCCTTCCACAGACCCAACATCCCCTCCTGGATCAGATCCTCACTGTCCCCGCCCATAAGGAACAGGGGGCGGGAGAGTCTGCGCACCATACGGGTATAACGGCTGATGAGGGCTTCCTCCGCCGCACCGTCCCCTTGGGCGGCCAGGGCGCACAGCGCCTCATCGCTCTGTTGTTGATATGGGGTTTGAAAAACAGTCATACCAATCTCCTACTGATTCCAGTATAACAGGTTTGAAATAATTGGTCAAGCAAAACAAATCAACTTGTGAAAATTCGACCGGAACTGTGCGTTCAGTACAACTTTTGCTGGGCATCCTCCCCATGGGGCACAGGAATTCCCAAGTGCTCGTAGGCTTTCTGGGTCACACACCGTCCCCGGGGCGTCCGGGTCAGGAAGCCCTGCTGCATGAGATAGGGCTCGTACATATCCTCCAACGTCACCGTGTCCTCGTTGATGGTGGCCGCTAAGGTGTCTAATCCGACGGGGCCGCCGCCGTAGAACTCCATAATGGCACGGAGCATCCGGCAGTCGATGGAGTCCAGTCCCAGCTCGTCCACCTCCAGCTCGGTCAGTGCCGCATCCGCCACAGACTGGGTGATGACCCCTGCCGCCCGCACCTGGGCAAAATCTCGGACACGCCGGAGCATCCGGTTGGCAATGCGGGGCGTGCCCCGACTGCGGCGGGCGATCTCCATGGCGCCCTCTCGGTCGATGGGCACATCCAGAATGTCTGCGCTGCGGGTGACGATCATGGCCAGCTCCTGGGGGGTGTACAGCTCCAAGCGCAGGGAGACGCCGAAGCGATCCCGCAAGGGAGCGGACAGGCTGCCCGCTCGGGTGGTGGCACCCACCAGGGTAAATCGGGGCAGGTCCAACCGGATGGAATTGGCGCTGGGGCCTTTGCCGATGATGATGTCAATGGCGTAGTCCTCCATGGCCGGATAGAGTATCTCCTCCACCGTCCGGTTCATCCGGTGGATCTCATCGATGAACAGGATGTCGTTCTCCTGTAGGTTGGTCAGCAGCGCCGCCAGATCCCCCGGCTTCTCAATGGCGGGGCCGGAGGTGGTGCGGATGTTCACGTTCATCTCGTTGGCAATGATCCGCGAGAGTGTGGTCTTGCCCAGGCCGGGAGGGCCGTAGAGCAGGACGTGATCCAGAGGCTCCTGACGGAGCTTGGCGGCCTGGATAAAAATTTCTAGGTTGCCCTTGGCCTTTGCCTGGCCGATATACTCGGACAGTCGAGTGGGACGGAGGGAATACTCCTGCCCGTCCTCCCAGCTGCGCTCCGGACGCACCAGGGACTCGGTTTCGGTGATGGGTTCGGTGTAATCAATGGACATTCTGTTTCCTCCCCACAGCGGCTCACTGCATCATGTTACGCAGGCCAGCTTTGATGATCTCCTCCACCGTCAGCGCTGCAACGTCCACGCCCTTCAGGGCGGTTTGAATCTCCGCCGGACTGTATCCCAGCACGGCCAGGGCGGCGCCTGCCTCGGACGCCTTGTCCCCCTGCACCGGCTCACCGCCGGCAGCAGGGATGTTCACCGGCGTCCAATTCATCTCCGGCTGCTCCTTGGCCAGCTTATCCCGCAGCTCCAGGACAATGCGCTGGGCGATCTTCTTGCCGATGCCGGGAGCCAAGGTCAGGGTCTTGACGTCCTCGGTCAAAATGGCCAGCGCCAACTGGGAAGGTGTGGTGGTAGACAAAATGGATAGGGCGGCCTTTGGGCCGACTCCGGAGACGGAGGTCAGCTGCAAAAACAGCCGCTTCTCCTCCTTGGTGCCGAAGCCATACAGTTCAATGCCGTCCTCTCGGACGGACAGGTGTGTGTAGAGGGTGGCGGGCTTCCCCAGTTGCAGACCGCTGAGGGTGAAGCTGGTGGTCTTGCAGGCATAGCCCACTCCGGCACATTCCATGACCGCCAGGCCAGGCTCCAACGCTGCCGTGATCCCTTTCAAAAAATAGAGCATAACGGTTCCTCGTCAATTCATATTATCTGGTGTCGTATTTTTTCGCGTCAAAGACCCGATCGGTGTCAATCAGGCTGGTGGCCGTCCGGCTGTGGCAGAAGGCGATGGCCAAGGCGTCCGCAGCGTCATCGGGACGAGGGAGTTTGGCCAGATGCAAGAGCCGCTGGGTCATCTGCATGACCTGCTTTTTGTCCGCTTTGCCGTAGCCGGTCACCGCCAATTTCACTTGCATGGGGGTGTACTCGAAGATGGGCACCCCAAGCTGTTCTGCCGCCAGCAGGATGACCCCGCGGCCATGCGCCACGGAGATGCCGGTGGTCAGATTGGTATTAAAAAACAGCTCCTCCACCGCCATCTCGTCCGGATGAAAGGTGTGGATCAGTTCCTGCATATCCTCATAGATCATAGTCAGCCGATGGGACAAAGGCAACCCCGCCGGGGTGGAGAGGACACCATATTGGATGACACGACACTGGCTCCGGTGGGCTTCCACGATGCCAAACCCAATGGTGGCAATCCCTGGGTCGATGCCCAAGATGATCATGTGCGCCCCTCCTTCTCATTCAAGTGACATCATTTCATTATAACATACGGACATTTTCTTGCAAAGAGCCAGTTTGCTTTGTCCGTTCGGTGTGATACAATAACGGCAGAACGTTTTCTCACCTTATATATAGAATCACCTAGAAAGGAGCATCCCCATGGCTGCTATCATCACCTCTCCCAACGCCCCCGCCGCTCTCGGCCCCTACTCTCACGCTGTCCTGGCTGGCGACACCCTGTACACCTCCGGTCAGATCGGTTTGATTCCGGAAACCGGCGTCTTGGCCGGCGACACCATCGAAGCCCAGGCCACCCAGGTCTTTTCCAACCTGAAAGCCGTCCTGGCCGCTGCGGACATGACCTTCCAGAACGTGGTCAAGACCACTGTCTTTTTGACCGACCTGAACGACTTCGCTCCCATGAACGCCCTCTACGCAGAGCTGTTCCCCAGCAACCCGCCCGCTCGCTCCTGCGTCCAGGTGGCCAAGCTGCCGGCTGGCGCGAAGATCGAGATGGAGGTCGTGGCAATCAAGTGAACGGGCTTGCTGCATTCCGGCAAACGATGCGTTTGGAAAAGCTGGCGGAACATCCGTCAGTTTTTTCTTTCCTAAAAACGGCTTAAGAAATGCTTTCATTTCTTTAAAAACCAGTTACACTCCTGGCTGTTTTTTTTACAATTTGTAAATAATATGAGCTTGAAAGCATTTTTTGCCTATGCTAGAATGGAACACGTTGAGCCTTGTGGTTTTATACGAAAATTTGTCAGATGAGAAGGGAATGAGTTGCATTGGTTTTCTCAAGCCTACTATTCTTGTACCTGTTTTTTCCGCTGAATCTGCTGTGCTATCATTTTATGCCGGATTTAAAGTGGAAAAACCGCATTATGCTAATTTTTTCACTGATCTTCTACGCCTGGGCAGGCCCAGCCTATCTGCTCCTGCTCATCGGGATGACCTTCGCCGACTGGGTGGTAGCGCTCCAGATGAGCAAGAACTGGGAACGTCCGGCACGGAAGCGGTGGTTGGTCATCGGCTGTGTCATCAACATCGGCCTGCTGTGTATCTTTAAGTACCTGACCTTCTTCCTCCAGAACTTCCACAACTGGTTTGGTGTTCCGGAGAACGTCCTGGTCATCGCCCTGCCCATCGGCATCAGTTTCTACACCTTCCAGCTGCTGAGCTATATGGTGGACGTGTACCGGCAGGAAGTGAAGCCCCAAGAGAACTTCTTCCGCCTCCTCCTCTATGTCAGCCTCTTTCATCAGTGCATTGCCGGCCCCATCGTCCGCTATGAACACGTAGAACACGAGCTGACCGAGCGCAAGGCAACCCTCACTGATTTTTCCTACGGCATCCGCCGTTTCACCATCGGCCTGGCCAAAAAGGCTCTGTTGGCCAACACCTGCGGCAGCCTGGCCGACACCTTCTTAGCTCCCACCTCGGGAGACAACATCCTCACCACCCTCTCCTCCCAGCCGGTGCTGGCGGTGTGGCTGGGGATGCTGGCGTACACCATGCAGATCTATCTGGACTTCTCCGCCTATTCGGATATGGCCATTGGTATGGGGCGGATGATCGGCTTTCACTATCATGAGAACTTCAACTATCCGTATATCTCCGCCTCAGTCACCGACTTTTGGCGCAGATGGCACATCTCCCTGAGCAGCTTTTTCCGGGACTATGTATACATTCCCCTGGGCGGCAACCGAGTCAGCCATGTCCGCCACATTATCAATCTGCTCATCGTCTGGGCGCTGACCGGCTTTTGGCATGGCGCCAGTTGGAACTTCCTGCTGTGGGGTCTGTACTACTTTGTCTTTTTAGTGCTGGAGAAGTACGTCTTCTCTGACCGCTTTCAGCGCACCCCCAAGGCGGTGTCCCACCTGCTGACCCTCTTTGTCATCTCCTTCGGCTGGATGATCTTCCGGTGTGACAAGCTGTCCTATGTGGGCAAGATCTTCCTGGGGCTGTTTGGTCTGACCGGCAATGGATTCACCAACTACGAGACCACCACCGCCCTGAAGGCCAACTTTATCTTCCTGATCGTGGCCATCCTAGCCTGCACGCCGCTGGTAAAGACCCTGGGCGAAGTGCTCCAGGAACGAGCTGCGTCCGAGTCCAAGGCACTGACGCTGATGAACGTCATCAATGTGGCAGGGCCTATCCTGTTGCTCCTGCTCTCCACCGCCGCACTGGTGGGAGACAGCTACAACCCCTTCCTCTACTTTAGATTCTAATGTTGTCCAGATACGAATATAAATGATAGAAAGGATGTGAGCCGATTGCAGAGCAGATGGCATCGTTCTCGCCTGAGACGGACGCTGCTGCGTCGTGTTCGCAGACTTCAATTAAAGGGATATGTTATGATGCACAAGAATCGAAACAAACCGGTTTATTTGTTCAGCAGCTCCCCCAGCAACCGCGGGGAGGAACTGAAACGCCGTACCAAACGCGCAAACCAGCGCACTGTGACCTTTTTCTTGGTCTTTCTCTACCTGTTCACTCTGATCTCCTTTATCATTCCCCTGCGCCCCACCTATTCGGATCTGGAACAGCGGAACCTGACCAAGTTCCCCACCCCCACCCTGGCCACCATCAGCAACGGGGAGTTCTTCGAGGGGGTCAACACCTGGTTTGCCGACACCTTCCCCTTCCGGGAGCAGTTTTTGAAGCTGGAAACAGGCGTCACCGGCCTGTACGGCGTCAAAACCTCCCAGGTGGTGGGCGATGTGAAGCAGGGGGATGACATTCCCGATGCCCCCATGACGCCGGATGACAGCGACAGCTCCGCTGACGCCTCTGGCGATGCGTCCTCCTCCGGTGGTGCTTCTTCCTCTGGCGATGCCAGCGCTTCCACGCCTGCTGACAGCAATCAGACCAAGCCCAAGGATGACGACAGTGATGCCACGATCCCAGAGTTGGATAAGAACGCCAAATCCGAAACCCTGGGCGCCGTACTGGTCATTGATGACGCAGCCTATGAATACTTCAATTTCGATCAGAAGGCCGCCAACAGCTATATCAAGATGATGAACAAGGCTGCCAAAAAACTCAAAGGCAAAGCCAACTTGTATGACCTGATCGTACCCACCAGCATGGATGTGTGCGTGCCGGACTCCGTCCGGAAAGGCTTGAACACCTCCAGCCAAGAGAAAGCCATCGAGTATATCTTTGGCAGCATGGGCGATGGAGTTCATTCCATCAAGGTGCTGGACACCCTCATCAAGCACAATGCCGATGGCGAGTATGTCTACTTCCGCACCGACCACCATTGGACGGCTCTGGGCGCTTATCACGCTTATGAACGCTTCTGCGAAGCCTCCGGTCAGACAGCGGCTTCTCTGGACAGCTTTAAGAAGGTGACCTACAAGAACTTCCACGGCTCCTTCTATCGGGACACTAAGTCCACCGCCCTAAAGAATCATCCAGATAAGATTGTCGCCTATATTCCGCCCTCCACCAACGACATCTCCATCACCAATATGGACGGCTCCAAGATGGATTGGAATATCATCACCGACGTGAGCACCTGGAACTCCACCGCCAAGTATTCCACCTTCATCGGCGGTGACAACCCCTTCAGTGTGATCAAGAATCCCAAGGTGAAGAATGGCAAATCCGTCATGCTCATCAAGGAGTCCTTCGGCAACGCCTTTGCCCCCTTCCTGGTGGAGAACTACGAGAATGTCTACATCGTGGACTATCGCTACATCAAGAATGTAGATAAGCGTTCTCTGACCCAGATGGTGGACAAATACAAGATTGATGACGTCCTCTTTGTCAACAACGTCAGCGCTGTCCGCAACGAAAGCGCCGTGAAGCTGATGTCCGACTTTGTGGGCTGACACCCATCCTTGCCTCCTTCATAGAATGTCATAAAGCGGTGCGCACCGCTTGAGACCTATGAAGGAGGTATTTTTATGCCCGATAACCATTCGGCTTCTGCCCCTGCGGCTCCAAATGAGATCCGTGAATCCACCTGTATCCATACCAAGAAGATCTACGATTCCTGCCAGGCAAAGGACTGCGTGGAGGATCTGCGTCTCTATCCCCTCCTGTCCTGCCAATCCACCATCGACAGCGCCATGTCCCTCCGTGCAGGGCGGGCGGAACTGCTCCATGTGTATATGGACGTCCAGCCGGTGGGGCTGGGACGAGGGTATTATGCGGTAGACCTGCGGTTCTTCTACAAAGTCACCGCCGAAGCTACCGCAGGCTGTGCCCGCAGCGCCCTGGTCACCGGCCTTGCCATTTTCGACAAGCGTTCCATGCTCTTTGGCAGCGAAGGCCGCGCCAAGCGCTTCACCAGCGACTGCGCCTGTCAGCAGCTGGAGCATACGCTGCCAGAGCCGGAGTCTCTGCCCACTGCCGTATGCGAGGCCGTCGATCCCCTCATCCTCTCTCTGCGCCTGGTGGACTGCTGCGCCCAGCCTAATTGCTGTGACCTACCGGTGTCCGACATCCCAGCCGGTATTTTGAACGCCTTTGACGGGGAGATCAACTTCTCGGATAACTCCGCCAAACGCATCTACTGCTCCCTGGGGCAGTTCTCCATCCTGTACATGGAGCGGGACGCTCAGCTGCTCATCCCCATGTACGACTACTGTATGCCAGGCAAGGAGTGCAGCTATGAGCCCTGCGACAAGGCGCCCTGCGACGTGTTCCAGCAGGTGGACTTCCCCATTGGCGACTTCTTTCCGCCCAATAGCGCGGATGGCCTGTCGAGCTTGGAACGCTTTCCGCAGACGTGATGCTTTGACCTAACGGAAGTCAAGCGCTGTCACTCAAGACGGCGGCAGCGCCTGAGAAAGCGCACCCGCCCAAGGCTCTCTTGTGCAAAGGGAGCTGTCAGCCGCAAGGCTGACTGAGGGATTGCCAAACCCGTACCGCCAATAAAAAGAACCACGCAACGTTGGAAATAGACGTTGTGTGGTTCTTCTCTTCTTATGTGCTACATAGAGGGGCAAACCCTAGGGTAGCGCAGAATAACTACTCTGCCTTGTACTTCTACCCAAACCGTCCCCCCGCCTGTTGACAGGCGGGGCCTACGCTAAAAACCTGCCCCCGGCAGGTTTTCTTAACGCTGCGGGGTTCGCCCTTCGTTATGCTCTAGGTAACAATCAAATCCGCATCGCCAGATCATCTGCCGCCCGAATGGCGCCGGTCAGCTTCCCCACGCGCTCCGCATCTCCGATCTGGTACACGGGCACACCCCCCTTTTTCAGCGCCTGGTACAGGTCATCGTTGGGCACAGAGCCGACTGCGGTGACGATGGTGTCACAAGGGATGTGGTGGATGGTGTCGGTGTCCGTCTTTTTGTCGTGGACAGACACCACCACTTCCCCGTCCTTGACCTCCAACACCTTCGTTCTAGCATACTGGGTGACGCCCAAGCGGCGCAGGTCTTTCAGCAGGGGCCAGGCGCAGCCGAAGTCAAAGTCAGCGGCGATCTTGTTCCGTGCCACCAGGGTCACGTTCCGGCGGGAAGTGTTCAGAAGGTAGTCGATCTTCTCCTGGGACTCTGCCCGCTGGGTCATCATAAAGAACAGCTTTTCCGGCGACAGGGAGCCTTCCTCGGCCAGGTAGGCCGCAGTCTCACAGCCTACGGTGCCACCGCCGATGACGACTACGTTGCGGCCTGCGATGACCTTCTTGGCCAAAATGTCCGCCGCCTGGTACACGGGGATGTCACTGGCCACGTCCCACTGCTTGGGGGTGGAGCCGGTGGCCACGATAACGGCATCGAAGCTGGCGGACTGGATGTCTGCCACGGTGGCTTCATGGTTCAGCTCCACCTGGACGCCGTATTTGTTCAGCATGGTCTGGTAGAACAGGGGCAGGTTGCCGAACTCTTTCTTGCCGGGAGGCGCTGCCACCAGCTCCAGCTGGCCGCCAAGGTGGTCGGTTTTCTCCCACAGGGTGACGGCGTGGCCACGCATGGCGGCACGGTAGGCAAACTGGCACCCGGCTGCGCCGCCGCCCAGCACCAGCAGGCATTTGGGCTGGGGAGCCGGCGTGGTGTCCTCCTGCCCTTCCCGTCCGGCGAAGCTGTTCAGCAGGCACTCCAAAGGTTCGTTGTTGAACACATGAGCCAAGCATCCCTGGTTGCAGGCCACACAACGGCGGATTTCATCCAATGCACCGGCGGCAGCCTTATTGGGCCAATCCGGATCGGCTACCAGGGTGCGGCAGACCCCTACCATGTCGCACTGCTCCAGCGCCAAAACCGTCTCCGCTTCCACTGGGTCGTTGTGGCGGTTGGCGGACAGGACGGGGATAGACACGGCGTCCTTCACCGCCTGCGCCAGGTACACGAACCCGCCGCGAGGGACTTCGCCGGGGAGCTGGGGGATGACGGTTTCGTGCCACCCGCCGGTGACGTCCAGCAGGTCTACCCCCACCTGTTCCAGCTTCTTACAGAAGGCCACGCAGTCTTCGTTGGTGCAGCCGCCCTTGACAAAGTCGTTGCCAGCCACCCGCACCATCACCGGATAATCCGACCCTACGGCATCCCGCACCGCCTGCACCAGCTCCACGCCGAAGCGACAGCGGTTTTCAAAGCTGCCGCCGTACTCGTCCGTCCGCAGGTTGGTCACCGGAGAGAGGAACTGGCAGATGAGGTAGCCGGAACCGGCGGTGATCTCCACACCGTCCACTCCGGCCCGTTTGCAGCGGAGAGCGGCAGCAGCGTAGCGCTGCTGCACCAGCTTGATGTCCTCCAGGGTCATGGGACGAGGGGTGGTACCGGTCATCCGAGCGTAGACATCGGAGGCGGAGAGGAGGTTGTCGTCCCCCTCTGCAAATTCCTTCCGGCCGTAGCGGCCGGGGGTGAGGAACTGGACGCAGAGCTTGCAGTCATAGGCGTGGACGGCGTCCGCCAGCTCCCGCCAGCCGGGGATGAATCGGTCGTCGTCCATCCGGAGCATATGGGAGTAGCCAATGTAGGGATCGGCGGCCGTACCGCCGGCGATGATCATGCCCACGCCGCCTTTGGCACGGGCTAGGTAGAAGTCCTTCGTCCGCTGGTTCACGCTGCCGTCCTCGGTGTAGAGCAGGTGCATGGCGGTCATGGCCAGGCGGTTTTTTACGGTCATCTGGTTAATCTGGAAGGGTTGGAACAAACGCTGTAATCTCATATCAAATCCCTCTCTCCTGCACTGGAATGGTCTGTTTTTTCTCTCATTGTGCCGGAATTTGGGCAGTTTGTCAACCTCCCTCACCGGTATCTGGGCGGCTTCACCTGGAACAGGCCGTGCTGGTTGCAATAGGCGTAGATGCGCCCCACCCCGCCCCGAGTGAATCGGCCGGCCGCCTCCTGCTCCGGATACAGCTTGCGCAGCTGCACCCAATCGGAGGTGATGTAGGCCAGGAAGGAGAGGTAGTGGCTCTTGGTCATAGGGTGATCCAGGGTCACATAATAGTCTTGGTCGATGCACTCCACCTTCATCTCATGTCCCGTCTCCGGCTCCTCCACCTCCAAGGGCGGCAGGGTGATGCCGCAGCAGCTAAAGACGCCGGTGCCGGTGGCGTGGATGACGTTGCCGCACAGGGGGCAGA
>ERZ825137.2415-NODE-2415-length-21784-cov-4.522574_pt1 | contig 21784 bp, 21 predicted proteins | sample MGYA00519873_ERZ825137 | MGnify/ENA primary metagenome ERZ825137 (study PRJEB31778, sample SAMEA3449190) | human gut metagenome | biome: human gut; feature: human-associated habitat; material: faeces | place: United Kingdom | collected 2010/2012 ...
ATTATACACTAGAAAAAAATAAAAATCAAGTGGAAAATATAAAATGGCTAAAAATAAGCACTGTTCATGTTTTTTACAAAACTAACTCGGGAGGTGGGCATGAAAAAAATATTTTTTATAAAACTAACTCTTGATAATTTGGCGTATTTAATGTATAATCTATGTGTGTGAGATTTTTTCTTATGCGCTGACAAATATAAATTGAATTATATTTAATTGTTATATATATTTGTACATTGAAAATTAAATAAAGGAGGATAGTATATATGTTATACACGATAATTGGCTCTATTGTTGGGTTTGTTATAGGTAGTTTTGCTTTTTTTTATGTTGGTGTTCAGTATAGGAAAAAGGTAGCGGAGGCTACTATTAAATCTGCAGAAGAGCAAGCTCAAAAAATAGTTGAAGATGGAAAAATTGATGCTGAAAGAATAAAAAAAGAAGCAATTTTACAAGCCAAAGATGAAATGCTTAAACAAAAAGATGAGATTGAAAAAGATGCAAAACTTAGGAAAAAGGAACTTCAAGATATTGAGAATAGGATTAATCAAAGGCAAGACTTAGTTGATAAGAGGGCTGCTCTTATTGAAGAAAAAGAAAATGGCATAATTAAGAAAAATGAAGAGTTAACTAGAAAAGAAGAAGATCTATCTAAGGCTAAAGAAAGAGAAATGGCAGAGCTTAGTAAAATTTCTAAACTTAGTGTTGAGGATGCAAAGTCACTTATGATGTCTAATCTTGAAGATGAAATGAAGATTGAAATGGCAACATATATTAAAGACGAACAGGAAAAGGCAAAGTTTGAAGTAGACAAAAAGGCAAAGGAAATGCTTGTAGGTGCTATTCAAAAGTGTGCTACTGATCATACTTCTGAGGCAACTGTTACAGTAGTATCATTACCTAATGATGACTTGAAGGGTCGTATAATTGGTAGAGAGGGAAGAAATATAAAGACAATTGAAACTCTGACTGGAATTGATTTAATAATTGATGACACACCAGATGTGATTGTTCTTTCAAGTTTTGATCCTATTAGAAGAGAAGTAGCAAGAATTGCACTTGAAAGACTTATTGCAGATGGTAGAATACATCCAGGAAAAATCGAAGAGATGATTGAAAAAGCAAAAGTTGAAGTTGAAAATACTATAAAAGAAGAGGGAGAAAGAGCTTTATATGAAACTGGAGTAATTAATGTTCATCCTGATTTGATAAAATTATTGGGAAAATTAAGATTTAGAACAAGTTATGGTCAAAATGTATTGAATCATTCTATTGAAGTTGCAAATATAGCAGGTACTTTAGCTGTTGAACTTGGTTTAGATCCAACTATTGCTAAACGAGCAGGGCTTTTTCACGATATTGGAAAATCTTTTGATCATGATGTTGAAGGAACACACGTAGAACTTGGAGTTGAACTTTTAAGAAAATATAAAGAAAAAGATGAAGTTATATGGGGAATGGAAGCACATCATGGAGATACTGATCCGAAGACGATAGAAGCTATACTTGTACAAATTGGCGATATAGTATCTGCTTCTAGACCTGGGGCTAGAAGAGAGACTGTAAGTACTTACATAAAGCGTCTTCAAAAATTAGAAGAAATATGTAATTCATACAAGGGTGTTGAAAAATCATATGCGATCCAAGCAGGTCGTGAAGTAAGAATTATTGTTAAACCAGATCAAGTTGATGACGCAGCAATTGTATTGATGGCAAGGAATGTTGCAAAGCAAATTGAGAATGAAATGGTTTATCCAGGTCAGATAAAGGTTAATGTTATTCGTGAAAGTAGAGCTATCGAACTTGCAAAATAATCTTTATATTAAAGCTTTGGTGTAAAATCCAAAGCTTTTTTTTGTATTTATGACGTATACGTATAAATTTGCTATAACTAGAAATAATATAATATTAAGCAAGCATTTGACAATCCAAAAAATTTGAGTTATAATCAATCATTGTAAAAGGGGAGAATTGTAATTGAAAGTTTTAATTGTTGGGGATGTTGTTGGCAAGTCTGGTTTGAAAAAATTAGGAGAAATTGTACCTGAATATATAATAAATAATAATATAGATTTTTGCATTGTAAATGGTGAAAATTCAGCTAATGGAAAAGGGTTAAGAAATAAAGAATACGAAGAAATTTTAAATTATGGTGCAAATTGTATAACTATGGGAAATCATTTATATTACAGAAAAGAGATGGCCACAGAGTACAAAAATTTACCTCATTTAATAATTCCTGCAAATGTTACTAATATTGATGGAAATAGATACTATATCGAAGAAAAAAATGGAATTAAATATGGAGTAATAAATTTAATTGGAAGGGCTGAGATGGGACCTTTGTTTGAAAATAACACTAAAAATCCATTTCATGTAGCTGATGAAATAATATCTAAATTAAATGAAGTTGGAGTTGACTATATATTTGTAGATTTTCATGCTGAAGCATCTGCGGAAAAAATAGCAATGGGACATTATTTAAATGGCAGAGTAAGTTGCGTTTTTGGAACACATACACATGTACAAACTGCCGATGAAATAATTTTTGAAAGTGGAACCGCATATATAACAGATATAGGAATGACTGGCCCAAAAGATAGTGTAATTGGTTTAAAAAAGGAAGTAGCATTAGAAAGATTTGTAGAAGAAAAGTATGCAAAGTATTTGTGCTCAGAAAATGAAGGAATATTAAATGGAATTGAAATTGAGTTTGATGATAGTAAAAAAGTGGCGATTTGCATAAAAAGAGTACAAGTGGATTAAAGAGTAACTAAAACACTTTTATCTAATATTATAATATTAGGTGAAGATTATGAAGAATTTTTTCGTAGATTTAGTTCAAATTGCAAAAACAATAAATAAGAAAGATCCAGCAGCACATAGTTTAATTTCTGTTGTGTTACTTTATCCTGGCTTTCATGTCTTGTTTTTTTATAAGATAGCACATTTTTTATACAATAAACGTTTGTTTTTTATATCAAGACTTATATCACAACTGGCAAGATTTCTGACTGGTATAGAAATACATCCAGGTGCTGTTATTGGGAAAAGGCTTTTCATTGATCATGGTATGGGAATAGTTATAGGCGAAACGACCATAATAGGTGATGATTGCACTATTTACCACGGGGTTACACTTGGTGGAACTGGAAAAGAAAAAATAAAAAGGCACCCCACTATTGGTAATAATGTTATGATTGGATGTGGAAGTAAAGTGCTTGGAAATATAGTTATAGGCAATAATGTAAAAATTGGTGCAAATTCAGTTGTTTTAAAAGATGTAGAGGAAAACACTACTGTTGTAGGTTATGAAGCAAGAAAAGTATGATTTTGGCTTTACTTTTTGATAAATATATGTTAGAATGTGTATTAGAAAGGTGGTTATTTATATGAAAAATAAAGGTATTATAATTGTTTGTGTAGCTATAGTTGCTATTTTAGTAGCACTTGGCGTAGTATTTTTGGTAAATAACAATTCTAATTCTTCACTTGATTCATTATCGTTAAATAAAGTTATGGATAAAGTGTATGAGGGAATTGATAAAAATGATTTACCTGAACTTGAAAAAGTAAAGGTAAATAGTGACAATGTTCAGTATTTCTTAGGTACTAGCGATATATCATTTAAAGAAGCTTTGGCTTGTGAGCCAATGATAAGTTCAATTGCACATAGTGTAGTTTTAGTAAGAGCTAATGATGGAGAAAATGTTGAACAATTAAAGGAAAAGATTAAATCTAGTGTTAATCCAAGAAAATGGATATGTGTTGAAGTAGCTGAAGAAAATGTTCGCGTAGAAAGTAAGGGAAATTTAATTTTACTTGTTATGGTAGATGATTATGCTGATAAAATGGTAGAAAACTTCAAAAAGATTTAATTTGTAAAGGTCTTCAATTAAAGCGAAGACCTTTTTTTAGTGGAGGAAATATTATTATGGTTTTTTCGAGTATAACATTTTTATACTATTTTTTACCAATATTAATCCTGGTTTACTATGTAGTACCATCTAAGTTAAGAAATCTTACTATATTGATATTTAGCTTAGCATTTTATTTTTATGGTGAACCAAAATATGTATTATTGTTAGTGGCTTCATTTACACTTAACTATTTATTTGCTAAAATGATTTATAAAAATAAATCAAAGACATATTTAATGATAGGTGTGATAATTAACATATTAATATTAGTATATTTTAAGTATACCAATTTTTTAATATTTAATGTAAATCAAATATTTAAGTTAAGTATTAATTTTTTAGATATCGTAATGCCGATAGGAATAAGTTTTTTTACATTTCAAGAAGTTAGTTATTTAATAGATGTATATAAAGAAAGGGTAACTCCAAGTAGTAGTTTATTAAACTATGCTACGTATGTTTGTTTATTTCCACAATTAGTAGCAGGTCCAATTGTAAGATATTCACAAATTAATGAACAATTAAAAAGTAGAGAACATAGTTTTAATAATTTTTCCGTTGGAGTAACAAGGTTTATATTAGGTCTTTCAAAAAAAGTAATACTTGCAAATTTGCTTGGTACGATGTATGATGAATTATCAACTATTACACAGTATACGGTTTTATTATTTTGGCTAAAAGCTATAGGATATACTTTACAATTGTATTTGGATTTTTCAGCTTATAGTGATATGGCTATAGGACTTGGTCATATGTTTGGATTTTCATTTACTGAGAATTTTAACTATCCGTTAATAGCAAATTCTATTACAGATTTTTGGAGAAGATGGCATATTACACTTTCTTCATTTTTTAAAGATTATGTTTATATTCCACTTGGGGGCAACAGAGTTAGTTTTGTAAAATGGTTAAGAAATATATTTGTAGTGTGGTTTTTAACAGGTCTTTGGCATGGTGCAAGTTGGAATTATATATTGTGGGGATTATATTTTGCACTGTTACTTTTAATTGAAAAAAAAGTACTAAAAAAAAGATTGGAAAAACATAGAGTACTTTCTCATGTATATACGCTTTTTTTTGTAATTATAAGTTTTGTAATATTCAAAAATGAATCAATTGTTGAACTAAAGAAGCATTTAATTGGCATGTTCAATTTTGCAAATTACAAACTATTTGATTCAACAGTACTGTATTATTTAAAGAGTTATGCTATATTGATTTTAGTATCAGTATTAGCTTCGACACCATTATTAAAAAATATAGCAAAAAATTTAAGTAAAAGAAAAGTTCTTAAAAATTTTTCTATAATTTTAGAACCAGCACTTATTATAATTTTACTTGTAATATCTACTTCTTCGCTTATAAGTAGCACGTATAATCCATTTTTGTACTTTAGATTTTAAATATGAGGTGAATTTATGAAAGAAAAAATTAATTCTGTTTTATTTGTTGGATTTTTATTTGCCTTTTTTATTTTAAGTTTAATAATTCCAGATACATATATTTCGTCACAAGAAAGAAGAAAGATGGCACAAGCCCCAAGTTTAAGTGCAAGTAGCATTTTAAATAAATCCGCAATGCAACAATTTAATAATTATGTTCAAGATCAGTTTCCTTTTAGATATACTTTTAAGGAATTAGATTCATATTTTAAATTAGATATGCTTAGAAAAAGTGATATTGATAATATGTACATATACGATGGATATGTAATAAAACAAGAATATCCATTGAATTTAAAAAGTGTAGAAATGTATATAGCCAAAGTAAATGAAATATGTGATAAATACTGTAAAAATAATAAAATTTATCATACAGTTGTACCAGATAAGAACTATTACGTAAACAATGGAGAACATTTGAAGATGGACTATGGAAATTTGTTAAATAAGGTGCAAAATGAAATATTAGATGCTAAATATATAGATATAACAAATGAACTGGATCTTAATTGTTATTATAAAACAGATATACATTGGAAGCAAGAATCTATTTTTAAAGTGAGAAATAAAATCTTAAAAGAAATGGAAATGCCAGAAATAAGTTCAAAATATATTGTCAAAGAATATTCACCATTTTATGGTTCATATTTTGGAAACTTTATGCTGTCAACTATACAAACAGATACAATTAAATATTACACAAATGATACGATAAAAAACTCTGTTACTAAAAACGTTGAAAGGGATGGGGAGTACAAAATTTATGATGAAACGAGGTTACAAGATGATATAGACAAATATTCGTTATTTTTATCTGGTCCGACACCACTTATTACTATTTATAATAGTAAATGCAATAGTAATAAAGAATTGATAATATTTAGAGATTCATTTGCTAGTAGTTTAGTTCCACTTATTATAGAGGATTACTCAAAAATAACAATGGTAGATATTAGGTATATGAGTACTGATAGAGCGATGAAATATATAGAAAATGATGGAGCGGACATATTATTTATATATAGTGCTACAGTAATTAATAATAGTAGCATATTAAAATAATTAAAAAGAAGCATACGTAAATTTATTTTGCATATGCTTCTTTCTTAACAGTCATAATATTAAAGATCATCTGATTTTTCATTTATTAAGGAATTTAAACAACTTTTACAAATATATTTTCCTTTAAAAGTAGTTGTTTTATTTGATTCGCCACAAAATGCACAAGCAGGTAAGTATTTTTTTAGCACTATAGATTCGCCACTTACATATATCTCAACAGAATCCTTAACTTCAATATTTAAATTTTTTCTAAGTTCTGATGGAAGTACAATACGTCCAAGTTCGTCTACTTTTCTTACTATTCCTGTAGATTTCATAATTTCCTCCTTGATTTAAAAATAAAATTTTAATGATGGTAAGCTTGTCCAGATTCAATTTTGAACGCTCTGAACAGTTGTTCTAACAAAAAGACTCTAAACAATTGGTGTGGAAATGTCATTTTTGAAAAACTAATTTTATCTGAAGGTATACTAAGTAAATGTTCACTCATTCCAAGACTACCTCCGATGATAAAAACAAGAGTCGAAGAACCATAAGTACACATTTTTGAAATTTTTTTTGAAAATTCCTCAGATGTATATTGCTTTCCATTTAAATCCATAAGAATAACATCACATTTTCCAATTTTTGATAACTTATCTAATATTTTGTTTGATTCTTTTTCTTTAATTTTTTCGGCATCAGCAACACTAAAAGAGTAGGGGATTTTTTCATCTTCTATTTCTATTATTTCGAGTTTGCAAAATTTATTAAGCCTCTTTACGTACTCATTAATTAAATCTTGCAGTGATTTTTCTCTTACTTTACCTACACATAGGATTTTAATATTGATCATACAACATACACCTCATTTGATAGCTTTTTGGTAGCTAATGATAAATTTAAGTTTGGATCTAAAGCGTCATTTAAATTAAGAGTATCTAAAATTGTTGTCTTGGCAATTTGCTCTGTATTATTGTTTTCACTAAGATGTGCAAGAATAAAATTATTGTTTCCGTTTTTAACTAGAGATGTTATTGTATTAGCGGCATTTTCATTTGATAAATGACCAATATCGCTTTTTATTCTTCTTTTAAGCTCATAAGGATATCTTCCAAAATCCAACATAACCTTATCATAATTTGATTCTAGAACACAAAAATCAGAGGATTTTAAATATTCTAAAATCTCTTCTGAAACATATCCAAGATCTGTAGCATAAGAAATCGTTTTATTGTCACAAACTAGATTATATCCACATGGCATTACTGCATCATGTGAAGTCTTAAAAGGAGTAATTTCAATGTTTGAAATATTAAAGGGAACGTTATAATTAATTTTGTTAATAGTTGCTTTAATTCCTTTGTTTTCTAGTAAATTATTTAAATAATCTGCCGTTTTTCCACATGCATATACTGGAAGACTATTTTTTTTACAGATCATTTCAAGACCTTTTATGTGGTCTATATGTTCATGGGTTATAAGTATAGCTGAAATATCATTAATGTTTTTTCCTATAGACTCAAGCCCTAGATTTATGGCTTTATATGAAACGCCAACATCTATTAAAATGTTAGCTTTACTTGTTTCAATATTAAACATATTTCCAGAGCTTGAACTATAAAGTGGGGATATATTAAATGCCAAATGTACTACCTTCTTTATCATCTACATAAGTTATATCAGCGCCAAGTAAATTAAATTTTTCAACTATATTTTCATATCCTCTTAAAATGTGGAATATATCATAAACTTCTGTTTTTCCCTCTGCTACAAGACCAGCAATAATCATTGCTGCACCAGCCCTTAAATCATGTGATTTAACAGGAGCACCATAAAGCTTTTCAACACCTTTAAAAATTGCACTAGAACCGTGGGCAGATATATCTGCTCCCATTTTTGCAAGTTCATCTGTGTATTGAAATCTAGACTCCCAAATTGTTTCTACTATTATTCCTGTACCGTCACAAATTGTAAGTAATATTGACATTTGTGGTTGCATATCAGTAGGAAAGCCAGGATAAGGCATAGTTTTTATACTAAATGAGGTAGGTCTTTTATCCATTTTTACACGTATGCTTGTTTCAGTTTCCTCAATTATTGCACCAGCTTCTCTTAATTTTGCTGTAATTGGTTCCATATGCTTTGGTATACAATTACAAACTGTAACGTCTCCTTTAGTAGCAGCTGCAGCAACCATAAAAGTACCAGCTTCAATTTGATCTGGTATAATTGAATAACTAGAAACTTGTCTTAGCGATTTAACACCAGTTATTTTTATACTATCAGTTCCAGCGCCTTTTATTTTTGCACCCATAGAATTTAAAAAATTAGCTAAATCGACAATATGAGGTTCTTTTGCAACATTTTCTAAAGTAGTAACGCCATCTGCTAGTGTAGCAGCTAAAATTGCATTCATAGTTGCACCAACACTTACAACGTCAAAAAATATAGAAGAACCTTTTAAAGTAGAAGTTTTGCTAGCATAGACATTTCCTCTTTTTACTTCTACTTTTGCACCTAATTTTTCAAAAGCCTTTATATGTTGATCAATAGGTCTTGCACCAAGGTTACATCCACCAGGCAAGCTAATTTGTACTTCATTAAATCTTCCAAGTAAAGCCCCTAAAAGGTAATATGAAGCTCTAAATTTACTAGTTAGCTCATATGAAGCAATTGCATTTTGTATATTTGTATTATCTATTATGATTTCATTTTTAGATATAAATTCAATTTTTGATCCTAAAGATTCAAGTATTTTTATGTATGCCCTTATATCACTAATATCTGGTACGTTTTCTAAATGACATTTTCCATTTACTAGTAATGTAGCAGGAATTATACCAAGAGCAGCATTTTTTGCACCACTAATGTTTACTTTTCCGCTTAATCTACAAGGACCATTTACGACAAATTTTTCCATATTTTACCTCCAATATGATAACATTTAAGTTTAACTACAACGACTGTAGACATTACAAAGTATAGCATAATTTAACATAAATTACAATATAATTATCATTTTTTTATAAAGTTATTATGCCCATAATTTGTAATATTTTGACATGTACTTTTTAGCTTTGATGTTATATTAGTTAGGGTATTTTCTATACATATTATATTGCTAAAAGCTAGTATATCTTTTCCACAAATATAGTGTGAATTGCTTATTGGAAGTTTAGCATTGCAACCACAAAGAATGGAATTAATAATCTTGTTTTTGTTTATGTACATTTTATCACCACCTATAATAATTATATGTAAAAATTGTTTAATTTCTACATTAATTGTGTAACTAAATAATTAATTTTTAAAAGACTAAAACTAGTTTGCTAAAAAACGGGCAAAAAAATGTAAAAAAAGGGTTGTAATTTTAAATTTATTATGTTAAAATATATGAGTAACAGATTTATTTTTTTATTAGGAAGGTGAAATAGATGAAAAAAGATATACAACCAGATTACAAAAGAGCTACTATAAAATGTGTTTGTGGTAACGTTATAGAGACAGGTTCTGTAAAAGAAGAAATGAAAGTAGATACTTGTAGTGCTTGTCATCCTTTCTTTACAGGTCAAAAGCAAACAATGTCAAGTAAAGGTAGAGCAGCTCAATTCATTGAAAAATATGGTAAGATTACTGCTGATAAAAAGTAGATTAGAGGTAGAGGGACTTAGTTATAAGCTCCTCTTTTTTCATATATGGTATTGGAGGAATTATTATGCACCTTAAAGATTGCATAACTTTATATATAAGTCAAAATTTAAATAAAAATGATGTTGAGATAAATGATTTTTTAAGAATATATGCGCATATGAAAGATGTAAGCTTAAGTTTTGTTTATACAAATTTAGATAGTATAATTTTAAGCGAAGATGAGAAAAATACATATGTTTTAGACCTTGATAAATATTACAAGCAAAATATACCATTGCAATACATTTTGGAAATACAGCCTTTTTATAACGAAAATTATATAGTAAATGAGGATGTTTTGGTGCCAAGGGCTGATACAGAAATATTAGTTGAAAATGCTATAAAGTATATAATTAAATTTAAGTTAAAAAATATGATAGATATGTGTACTGGTAGCGGTTGTGTTGGAATATCAGTAGCTAAGAATTCTATTATAGCTGGAAAATATGCCTTGAATGAAGTTTATCTTGTTGATGTTTCAAAAAAAGCATTAAAAGTTGCTAAGGAAAATATTAAATTAAATGGTTTACTAGATTATGATATAAAATTGATAAATTCAGATATGTTTAATTATTTTTTGAACACTCAAAGTAAAAAATATATTAATAGCATTGATATTATTGTATCAAATCCTCCGTATATAAGAACAAAAGATATCGATGGCTTAGATAATCATGTAAAAAATGAGCCATTGATTGCCCTAGATGGTGGTGAAGATGGACTTTATTTTTACAATAGAATACTTAAGGAATCTCCCCAGATTTTAAGAGATGGTGGATTTTTGCTATTTGAAATAGGATATGATCAATTAGATGATTTTAAAAAGTTAACTTTAGAATATAAAAAATTTGAATTTGTAGAATGTATAAAAGATTTAAGTGGTAATGATAGGGTGGTTGTATGTCGTTTTCATCAACAGTAAAAGAGGAAATTTTAAAAGAATTTAAAAAAAATTTTAACATAGAATTTATACAGGCAGAAAAGTTTGGTGAGTATTTAACTGAATGTAAGTCAAAAAAAGATTTAGAAAGTATAGGACATGATGAAAAAAATTTTTATAATTACGATGAATTTTTTGAATTTGCAAATCTTGATGAAAATATCATAAAGTCCATACTAAAAGGAGTATTTTTAGGATCTGGGTGCATAGTAGATCCAAGTAACGACTATCATTTTGAAGCTCTATTTAAAAGTAAAGCATGTGCTATGTACGTATTTAACCTTTTATCACTTCTTGAATTTACTCCTGGTATTATGAAAAGAAAACAAAGTAGTCCTTTATATATTGTTTATTTAAAGGGCTCTGACCAGATATCTGAAATTCTTAGTATGCTTGGGGCAAATTTGTCAAAATTAAAATTTGAGCAGATAAGAGTAGAAAAAGAGGTAAAAAATAATATTAACAGAACTAACAATTGTGAAGTGGCAAATATGGCAAAGACAATTAAAACTAGTATGATTCAAATTGAAGCTATAGAAAAACTAAAAAAGTACAATTTGTTTGATAATTTAAATGAAAAGCTAAAATATACTGCCTCTTTAAGACTAAAGTATAAAGATGAAAGTCTAGATAGTATATCAAAAAAAACTATAGGCAAAGATTATGTATCAAAATCTGGGCTTAAACACAGATTAGATAAATTAGTAGAACTCGCTAACAGCATAGAAAAGTAAGAATTATGTGCTAGCAGAACAAATGTTTTATAACTTTAATTTTTGTGTAATTTATATTGTAAAGTTTAAATATATTTTAAAATATTGATTTAATTTTTATTTATGTTAAAATATTATGTGTGATTAGTTATGAAAGAAAAAATAGGAATATATATACATATACCGTTTTGCAAAAGTAAATGCTATTATTGTGATTTTGTTTCGTATTGCAATATGGATGAATTTATAGATGACTATATACAAGCCTTATGTAATGAAATACTTCAAAATTCTGAAATATTGTCATCTTATCAAATAAGTACAGTTTATTTTGGTGGAGGAACACCATCATATATACCTTCTAAATATATTACTAGAATAATGGATACACTTAAGCTTTTTGTAAATGATGAGTATATGTTTGATGAAGTTACAATTGAAGTAAATCCAAATAGTGTAGATTATAACAAACTAAAAGAATATAAAAAAGCAGGTATAAATAGAATCAGTGTCGGACTGCAATCGACACATGATACGGTGCTAAAAAATATAGGAAGAGCACATGTTTTTAAAGATTTTTTAGATACTATGGACTTTATAAAAAAGGTTGGATTTAATAATGTATCAGTTGATTTAATATATCCGCTTCCTGGACTTAATGTAAAACTTTTAGATGATACTTTAAATAAAGTTATAGATATGTCAGATAAGTATAGTATTAAACATATATCTATATATAATTTAGAAATACACGAAGATGGAAAATTAAAATTTTTACTTGAAAATGGATTTTTAAAACTACCAGATGAGGATGAAGAATATATTATGAAAGAGCATATTAATAGTATATTAGAAAAAAACATGTATTATAAGTATGAAATTTCAAATTTTGCTAAGAATGGTTTTGAATCAAAACATAATCTAAATTATTGGACTCAAGGAAGTTATCTTGGCTTTGGAGTTAATGCATCAAGTTTTTTCTTAGGCACGAGATATACAAATGTATCCAAAATTGATAGTTATATAGAAATGGCAAAAAATTTTAATGTGATTGCAAAGCAAAAAGAAGAATTAAATAAACTTGATTTAATGAAAGAATATATGATTTTAAATTTAAGACTATCAAGTGGTGTGAATATAAATAAATTTAAAAAGAAGTTTGATGTAGATGTATATAGTTTATTTGGCAGTGAGTTAAAAGAATTATGTGATTTGAATCTGTTAGTTTTAAAAAATGATGATACATTTGTTTTAACAAAAAGAGGAACTGAAGTTGCAAATATAGTTTGGGAAAAATTTATATAGAGCTTTATTATTATATAACATAGTACTAATAATTATTGCTTGTTATTAGAGTAAAATTATAAATGTAATATAAGGTAATAAAACTTAATAATTGTATCAGAATAATTAAGAAACGTCTAAATTACTACTGCTAATTAATGTGTATATTAGAATGTAGTCTATATAATATGGAGGTAAATATGAAAGATGATAAAAATGATAAAAATGTGAAAGGTACTAAATTTTTTTTGGTTATTGACGGAAATAGCATTTTAAATAGAGCTTTTTATGGATTAAGTGCTAATATGACTAGTACATATGCACGGTATACATACTAATGCAATATATGGATTTTTAAATATATACTGGATGATTGAAAAAGAATTTGATCCAGATTATGTAGCCGTAGCCTTTGACTTAAGAGCTCCTACTTTTAGACATAAGATGTATAGTGAGTATAAAGGTACAAGAAAAGGAATGCCAGATGAATTAAAAGAACAACTGCCAGTTATAAAAGAAGTTTTGACTGCAATGAATATACCTATTTTAGAAAAAGAAGGGTATGAGGCTGATGATATTTTAGGCACTGTGGCAAATAAAAATACTAAAAAGGAAATTTTTACATATATATTAACAGGTGATAAGGATGCTTTGCAATTAATTTCAAAGACTACTTCTGTGATTAATCCTACTACTAGGTTTGGAAAGACAGAATATACTGTTTATACGCCAGAAGTTTTGATGCAAAAGCAAGGAATTGAACCTTATCAAGTTGTTCATATAAAGTCTCTTATGGGCGATTCTTCTGATAACATACCTGGAGTTAAGGGAATAGGTGAAAAGACAGCTTATTCACTAATTCAAAAATATGTGACACTTGAAAATATATATAATAACATAGATAAAATAGAGGTAACTTCAAAAATTAAGGAAAAATTAACAAATGATAAGGAAATGGCTTTTCTTAGTCAAAAATTAGCAAAAATTGATATAGATGTGCCAATCGATATTAATTATGATAGTTGTAAAAAATCTGATGTTGATTTAAAGAAGCTATATAGATTATTTAAAAAATTAGAATTTACTAAATTTTTAAGTAAATATGATTTTTCATCTGTTCTTACAGGTATCGAGGAAATAGATGATAAGAAAGATACTAATGTAGAGTATGACCTAACAGTAGAAAAAATTATAAAAATAGATAATAAAAATTTTGAAGAATATAAAAGTGAAATTTTTGAAGTCTTTAAAGAAGACAAGGTATCATATCTTTTTAATGGTGTGTGCAATGAAAGCTTTACACCAAATATTTATCTTGATAATAAAAAAGTTATAGCATTTTATTCATTTAGTAAAAATTATATATATGTTATAGATTTCACAAAAATTAATACGGATAGCCTATATAAATTACTGGAAGAGTTTGCTGTTTCAAACTGTATTAAGCTTGGATATAATATAAAGCAAGATATATTATTTTTATTTAATAGCAAAATTAATGATGTTAAAAATTTTTCTTATGATATTATGATAGCGTACTACCTTATGGACTCAACAAGAGGAAATTATTTAATAGATTTTATTTTTAGTAATCTGTTTGACGTTGAAATAAAAAAGACAAATGTTACAAAACAAAAACAATTATCTTTTTTTGAAGCTGAATTAGAAGATGTTACATTAACAGATGACGAAATTTATAATATTGTAACATATTTAAAAGGAATATATTTATCATATGATATCGTATATAATAAATTAAAAGAATTTGATATGGTAAAGCTTTTTGATGAAATAGAAATGCCTCTTGTTGAAACATTAGCAAGCATGGAGCATACTGGAATGTATATAGATGTAGCTAAGCTAAATAAATTTGATGAGGAAATAAAAAATAGTATTGCTGATTTAGAAATTAAAATATACGAACTTGCTGGTGAAAATTTTAATATAAATTCACCTAGTAAGCTTGGTGTGATTTTATTTGAAAAATTAAAGTTACCTGCTAAAAAGAAGAATAAAACTGGATATTCAACAGATAAAACAGTCTTAGAAGAGCTTTATTTAGAACATCCTATTATTGAAAAAATATTAGAGTATAGACAAGTTACTAAATTAAAAAGTACATATGTCGATGGTTTAAGAGATAAGATAAGAAATGATGGAAGAATCCATACGACATTTACTCAAACAATTACAGCAACTGGTAGACTTAGTAGTGTAGAGCCTAATTTGCAAAATATTCCAGTTAGAATGGAACTCGGGAGAAAAATAAGGAGTTTCTTTACTCCTCAAAGTGAAGATGATTCTTTAGTAGATGCTGATTATAGTCAAATAGAATTAAGAGTGCTCTCACATATATCTGGTGATGAAAATATGATAGATTCGTTTAAAAAAGGGATAGATATACATAAAGTTACCGCATCACAAGTATTTGATGTGCCAATTGAAAAAGTAGATGATACCATGAGAACACGTGCTAAGGCTGTTAATTTTGGAATTGTGTATGGCATTAGTGAATTTGGACTAGCAAAGAATATATCATTATCTAGGAAAGAGGCAAAACAATATATTGATACTTATTTAGAAAAATATAACAAGATTCATGATTTTATGGAAAATATAGTAAAAGAGGCCACAGAATCTGGTTACGTTACTACAATATTTGGAAGACGTAGGTATATTCCTGAGTTAAAGCAGAAAAATAAGAATATAGTTCAATTTGGGAAAAGAGTGGCTATGAATACCCCAATACAAGGTAGTGCTGCTGATATTATAAAGCTGGCTATGAATAAAGTATATAGATTATTAAAAGAAAAAAAGCTAAATTCAAAACTTATTATGCAAGTTCATGATGAACTTATTATTGAGGCAAGTGCAAGTGAAATTGATGAAGTAAGTAAAATATTAAAAGATACTATGGAAAATATAGTTAAACTTAAAGTGCCACTTTGCGTTGATTTAAACGTTGGAAAAAGTTGGTACAATGCAAAGTAAAAAAAGGTGGGAATGAATATTAGTAATTTTAAAAATAAAAAACTATGTGCTATTAAAGGTGTATTGATAGTTATTGTTTTAATTTTTTCGTTATTTATTAGTGGATACTTTACATTAAGAAAGGTCATTTATCCTTTAAAATATATTGACATTATTACTAAAGAGGCATCGAAAAATAATATAGATCCATACTTATTACTGTCTGTAGTAAAAATTGAAAGTAATTTTAATCCAAATGCAACTTCAAATAAAGGTGCAAAAGGACTTATGCAAATGATTTATTCAACTGCTTTAGAGGTTAACCAGAAATTAAAGATATATGATACTATTAGTGAGGATGAACTTTATGATGTAGACTTTAATTTAACGATTGGGGCAGATTACTTGGGTATGCTTATAAAAAGATATAATGGAAATTATTATTTAGCAATATGTGCATATAATGCAGGTCTTGGTAATGTTGATAAGTGGATAGAAAATGGAGTCGTATCTGAAAATTTAGATGATTATAACGAAAATGACATACCATTTAATGAAACAAAGAGATATTTAAAAAATGTTATAAAAACGTATAAAATGTATAAAATATTATATTGATTATAAATACTACTAATTAATTCTTGTATAGATGTATTTTTTTATATTAATTATTAGTTTTAATGTAATTTTGTTAAAAAAGCTAGAAAATAGGTACTTGGTTACTAAAAATCATTAAATATTTTTTTAAATTGTATGAAATGACTACCAAAAAGTGATAAATTGTGGTAATATATATAAGTAAAGTACAAAAAATTGACGGTATATATTAGAGTATAATATATAATAATATATATCATAACGAAAGGGAGGAATTTTTATGTCAGGACATAGTAAATGGGCAAATATTAAAAGAAAGAAAGAAGCAGCTGATTTTAAAAAAGCAAATGTGTTTTCAAAACTTGGTAAAGAAATTACTGTTGCAGTTAAGATGGGAGGTAGTGGCGATCCAAATACTAACAGTAAATTAAAAGATGTAATATCAAAAGCAAAAGCTCAAAATATGCCAAACGATAATATTAATAGATGCATACAAAAAGCTATAGGAGACTCTAATGCTGATAGCTATGAGGAAATCGTATACGAAGGTTTTGGCCCTTGTGGTGTTTCTGTTATAGTTGAAGCATTGACAGACAACAAAAACAGAGCAGCCGCAGATGTAAGGTGTATATTTAGTAAATCAGGTGGAAATTTAGGTCAATCTGGTTCTGTTGGTTATATGTTTAATAAAAAAGGATATATACTAATAGAAAAAAGTGATGATTTTGATGAGGATAGTTTCATGCTTGATGCATTAGATCATGGAGCTGAGGATATAAATTCAGAAGAGGAGTATGTAGAAATCTTTTGTAATCCATCGGATTTTTCATCTTTGCTTGAATTTGTACAAGGCCTTGGTGTTACAATACTTGAGTCTGATATAAGGCAAATAGCAACAATTAAAAAAGAATTAAATGATGAAGAAGAGGAAAAATTTCAAAGATTTTTAGATAAGTTAGATGACTGCGATGACGTGCAAAATGTATGGCATAATGCTGATATATAATACTACAAAATACATAAAAATGTAATTTTTATGAAATATTTTTCAAAAAAGTGTTGACTTTACATAAAAATAATGTTATAATTAGGTTGTAGGGTGAATAGATTAATAGTGTAAGGGGTGATTAGAGTGTACTATGATAATAAATCAAGCTTTTATTTTAAACAATATGGAGTTCCAATACTAGCAATAGCACTATCAATAGTTTTAATTGGTGTAGGTTCTTTCTTATATTGGTCTAGTAGTACATCTAACGCATCAAACCAAGATATGGTTGTAGCTAGTAATGAATTAGAAGATGTAAATAAGGTTGCAGTTGAAATACTTGGTAAAAATCTAGCCAACTTAAAATTAATGCAAACTTCAGATGAAGGTGTAATAACTGAAGTTAAAGATGATGGTAGCATTATATTTAAACTTAATGAGATGGCTGTGAATATACAATTAATCGGAATTGATACTACGAATATTTCAGATAATTATTTTGAAGTTTTAAAAGAAGATCTAGTGAATAAAACTGCTACTATAGCTTTTGATAAACAAAAAATAGTTGATGATAAAGTTTATGCTTATGTTTATGTTGATGGCTCATTATATAACGAGCATGTGCTAGAAAGTGGATTAGCAAATCTAAGAAAAGAAACTGTTAACACTACATTATATGACAGATTAAAACAAGCACAAGCATATGCAAAACAACTTTCAAAAGGTATCTGGAAAAAAAATTAAGCATGCCGAGCTAGGGAAAAACCTTAGTTTTCATATATCAACCTCTTATGATCGCCTCTATAGCAATGTAGAGGCATCTTTTTTTTATTTTTTAATTTGGAATTTTAAGTAAAAATATTAAGTAAAAAAGACAAATCAGAAAGGAGCAATGAAGTGCTTCAAGTAAAGAATGTATGTAAAGAATATAAAACAGGAAATTTAGTTCAAAAAGCTCTTAATAATGTTAGTTTAAATTTAAGAGACAATGAATTTGTCGCAATTCTTGGCCCTAGTGGATCAGGAAAAACTACACTTTTAAATATTATTGGAGGCCTTGATCGTTACGATAGTGGTGATTTAATAATAAATGGTGTTTCAACTAGAAAGTATAAGGATAGAAATTGGGATTCTTATCGTAATCATACGATAGGATTTGTGTTTCAAAGTTATAATTTAATACCACATCAAACTATTCTATCAAATGTTGAACTTGCATTAACTATATCGGGTATATCAGGCAAAAAGCGTAGGCAAATGGCATTAAACGCTTTAGAACAAGTTGGACTTGTCACACAGGCATATAAAAAGCCAAGTCAATTATCTGGAGGACAGATGCAAAGAGTAGCTATTGCTAGAGCACTTGTAAATAATCCAGATATAGTATTAGCAGATGAACCAACAGGTGCACTCGATAGCGATACAAGTGTACAAGTAATGGAACTTCTAAAAGAAGTAGCAAAAGATCGTTTAGTTGTTATGGTTACACATAATCCTGAACTTGCTGAGCAGTATGCTACTAGAATAGTTAAACTAAAAGATGGCGTTATATATTATGATTCTAATCCATGTACATGTAGTATCAGTGATCAAGAAGGTGTAAAACTTGAGAAAATGGGAAAAACTTCGATGTCATTTTTTACTTCGTTATGTCTTAGTTTTAACAATTTAAAAACAAAAAAAGGTAGAACAGCATTGGTATCATTTGCAGGAAGTATTGGAATTATAGGAATAGCACTTATACTTTCTTTATCAAATGGTGTAAACAATTATATTAGGTCAATAGAAGAAGAAACGCTATCTGAATATCCAATACAAATTGATAAAGCGGGCCTAAACATATCTTCAATGCTTGTAACTGATAACGATAAAAATGAGACAAATAAAAAAGATGATATTAATGTTACAAGTAGGATTACTAATATATTTTCTAAGATGGGTTCAAATGACCTAATGTCTTTAAAAAAGTACCTAGAAGACAACCAGAGCGATATAAATAAATATACTAAATCTATTGAGTATTCTTATAGTGTTACTCCAAGAATTTATAGCAGTGATACAAAAAATATAAGGCAGATTAATCCTGACATTTCATTTTCTAATTTAGGAATAAGTTCTAACAATACGTCAAGTTTAATGTCTAGTATGATGAGTACAGATGTATTTTTTGCATTGCCACGTGATACTAAATTGTATGAAGAACAATACGAAATAAAAGCCGGTAAGCTTCCAAGTAGTTATGATGAATGTGTACTTGTATTATCTTCAAGTGGAAACATAAGCGATTTTATGCTATACACTTTAGGTCTAAGAGATTACAACGAATTTAATAATTTAATGTCCAAGTTTATAACTGGAGAAATTGCACAAACTCCAAACTATTCTGAGACCTATTCATATAATGATATGCTTGAAATTACTTTTAAACTTGTAAATGTCACTGATTGTTATGAATATGATAGCAAATATGAGGTCTGGAAAGATAAATCAGAAAATTTGGATTTTATGAAAAACATTGTTGAAAATGGCAAAGATTTAAAAATCGTAGGTGTTATTAAGCCAAAAGATGATGCTACTGCTCCTATGCTACATTCAGGTATTGGATATTCACCAGATTTAACTACTTATGTTATAAATGAGGCTATGAATAGCAAAATTGTAGAAGATCAATTAAAATCACCAGATATAGATGTATTTACTGGTAAGAGATTTGATGATGATAAAAGAAATGATTCCTTTGATATGAGTTCATTAATCGATGTTGATACAAATGCAATAAAGTCTGCATTTAAAATGGATGAATCCAAGGTCTCTGCAGATTTTAGTAATGTAAATAAGTTAATTAGTCAAACTACACTACCAACACTTGATTTTAATGATATTATTAGTAAAGTTAGTTTTTCAATTTCAAATGACGATGTGAAAAATTTAGTAAATGATGTATTAAATGGATATTATGAATATATAAAAGAACACTATCCTGAAGCAGATTTTAATAATATTATTGAAAAACTTTTAGAATATGTAAATTCTAAAGAGGCACAAGATATTATAAAAAGTGAAATTGAAAAAGCCATGAAAGAAAATGGTAGTATTACTATAACTCAAGAACAATTAAGAAAAATCTTGTTAAAGGTTATAGATGGATTTAAAAAATATGCTGAAGAAAATAACATCCCAAATGTAGAAAAGTTAGAAGAATATTTGGAAGAATACTTACAATCTGATGAAGCTAAAAATATTATAACTAATAATTTAATGAAAATAATTAAATCACAAAATTTAGAAGAACAGCTTACTAATATTATGACAGAGTATATTAAGTCTGCTATGACTAGTATAAGTAATGGATTAGAGGTAGAAATAACAAATAGCATGAAAAATTTAAGTAAGTCAATTGTTAATTCAATTAGAATTGATGGAAATGCTTTTAAAAATGCTTTTAAAATAAAGATGAATGAAGAAGAATTAACAGAACTTTTAACAACCCTTATGTCAAAAGAAAAAAGCACATATGAAAATAATTTAAAAAAGCTTAATTATGCGACTTTTGATAATCCTAGTAGAATTTCCATTTATCCGAAAGATTTTGATGGTAATAAGGCTATAACTAACTTACTTAGTAATTATAATGAAAAAGTAAAAAATGATAATCAAGAAGAAAAAGTCATATCTTATACAGATATGGTAGGAACATTGATGAGTTCTATTACGATTATTATAAATGTAGTAAGTTATACATTGATTGCTTTTGTTTCGATATCTTTGATAGTGTCTTCTATTATGATTGGTGTTATTACTTATATTAGTGTTCTTGAAAGAAAGAAGGAAATAGGAATTTTAAGAGCAATGGGTGCATCTAAACATAGTGTTGCACAAGTTTTTAATGCTGAGACTTTTATAATAGGACTACTTGCAGGTTTAATAGGAATATTAATTACAGTTCTTCTTCTAATACCAATAAATAAACTTATATATTTAATATCGGATGGCGCAAATGTAAAAGCATCTTTACCTATTTTAGGCGCAGTTATTTTAGTTATATTAAGTACAATACTTACACTAATAGGTGGAATTATTCCCTCTAAAAAAGCTGCTAAAGAAGATCCTGTATTAGCATTAAGATCAGAGTAATGTAATAAACGTTAAAAAATATTACAATCAAAGTTTTTATAATACTCGTAGTATTAATATAT
>ERZ825137.2416-NODE-2416-length-21782-cov-3.132692_pt1 | contig 21782 bp, 18 predicted proteins | sample MGYA00519873_ERZ825137 | MGnify/ENA primary metagenome ERZ825137 (study PRJEB31778, sample SAMEA3449190) | human gut metagenome | biome: human gut; feature: human-associated habitat; material: faeces | place: United Kingdom | collected 2010/2012 ...
GAAGTTCTCGGTTCTGGATTAATTACTTCAGATCCTATTGATTGGCATTGTGATTTTAAAAGTGGTTTTAAGTGGCCGCATGGGAAATACTATAAAAAGTATATACGAGTTAATAAAGGGGATAATTCGGATGTTAAAGTCCCGATAGAGTTGAGTCGGTGCCATCATTTATTATGGTTGGGAGAGGCGTATTTAATCACGCAGGATGATAAGTACTCGAGCGAGGTCGTAAATGAAATTTGTCATTGGATAAAGGAAAATCCGTATGCATATAGCATAAATTGGAGTTGTGCAATGGATGTGGCAATTCGAGCGGTGAATTGGATGTATGCTTTAAATATGATCATGGATTCAAAAATTGTAGATGATAAATTTTGTAAGCAGGTTACAAGAAGTTTGTTGGAACATGTTTATTTCATCTTCCATAATTTAGAGAAAGGTGCCCCGTATAGCGGGAATCATTATGCATCTAATTTGTCAGGTTTAATTTTTCTAGGTTTGTTATTTAAAGATATTCCTTCTGTAAGAACGTATTTTGATTTTGGCTTGTCTGAGTTGTATCGGGAAATTCGTAATGAGGTTTTGCCTACTGGGGTTCATTATGAGAAAAGTATCTCTTATCATAGATTAATGGTGGAACTTTTTGCTTATCCTGTTTTTTTGTTGCAAAAAGCAGGATTTGATGTCCCATTAGACATTTATTATCGAGTGAAATCCATGTTTGATTTTGTTCACTCCTATACAAAACCGGATGGGACGGCACCGATGGTTGGAGATAATGATGACGGCAGGTTATTGCCTTTTGTGAAATATGCTTTTAATTATCATGCTTATTTGCGGTCCGTTGCATTCTGTAAATATAAAGATAGAGTTTACGAGAGTTTGCCAACAATTGATTCATTCTTTTTGTTTCCAGAAACCTGTATTCTAACTTTTGATTCATCCGTTAAGTTATTGTCAAGTAGACCTAAATTGTTTCAGGATGCTGGCTTTGCTGTTTTGAGAAATGAAGAATTCTATGTTTTTTTTAATGGTAGCGGAATAGGTATGTATTATGCAGAATTGAACAAGAGTGTTATTGCAACTCATAATCATGCCGATTTGTTGTCTTTCGATCTGTCTCTAGGGGGATGTAATGTTTTTATAGATGCTGGTTCTTATGTTTATACTTCGTCTTTGCAAGCGCATAATGAATTTAGATCAACTAGAAAACACAACACGATAAATATTGATAATCTTGATCAATACCACATTGAACAAGATAAATTTTGGGCTTATTCTAATTTTAAAATACCTTCTGTTTTAGAATATGCGGAAACGATTCAATGCCAAAAAGTATCAGGAGAATATAGTTGGTCTTTTCCTGAAGATACTGTACGACACAAGCGAATAATAGAAGTATATAGTGATCGAATGTTTGTGATTGATGAATTTAAATGCGTGAATGAACATTTGTTTCAATCTTGTTTTATGTTGGATCCGGGAATAAGAGTCGAGTCGGTAAATCATAATACGATAGAGTTATTTCATCCGGAGATAGGGAGACGATTACGCTTGATTGTTGGAGATATTGATCATGTGGATATTCGAATAGAGGTTGATAGAGTTTCTTTTTCGTACGGTTGTTTGAATGAAACGTCAAAGATAATTATGGAATTTCGACAGAAAGGAAATTTCAAGTATTCTTTGAAAATAGTTCCGATAAACGAGTAAGGAAGTAATTATTTATTGTATATATGTCAAAAATTGCTGTTTTACTAATAGGTGATATTGCCCATGATGGGAGGGTAAAAAAAGAAATTAATTCATTAAAATCATTGGGGCATGATGTTGTTTTAATTTATTCGAAATCAAACCAAAATGTGCCCGAGAATATTTCGGGAGTTCAAACAATCCTAGTTAAAAAGAAATATGGGGGAAATGTTTTAAATATTGTTTTAAGAAATTTATTTTTTTACTGGAAGGTCAGGCGTATTCTGAAAAAGTTAAAACCGGACTATCTTCACTGTAACGATCTGAATACTTTCGTGATTTCTTTTTTCCGATTGAAAGGGGTGAAATATGTGTATGATGCTCATGAAATGAATATGGGGATCCCGGATTTATTTAAGGAATATGTTTTGACTAAAATAGAAGGGATATTAATTAAGAATGCATATGCGGTTATTGTTCCACAGATTGATCGGTTGAATTTAATTCGGATGAAATATCGACTGAATCCGGGAAAGCTTTTTTTGTTGGAAAATTTCCCATCGAGGATAATGACGAGTAAAACAGATTTTTTTTGTATCGGAATATAATTTTCGAGCTAATGGACGTACAATATTATCTTATTCAGGGGTGATAGATGATGACAGATGTATTAAAGAGTTGATATTGGCCATGAAGTATGTGAATAATGCGGTGTTATTTATCATTGGTAATGCTGAGCAATGTTATAAAGAAAGTTTGGATAAAATTGTTGAGCAAGAAAATTTAAAAGATTGTATATTTTGGAAACCGCTAGCAAAACAAGAAAAGGTTCTTTCGATTGCACAATCTACCGATATAGGTTTGTGTATTTATAGACCTAATACGATTAACACTTATTTTTCTGCAAGCAATAAAATATATGAATATTTGTCTAGTGGAACCTCCATAATTTCCAATATGACACCAAGTATGTTGAGGCTTCGTGATCCGAATCTTTTTTTAATAAATGAAATTACACCCCAGGCTATAGCGCAGGTTATAACAGAGATACAACATCAAGTTAATCGATCAGAGAAAACGGTGGAGTATGTGTGGGAAAATCAAGAACACATTTTAGGTGTGATATATAAATAATTCATGAAAATAGTTCATATTGCACATACCTATCTTGATAATTACTCTTATCAAGAAAATGAATTACCAGAAGTACAAGCTCGACTTGGTAGTGAGGTTACGGTCATTTCTACTCAGGATTATGCCCATTGTTTTAATTATCAAGTTCCCGATTTATCGCTACTGGATTCGTATTGTTATTATATAGGGCAATGTAAAATTGTAAGATTACCCCTTAAGTTTAACGTAAACTATAGATTTGCCATGTATAAGGGGTTATTTAAGACCTTGGTTGCAGAACATCCAGATTTGATATTTTTTCATGAGATACCTTATTTTTGTTTATGGGATGTAATTAAGTATCTTAAGAAGGAACCCCATTGCCAATTGTTTGTTGATTATCATTGTGATGAATATAATTCTGGCCATAATATGTTGTCAAGGTTGTTTTTGCATAAATGTTTGTATCGATTGATGGTGAAGTTGACTGATAAGTATGTAAAAATAAGATACGTTGTGACGCCTAGTACGGGTATTTTTATTAAAAAAATGTATGGTATAGATGATTCTAAAATAAAGCTCTTGCCTTTAGGGGGGGATTTAAAAAAGATGAATGTGTGTAATGCTGCCAAGATACGGAAAGAGATAAGAGCGGAATTAGGTATAAATGATCAGGATATATTGATTGTATCGGCGGGGAAAATGAATAGAGAAAAGAATATACATCTTTTAATTCAAGCATATAATAAATTGATTAAAACGAGAGATGTAAAATTACTGCTTGTCGGTAGTGTTGAAAATGCCCAATATTTGGGAGAATTAAAAAAACTAGCTCATAATGATCCGAATGTTTTTTTTCTAGGTTGGCAAAGTTCTTCCATGGTATATAATTTTTTTATGGCTTCTGATATTGCTTGTTTTCCCGGTAGTCAATCCGTATTATGGCAACAAGCAATTTGTTGTGGCTTGCCTTTAATTTGTAAATACTGGGAAGGAAGTGAATATTTAAATGTTGCACATAACGTGTTATTTGTTCAAAAGGATACTGTGGATGAATTACAGAAACAGATCCAGTATTTGATTTCTAATCCGCAAATTTTAGAAAAGATGAAACATGTGGTAGAGATGGAAGCCCGAGAATATTTTAATTATGATAGAATTGCGATGTCTATTTCTGAGGATTATTATTTGCAGAAATCCGTTTTAGAATAGGTGGTAAAATACGCTGAATATTTATAGCGTTACTATAAATTATTATTTTTTGTATGCCAACTCTTTTTCAGATTAGTATTGAGGTGAACTCCGGATCTGTTGGGCGGATTGCAGAACAGATCGGTCAAAGAGCCATGGTGTGCGGTTGGGAAAGTTATATTACTTATGCTCGTAATCATCAGGAAAGTAAATCTAAAGTAATAAAAATAGGGTCAAAATTAGATATATATTGGCATGGTTTAATTACACGATTATTTGATCGTCATTGTCTATCTTCTACCAGAGCAACTAGGAACTTGATAAAACAAATAAAGGAGATACAACCAGATATTATTCAATTACATCATATTCACGGGTATTTTTTGGATATGAGGACATTGTTTCAGTACTTATCTTCTGTGAATATTCCTGTTGTGTGGGTGTTTCATGACTGTTGGGCAATAACTGGACATTGTGCCCATTTTGATTATATCAATTGTTTTAAATGGCAGACACAATGTAAATTTTGCCCACAGAAGAGAGTATATCCAGGAAGCTATTTATTGGATAGGTCTTTTGAGAATTATATTTTAAAAAAAGAATTATTTACTTCTGTATTCAATATGACTGTTGTTCCGGTTTCTCAATGGTTAGGACGTATTGTAAAACAATCATTTTTGCGAGAATACCCAGTAGATGTGATTCAAAATGGTATTGATATAGATGTTTTTTCGCCTCAATCTTTACAAGAGATAAATGAAATGCGGCAAAAGTATAATCTAAAAGAACAAATGTCAATTTTGCTTGGTGTTGCAAGTACTTGGGAGCGACGGAAAGGATTGAATGATTTTATTGATTTATCGCGAATAATTCCGTCAAACTGGAAAATTGTTCTTGTTGGCTTAAAAAAACAACAAATAAAATTATTACCCCGCAATATACTTGGTATTGAAAGAACAGAAAATGTTCAACAATTAGCTATATTATATTCTTTGGCTACTGTTTTTATTAATCCGACATGGGAGGACACTTTCCCAACGACTAATCTAGAGGCTCTTGCTTGTGGAACGCCTGTTATTACATATAATACGGGAGGAAGTGTTGAGTCTGTAGCTGAATCTGTGGGGTTTATTGTGGAAAAGGGAGATGTGGAAGGTATAAAGGAATGTGTGCAGGAAATATTAAAAGCGGGAAAGGATAAATATAGAGCAGAATGTCGTGATCGAGCCGTGAAGTTATATGATAAAAATAATCGTTTTGAAGATTATATTCGCTTGTATAATAGGTTATTATGTGGTAAGATTAATGAGAAATGTTGGGTGAACACTCAAATTAAGACTCAAAAATGAAAAATTTATCTTCGCCGTGAACTAAAATATTAAATATATGTACGTACAGCCGTGAAGGTATTGTAATCTTATAGCCCTATAGTTGCCATTTTTATTTATTGGGTAAATCTGATTTTTTATATATAAAACATCTGGAGATAATCGGTATTAATACAAAAAACGTGGGGGGATTGCAACCAATGTGTTAGATTATACGCTTTTAGCTCAACTATATATTATGAATTTTCATGTTATACTATAAAACTCAATTAATGGAATCTAATAATTTACGAAATATGAAGACATTTCAAGTTTGTACCAATTGTGTTATGGATACTTCTGATCCTAATATCAAATTTGATGAAAAGGGTGTATGTGAAAGGTGTCATCAATATTATAATGATTTGTTGCCTAAATGGAATAAAGGTGAAGGTCATGAGGCAGAGTTGAAAACTATCGTAAGTAAAATAAAGAAGGCTGGTAAAGGGAAACCCTATGATTGTTTATTGGGGTTGAGTGGGGGATTTGATAGTTCGTATATGTTGCATTTTGCTATTAAGGAATTAGGATTGAAACCGTTGGTTTTTCATGTGGATGCCGGTTGGAATATGCCTGTGGGGATTCATAATATAGAGAAGATGGTTCAGAAATTAGATGTTGATTTAAAGATTGAAAAGATTAATTGGGAAGAAGAACGTGATTTCCAGTTAGCTTTCTTTAAATCAGGAGTACCTCATTTAGATATTCCTCAGGATTTGGCCTTTGTAGCTGTTCTTGATAAATATGCGGCTCAAAATGATATAAAATATATTTTGAATGGAGGAAATATATCAACGGAAGTGATTGTAAATCCTTCTTCATGGGGATATTGGGGTACAGACTCGCAACATAATAAGGATATTATGAAACGGTTCGGTACTGTGGAAATGAAAACTTATCCTTTTACAAATATTTTTAAACGTAAGATTTACATGCCCTATATAAAGAGAGTGAAAGTCTTGAAACTTTTAAATTATATTCCTTATGTAAAAAAAGAAGCGGAAAATTTGCTTAAGCATGAATATGGTTGGGAACCTTATCCGCAAAAACATTTTGAGTCTATAATGACTAAATTTATTGAAGGGTATTGGCTGCCTAAGCGATTTGGATTTGATGTTCGAAAACCTCAATTTTCAAGTTTGATATTGACTGGACAAATGTCAAGGGAAGAAGCCTTGGAAAAATTACAAAAACCTTCAATTTCAGAGGAAGAGGGGGAAGTTCTTTTTTGTGAAGTGGCACGAATGCTTGGAATTACAAAAGAAGAACTACAGTTTTATTTTGATATGCCTAAAAAAACATATAAGGATTATAAAAATACAGAATCTCTTTTTTCTATAGGGACTCGAGGTTTGAAATTTATTGGGATTGATAAATTAATCAGAAAATAAAATATGTCGTTGTTTAAAGATAAAATATTATTGATTACAGGAGGAACAGGTTCCTTTGGTAATGCTGTACTTCGTCGTTTTCTGGATTCGGATGTAAAAGAGATCCGTATATTTAGTAGGGACGAGAAAAAGCAGGATGATATGCGGCATCACCTACAAAATTCTAAAGTGAAGTTTTATATTGGGGACGTTAGGGATAAACGTTCTGTGGATGGTGTGATGAGTGGGGTTGATTATGTTTTTCATGCGGCTGCGTTGAAACAAGTCCCTTCTTGCGAGTTTTTCCCTGCTCAAGCAGTTAGAACAAACGTGTTAGGAACCGAAAATGTTTTAGATTCTGCTATCGAGCATGGGGTGAAGAATGTGGTTGTATTATCTACAGATAAGGCGGCTTACCCGATAAATGCGATGGGGATTAGTAAGGCAATGATGGAGAAAGTGGCGATAGCAAAAGGAAGACAACTTGGAGAGAATGGAGCCACGACGATCTGTTGTACTCGTTATGGTAACGTGATGGCCAGCCGGGGGAGCGTGATTCCGCTCTGGGTTGAACAGATGAAGACGAGTTCTCCGATCACGATCACGGATCCGAGCATGACCCGTTTCATGATGACTTTGGATGATGCGGTAGATCTCGTTATTTACGCTTTTCAACACGGGCATAATGGAGATTTATTTGTTCAAAAGGCTCCAGCGGCAACACTTGACGTGTTAGCGCAAGCACTAAAAGTGCTGTATCGTTCTAGCGTTGAGGTGAAGGTTATCGGTACTCGTCACGGGGAAAAGTTGTACGAGACACTTGTTACCCGGGAAGAGATGGCGAAAGCTATTGACATGGGTGAGTATTATCGTGTTCCTTGTGATACGCGAGATTTGAATTATGATAAGTATTTCGTGGAAGGTAACGAGGATATGGCAAGGATAGATGATTATCACTCGCATAACACGAGACGATTGGACGTGGAGGGGATGAAACAACTGTTGTTGAAATTGCAATTTATACGTGAGGATCTCGGTCTTGAACCTCGTTCTTTTTAAGCTACACTCTTTTTGCTAAATACCAATTTTACATGATTAAAGTAGGCATAACAGGACAGGCTGGTTTTGTCGGTACCCATTTGTACAATTATCTGGGGCTGCAACCTGACGTATTTGAACGGGTACCTTTTGAAGATGTATTTTTCGATCAAGAGGATTTATTGAGGGCTTTCGTGAAACGTTGTGACGTGATCGTTCATCTAGCGGCAATGAATAGACACCCTGATCCGGCAGTGATTTATGACACAAATATCCGGTTGGTGAAACGATTGATTTTGGCGATGGAACATGAAAGGGTTACCCCTCACGTGCTATTTTCCTCTTCTACACAGGAGGAGCGAGATAACGAGTACGGTAAATCCAAGCGGGATGGACGAGCATTGCTAGAAAAGTGGGCTCAAAAGAGCAAGGCCAGTTTCACGGGGATGGTTGTCCCGAATGTTTACGGTCCTTTCGGAAGGCCTAATTATAATAGTTTTATCGCCACGTTTTGTTACAAGTTAACACACGGGGAGATTCCCGAGGTGTTACAAGATGGTAGTGTGCGGTTGATTCATGTGGGAAGTTTGTGCCAGCATATTTTGGGAAAAATGCAAACTCGTTTACCTGGGGAAATAGTAATAGAGCGGGACGAGGTGCCTTGGGATTTTGAAAAGAAAGTCTCGGAAATATTAGCATTGTTGGATAATTACAAGAGGTTATATTTTGAAAAAGGAATAATTCCGGAGTTGGGTAATCGAGACGAGGTGAACTTGTTTAATACCTTTCGTTGTTACATGGACCAGAAGTCTCGATTCCCGGTAAAGCTAGAACGTCACGAGGATGCACGAGGCGTTTTCGTGGAGACGATCCGGTTGGGAGTGGGAGGACAGGTTTCTTTCTCCACGACCGTTTCGGGGGTGACAAGGGGAAATCACTATCACACGAGAAAAATCGAGCGATTTACAGTGATTCGAGGTAAGGCTAGAATTCAGTTACGTCGTGTTGGTACGAGCGAGGTATTGAATTTTGACCTTGATGGGAATGAGCCTGCTTACGTGGATATGCCTGTCTGGTATACGCATAACATCACGAATACCGGGGACGAGGAACTGTATACTCAATTTTGGATAAACGAGTGGTATGACCCAGAAGACGGGGATACTTATTTCGAGAAAGTTTAGATTCACGATTTTAAATAACTATGAAAAGATTGAAAGTGTTAACAGTCGTGGGAACACGACCGGAAATTATACGGCTAGCATGTGTTTTGCAAAAACTAGATGCTAGTCCCGCTATCGAACATGTTTTAGTACACACGGGGCAGAATTATGATTACGAGTTGAACGAGGTTTTTTTTGAAGATTTGGGACTTCGGAAACCGGATTATTTTTTGAATGCGGCAGGAACAAATGCTACAAGTACTGCCGGACAGATATTAATCAATATCGATCCTGTGCTGGAAGAGGTGAATCCGGATGCTTTTTTGGTATTGGGTGACACGAATTCCTGCTTGTGTGCTATTGCAGCGAAAAAAAGACATGTACCTATTTTTCACATGGAAGCGGGTAATCGTTGTTTTGATCAACGGGTACCGGAGGAAAGTAACCGTAAAATAGTGGATCATATCTCTGATATAAACTTGACGTATAGTTCTATCGCCAGAGAATATTTGTTACGAGAAGGGATTCCCGCAGATCGGGTTATTAAGACGGGTAGTCCTATGTATGAGGTTTTACATAACTATTTACCTAAGATTGAGGTGTCCACGATACTTGAAAAACTTCAGCTTGAAAAACAAAAATATTTTGTGGTTTCCGCTCACCGGGAAGAGAATATAGCAAGCGAGAAAAACTTCTACCATCTAGTGGAAATATTGAACATGGTGGCAGAAAAGTACGATTACCCGGTAATCGTTTCAACTCACCCGAGAACACGGAAAATGGTGGAGAAAAAAGGGGTGGAATTTCACTCGAACGTTTGCTTGATGAAGCCTATGGCATTGAGTGATTATAATCAATTACAAATGAACGCTTTCGCCGTGTTATCTGATAGCGGAACGATTAGCGAGGAATCTTCTATATTGAATTTCAGGGCGTTGAATATTCGAGAAGCCCATGAACGTCCGGAGGCTATGGAAGAGGCAAGCGTGATGATGGTCGGGTTGAACCCGGAAAGGGTTATACAGGGTTTGGCTGAATTGGAAAATCAAGATATAGAGAATCGAAATTTTCGTCCAGTCTATGATTATTCCATGCCGAACGTGAGCGATAAGGTGGTTCGGGTTATTCTTTCTTATACGGATTATGTAAAACGAGTTGTTTGGTCTGAGCGATGAAAATTTTGATTGTTACACAATACTTCTATCCTGAAAACTTTAAAAGTAATGATATGGCTTTTGAGTTAGCAAGAAGAGGCCATGATGTAACAGTCTTAACAGGAATTCCTAATTATCCTCATGGCCGATTTTATGAAGGGTATGGGTTGTTTAAACAACGTACTGAAATAATAAATGGTGTAAAGGTAAAACGGGCTTGGTTGTTTCCTCGCGGGAATGGGGGTGGTTTAAGATTGGCGTTGAATTATTTCAGTTGGGCTTTTTTTGCCTCGTGTAGAGGATTCATGATGGCTTTATTTCATAAATATGATGCAATATTAGGGCATGAACCTTCTCCAATAACTCAAGGAATTCCTGCTATTGTTGTGAAAAAGATTCTAAGAATTCCATTTTATTTCTGGGTGTTGGATTTATGGCCGGAGAGTTTAGTATCAGCTGGGGGTGTAAAAAATAAATTTGTATTGAATTTTTTTACACAGATTACGAAGTTTATATATTCGAATTCCGATAGGATATTAATAAGTTCACGGGGTTTTCGGAGTTCAATTTTGGAAAAAGGGGATTATGCGGCAAAACTTGTTTATTTTCCTAATTGGGCTGAGAGTGTTTTTTCAAAAAGTGGTGAAGGGCAGATTCCGGATTTGCCAGATGGTTTTAACGTGATGTTTGCAGGGAATGTTGGAGAGGCTCAAGACTTTGATAATATCATGCAAGCAGCTCTAAGACTGAAGGAATATAAAGACATTCATTTTGTTATAGTTGGTGACGGACGTAAACGTGTTTGGGTGGAAGAGTTTGTTGAAAAAAATCAATTACATGATACGGTACATTTGTTCGGAAGATTTCCTCTTGAAACAATGCCTGTTTTTTTTAAACGGGCAGATGTTATGCTCGTGACTTTGAAAGATGAATTGATTTTTAATGTGACAGTTCCGGCAAAATTACAAGCGTATATGGCTGCTGGTAAGCCTGTATTGGCAATGTTAAACGGAGAGGGGGCTGAAATCGTAAAAGAGGCTGAATGTGGGTATGTTGTAGCTGCAGGAGATCATGAGAAAATGGCTCAAGAGATAAAAAAGATGAGAGATTTAGATTTGTACACTCGTTTGAAATTGGGAGAGTCAGGACGAAAGTATTGTGAGGAAAATTTCTCTTTAGAGAATTGTATGGATCATTTGTGTGAAATCTTAGTATCATAAATTAGTGATGAATATTCTTATTACAGGAATTCATGGTTTCGTGGGTTCTAATCTTGTGTTGTCCTTAAAAGAGCGGCATGTCCTTTATGGGTTGGATATTGTTTCTCCTGAAAAAGAGGGGGTGGCGAGGACGTATTCGTGGGAAGAATTGGAGGGAGTGGAAGGGATTGATGCGATTGTGCATTTGGCGGGGAAAGCGCATGACACGAAAAATGAGGCTTTGGCGGAGACGTATTTTACGATAAACACGGGATTGACACGGAAGGTGTTTGATTTTTTCGTGAAGTCTTCGGCGAAGAAGTTTATTTTCTTTAGTTCGGTGAAGGCGGTTGCAGATTTTGTGGTGGGGGATAAGTTGACGGAGGAGGTGATCCCGACACCGAAGGGACCTTACGGGGAGAGCAAGATTGCGGCGGAGAATTACATCCTTGAACAATTGAAAATTGAAAATGGAGAATTGAAAATGCACGGAAAGCAGGTGTATATTTTGCGGCCTTGCATGATTCATGGGCCGGGGAATAAGGGAAACTTGAATTTGCTGTATAGTGTAGTGAAGAAGGGGTTGCCGTGGCCGTTGGGGGATTTCGAGAACAGAAGGTCGTTTACGTCGGTGGATAATCTTTGTTACGTGGTGAACGGTTTGATCGAAAAGGATGTCCCGTCGGGGATATATCACATGGCGGATGATGAGGCATTGTCAACGAACGAGTTGATACGGGAGATGTGTGAGGTAATGGGGAAGAAGGCGCATATTTGGCGGATGAACAAGGGGTTGATGAAGGAGTGTGCGGGGTTGGGGACGCTGTTGCATTTGCCGTTGAATTTGGAACGGTTGAGAAAACTGACAGAAAATTACGTGGTCTCGAACGAGAAGATCAAGCGGGCGTTGGGGATTGAACGGATGCCGGTGACGGCGGTGGAAGGGCTGAGGAAGACGATAAGATCGTTTACTAATTGTAAATTTTAGATTTTAAATTTCAAATTGAGCGATTATAAATAACCTAGTTGGAAATTATTTGTTCCCAACGTTCGAGTAAATATACGTGATATAGAAAAAAATCTTATATTTGTAGTAATAAATATTCAACAGGATGGAAACGATGAATTTGGATTCAATGCGGGTGAATATATTCAAGGAGTTGATGACTTTGGATAAAAATAATTTGCAAAAGTTATATGCTTATATATTAACTTTAACAAAAAAGAAGGAAACTGCAGAGGTGACTTTGTTGGAGGAGATGTTGGAGGCTAACGCTGAGTATGCTTTAAAAGCTCACGAGAGAGGGGACGTTTACACAACCGAAGACGTGAGAAATTATATAGAAGAACAGCTTGGATGGAGGTAATTTGGACAAAAAAGGCAATAGAGAGTTTTAAGGAATTGGCTTTTTATTTAAATAGTTCTTTTGGAAAAGATATTGCTGCTTCTATTGTTGGAAAAGTGACAAGGCGTGCAACTGATCTTTTGCGAAATCCATTGTTAGGAAAGGTGTATGAATCTAGTAACCTTTTAAAATATGAATTTCGTTTCTTTGTAATTAATAAACAAACCAAAGTTTTTTATTTTATTCAAGGAGAGTTTGTTTATATCGTGTTGGTGTTTGATGTCCGTCAGGATATCCGAAGAATTCATGAGATGTTATCTTCTATAAAATAAGTTTTTCTGTTTCTTTAATAGATTGAAATTGGTGTCTGTTTTATTATTTTAGTTTCCATGTCGTATTATTTAGTAGTGTTTGTGGTGCTACTGGGGGTGGAGTTGCTCTATTTCCGGGTGGCAGATCATTTTAATATTATTGATAAGCCGAACGAGAGGAGTTCTCACACGAGAATCACGTTGCGGGGAGGAGGGGTTGTGTTTTACGTGGGGGCCTTGGTTTATTTTGTTGCTAGTGGGTTTAGTTTTCCGTGGTTTATGCTGGGATTGACGTTGATTGCAGGGGTGAGTTTTGTGGATGATGTGCGGTCCGTGACGCAGCGGGTGAGGTTGGTGGTACATTTTGTGGCGATGTTATTGATGTTTTACCAGTGGGGAATGGTGTCGTTGCCTTGGTGGTACGTGGTGGTGGCTTTGGTTGTCTGCACGGGGATTATTAATGCCTACAATTTCATGGATGGCATTAACGGGATCACGGGAGGGTATAGTCTAGTGGTGTTGGGAGGATTGGCGTACGTGAATGGATGGGTTGTTCCTTTTGTTGATGAGAAGATGATTTACACGATGATGGTGGCGGTGTTGGTGTTTGATGGGTTTAATTTCAGGCGGAAGGCGAAGTGTTTTGCCGGGGATGTGGGGGCGGTGAGTATTGCTTTCGTGATTTTGTTTTTACTGGGGCGGTTGATTCTGGAGACGGGGGATTGGAGTTATATTATATTTTTGGCGGTTTACGGGGTGGATAGTGTGCTGACGATCGTGCATCGGTTGATGTTACAGGAGAATATCGGGTTACCCCATCGGAAGCATATGTACCAGTTAATGGCGAACGAGTTGAAGATTTCTCACGTGGTGGTATCTTTGTTGTATATGGTGGTACAAGCCGTGATCGTGGCGGTTTATCTGGCTATGCCGGGGATGCATTATGCCTGTTTGGGTGGAAGTGTTGCCGTATTGGGAGTAGGGTACGTGTTGTTTATGAGAAAGTATTTCAAATTACACTTGGCGGTGAAGTGATTTGAAATTTTGTTATACAAGGATTGGGTCTCGGAAATTCCGGGGCTTTTTTATTTATAAATACGATGAAATTTGAGAGTAATTCCGAAAAAGTTGTATTTATAATGTTCTTTTGGATTTGTTTGCTTGAATATTGAGGGGAATTGAGATAGGGGTTAAAAATATTTGAAAAATAATTGCGGAAATATTTGGAAATCGGATATTTTTGGTTATATATTTGTAAAGACAGAAATCTACACGATGTTTTAAAATCAGCGACATCGTTTCAACCATTCTCTTGCAGGATGCATTCAGGGAACTCAAGGTAGTCCCACCTTACAGTTAATCTTATTGTTTTATTTAAAAATTTGTAATTATGGCAATTCATGATTCTGTTTTGTTGGGTGCGATGTCTCAATCAGTTGATAACCTTACCATGTGCGTGTGTCGGAAGCTTCGTATCGTAAGGCATAAAGCCAAACACGTGACGAATCCCCGGACGGATAAGCAGCGGGTGCAGCGAGCCAAGATGAAAGCAGCGATTGAGCTGGCTCAGGCGTTTGCCCCGATAGCGAAGATCGGTTTCCCGGCAATGGCCGCCGGACAGACCGGGTATAACGGATTCGTATCGGCGAACTTACAGGCGGTGACGGTTGACGAGGGTTTCGTGGCGACGGTGGATTATTCCAAGTTGGCGTGTTCTTCGGATTTGAAGTTACGCACGCCTAAGGTGACGGCGACTCTTGCGGATAAATCGATTACTTTCACGCAGGAAAGTCAGGAAGCATCGTCTTGGGCGAATAGGGATGACCAGGTGTATGCAGTTGTGTACGAGAAGGCATTGAACGAGGTAGAAATGGTGAAGTTGAGAGAGCGAGGAGAGAACGGAGTGACGAGTTTTGCGTTACCGGAAGACTGGACGGCTGCCGAAGTGTTGGTGTATGCTTTTGCCACGACGGTTGCGGGAAGGAGAACTTCGAGAACATTGGCAATAAGCATGGAATAGGCTATGAATAAGTTGATTGTATTCATGTTGGGTTCATGCTCGACGTTTAGTATCCATCTCGGTTTGATGTATGTCAACTGGTGGGATATGCTGTTCACGCACGCCATGAGTCTGGTTGGAGGGGTGGTGAGTGCGGTGATCGTGGCTTGGTTACAACAACGTTGGAAAGAACGAGGAAAGATAAGGTGATGTTATACGAGAAAGGGGCACGATCAACGGCCCCTTTCGTTATTGATAGGGGTGTTCGGGCGAAGAATATAAATTGCACAGATGTGTGTTGCACAAAGTTGTGCAATTGGGTGGAAAGAGTTACTTTTGGCTTGAAAAAACAAATGTGGTAAGTATGATACAAGAATATCAAGTTAGCGGTTTTCGGGTGAGAGAGTACGAGGAGCTGGGGTCCACGAACACGGAAGCAGAACGTGTGGGGTGGAGCGAGTTGGAAGATAAGATGGTGATTTTGACGTATAGGCAGACACAAGGTCGGGGACAAGTCGGGAATCATTGGGAGAGCGAACCGGGGAAAAATATTTCCATGACGGTGGTGTTTAAGCCGCGGGAGTTACCGGCGGGGCAACAGTTTGCGGTGTCTATGGTGATTGCTTTGGGAACCTATGATTTTATTTCTCGTTACGTGGGCGAGTGTTCCGTGAAGTGGCCAAATGATATTTACGTGGGGGATCGGAAGATTTCCGGGATATTGATCGAACATTCCATCATGGGGCGTTACGTGGGAGGTTCTTTGTGCGGTATCGGGGTGAATATTAATCAAGAATGTTTCTTGTCCGATGCACCGAATCCGGTTTCCTTGTTTCAATTGATCGGGGAGGAGATTCCTGTGGAGCGGGCGTTGGAGGAGTTGCTGGATTGTATTGGAAAGCGATATGAAATGATACGGGATTACGAGGGGCTGGAACGTGATTTTTTGAAGGTGTTGTATCGTCGGGAGGGTGTGTATGATTGGGAGGATGAACGGGGAATATTCCGGGCGTCGATTCGGGGGGTGAACGAGTTCGGACAGCTGGTGTTGGAGGATGTGGAGGGGAATGAGCGGGTATATGGCTTTAAGGAAATCTCCTATAAATTTTAGATTTATGATTTACGATTTATGATTTTAAATTTTAGATTTTAGATTTTAAATTGCGGAGTTTTGATTATTTTTGTGCAAAACATGGATAACTTATGGTAGAGAACTATTCAGAAGATTCTATTCGGACGCTGGACTGGAGGGAACATATACGCTTGCGCCCCGGTATGTATATCGGAAAATTGGGGGACGGAGCGGCAATGGACGATGGAATATACATATTGGTTAAAGAGGTGGTGGATAATAGTATCGACGAATTCGCGATGGGAGCGGGAAGCGAGATTATTATCAGCGTGGAGGAACGGACGGTTTCGGTACGGGATTTCGGACGAGGAATTCCATTGGGTAAATTGATAGATGTGGCTTCGAAGATGAACACGGGGGCCAAGTATGATTCTGAGGCTTTCAAGAAATCCGTGGGATTGAACGGTGTCGGTATAAAAGCCGTGAATGCCCTTTCCGAGAGTTTCATTATCCAGTCCTTCCGGGACGGGGAGACGAAGCGGGTGCGATTCAATAAAGCGTTGATCGTGGAAGATCAGGAGGTGGCACCGACCACGGAACCGAATGGTACGTTGGTGACTTTTATCGCAGACAAGGAGTTGTTTGGTAACTACCATTATATCATGGATTACCTGGAGGCCATGTTCAAGAACTACGTGTTCCTGAATTCCGGGCTGACCATCAATTTTAACGGTCAGAAATTGCATTCCAAGAGGGGGTTGTATGACTTGTTGTCGGAGAATATGAGTGGAGAGGGGTTGTACCCGATCATTCATTTGAGGGGGAATGATATTGAGATGGCGATGACGCACGGGCGGCAATATGGGGAAGAGTATTACTCTTTCGTGAATGGTCAGCACACGACGCAAGGGGGAACGCACTTGGTCGCTTTTCGGGAAGCCGTGGTGAAAACAATCCGTGATTTTTACAAGAAAGATTTTGATTTAGCCGATATTCGTACTTCGATTATCGCGGCGATCAGCATAAAAGTACAGGAACCGATGTTCGAGTCGCAGACGAAGACAAAGTTGGGTTCCAAAGATATAGCCCCGGAGGGGCCTTCGGTGCGTAATTTTATTTTTGATTTCGTGACGAAGGAGCTGGATAATTACCTGCATCGGAATCCGGACACGGCAGAGTTGCTGTTGCGCAAGATTGTCGAGACGGAAAAGGAGCGGAAAGCGATGTCCGGTATCCAGAAGATCGCAAGAGAACGAGCCAAGCAGGTTAGCCTGCACAATCGTAAGTTGCGGGATTGTCGGGTACATTTCAATTCCAACCATGAACGGAAGACGGAATCGTCGATATTCATTACCGAGGGAGACTCTGCCAGTGGGTCTATCACGAAGTCACGGGACGTGAACACGCAGGCCGTGTTCAGCTTGCGAGGTAAACCGTTGAATTCTTACGGGCTGACCAAGAAGATCGTGTACGAGAATGAGGAGTTTAATCTTTTGCAGGCAGCGTTGAATATCGAGAACGGGATAGAGGAATTACGTTATAATAATATTATTATTGCCACGGATGCGGATGTGGACGGGATGCACATCCGGTTGTTGCTGTTGACCTTTTTCTTGCAATTTTTCCCGGATGTGGTACGGTCGGGGCACTTGTACATTTTGCAAACCCCGTTGTTCCGGGTGCGAAACAAGAAAGAAACACGCTATTGTTATTCAGATGCGGAACGGGAGAAGGCGATCAAGCAGTTGGGACCGAAACCGGAGATTACACGATTTAAAGGTTTGGGAGAGATTTCCCCGGATGAGTTCGGTGGATTTATCGGGAAAGACATCCGTTTGGAACCGGTACGCATGACAAAGCAGGACCCGATTGGAACGATTCTATCCTATTACATGGGAAAGAATACGAACGATCGGCAGGATTTTATTATAGATAATCTGTACGTGGAGAAGGATGAAATCTAACCATTTTATGATTTTAGATTTTAAATTGCAACTTTCAATTTTCAATTCATATGAGTGACGAGATAAACAACGAGGAAGTGGATGAAGTAGAGAACGTGGAGCCGGAGCAACAGGAAGAAAACGGCCGGGTGCGGTCGATTCAGCATTTGTCGGGAATGTTTGAGAAGTGGTTTTTGGATTATGCTTCCTACGTGATTCTGGAACGTGCGGTGCCTTACGTGAATGACGGGTTGAAACCCGTGCAGCGTCGTATATTGCACGCGATGAAGGAGATGGATGACGGGCGATTTAACAAGGTGGCCAATATCGTGGGGAGTACGATGGCTTATCACCCGCATGGAGATGCCTCTATCAAGGATGCCCTGGTGCAGTTGGGACAGAAGAACTTGTTGGTGGATTGTCAGGGAAACTGGGGAAATATCCTGACGGGAGATGATGCGGCAGCCGGACGTTATATCGAGGCGCGTCTTTCGAAGTTTGCCTTGGAGGTGGCTTTTAACCCGAAGACGACGAACTGGAAGTTGTCATACGACGGTCGGAAGAGAGAGCCGGTGACGTTACCCGTGAAGTTCCCGTTATTGTTGGCTCAAGGGGTGGAAGGTATTGCCGTGGGATTGGCTTCGAAGATATTGCCGCATAATTTCAACGAGTTGCTGGATGCCTGTGTCGCTTATTTGAAAAATGAAGATTTTGTTTTATATCCGGATTTCCCGACAGGGGGAATGATCGACGTGTCGAAATATAATGACGGGTTACGCGGGGGAGTGGTGAAAATTCGGGCCAAGATAGAGAAAGATGCCGGGAATAAGATCTTGCGAATCACGGAGATCCCATTCGGGCGGACAACTTCTGCCTTGATCGATTCGATATTGAAGGCGAACGAGAAGGGAAAGATCAAGATCAAAAAGATTGATGATAACACGGCAGCAACGGCCGAGATTTTGGTATATCTGGCCGCAGGAGTTTCTTCCGATAAGACGATAGATGCTTTGTATGCCTGTACGGATTGCGAGTTGTCGGTTTCTCCGAACTCGTGCGTGATCGAGAACGACAAGCCGATTTTCATGCCGATTACCGATATTTTACGGAAATCGGTGGACGAGACGGTGGCCTTGTTATTGTTGGAGTTGAAGATTAAGTTGGGCGAGTTGGAGACGGATTGGCAATATTCATCTCTGGAAAAGATATTTATTGAGGAACGTATTTACAAAGATAAGGAATTCGAGGAGAGCGAATCGATTGATCAAGTCGTGGTTCACGTGCGGAAACGACTGGAACCGTTTTTGCCGGAATTAATTCGTCCGGTGACGGATGACGATATAAAACTTTTGTTGGAGATCAAGATGAAACGTATCTTGAAGTTCAACTCGGAACAGGCTGAGAATTATATCAAGGGCTTGGAAGAGGAGATTGCCCGGGTGAAATTTGACATCGAGCATATTATTCCTTACTCGATCAATTATTACGAGAATATCAAGAAAAAGTACGGTAAAGGTCGGGAACGACTCACGGAAATTCGGAATTTCGAGAATATCGAGGCCACGAAAGTCGTGGTGGCAAACGAAAAGTTGTACATCAACCGGGAGGAAGGTTTTATCGGTACGGCCTTGAAGAAGGACGAGTTTATCTGCGAGTGTTCGGATATTGATGATGTAATTGTGTTCCGGAAGGATGGTACGTATTACGTGACTAAGGTGGCGGATAAGTTGTTCGTGGGAAAAGACGTGCTGCACGTGAATGTGTTCAAGAAAAATGACAAGCGCACGATATATAATGTGGCCTACAGGGATGGTAAGGTGGGACCGTCTTACGTGAAACGTTTCTTCGTGACGGGAACGACCCGCGATAAGCAATATAACCTGACGAAAGGTACGCAGGGATCACGGGTGTTGTATTTTAGTGCTAACCCGAACGGGGAGGCTGAAGTGATTAAGGTATGCCTGAAACCGAAACCGGGAATGAAGAAACTGGTGTTCGAGTATGATTTTGCAGGCTTGGCGATTAAGGGGCGCGACTCACAGGGGAACGTGTTGAGTAAGAATGATATTCATAAAATTTCCTTGGTACAGAAAGGGGCTTCCACGCTGGGTGGTCGGAAGATATGGATTGACGAGGATGTATTACGATTGAATACTGACGGGCGTGGCCGTTACTTGGGAGAATTCCAGGGAGAAGATCGGATTCTGGTGGTGAATAAAAACGGTACTTACTACACGACGGATTATGATTTGAGTAATCACTACGAGGAGGGATTCTCGGTGATCGAGAAATATGAGCCGGAGAAAGTATGGTCGGCTGTTTTCTTTGATGCGGAACAGCAATTCTATTACTTGAAGCGTTTCCGTTTCGAGAATGTGGTGCGTCACACGTTGTTTATCGGGGAAACGGAAGGTTCGTATCTTGTAGCTTTGAGTGGTGAAAAGCGGCCCCGGTTCGAGGTTGTGTTTGGTGGGCGTTACGAAAGTCGTCCGGCTGAGGTGATCGTGGCGGATGAGTTCATTGCCGAGAAATCATACAAGGCTCGCGGAAAGCGGGTAACGACTTACGAGGTAAAACAGATTAACGAGATCGAACCTTTGGATAGCGGTGAAGAGGACGGCGAGGAAACGACTTCGACCGATATTGATTTTGAGATCACGAACCCGGATATGCTGAGTGACGAGGCGCAGATGAAGTTGGATTTTGAATAAATGGCGGGAGTGATAAGTATGAAGTACTTTATCGTGGGATATATGGCAAGTGGTAAGTCCACGTTCGGGAAGGAATTGGCCAAGGATAAAGGACTTCCTTTTCTGGATTTGGACGAGAGTGTCGAGTCCAGGGAGGGACGGTCGATTTCGGAGATTTTTGCCAAGGAGGGGGAGGAGTATTTTCGGAAGAGGGAACGGGAGATCTTGCATGAAATATGTAATGAGGCGGATGAGTTCGTGCTGGCCACGGGAGGTGGAACACCTTGTTTTTTTGACAATATGGACTATATGAACCAAGCGGGAACGACTGTTTTTTTGAACACGTCACCTCTTGTTATTGTCGATCGCTTGAAACGGCAACGTGCCGACCGGCCTTTATTAGCGATGTATTCCGATGATGAGTTGGAATTTTTTGTTCGGGAGCATCTGGAATCCCGACTTCCTTTTTATTTGAAAGCCAAGGAACAGGTATAGTACCCGTGTCACGTGAAAGTGCGGGGCGTGTTTATTGGGAAATAAGCCCCCACGTGGCAACTAAAGACGTGTGCCCTACCCATCATATTCGATCAGCTCAAGTGGCTTTGAAACGAAGGAGAATGGAGTGAGAAACGTCCATCCCGACTTATTTCCCGCTGAACTCTTTTCGGAATGATCCCAACTTTCTTTTATTTCCGTTTACAGATTTCGTTGTACGAGCAAGTACGGCACTTTTCCGGTAGTTCCGTTTGCGTGAACGGTACTTCGGGTGAAAAGAGTTTTTCCAATAATTGCACGAGTAGATCTTGAAATTCCGGTTCGTATGGTTTAAAGCGATGAATCGGTTCTTTGTTACATTTCAACAGATAGCTGTAATTGGGCGTGAAAAGCAACTTCGTGCTGTATATTCCCGGAAGAATCGGGTCGGTACCGGGATTTTCATACTCGTACATCATGCAATAGAGCAAGGTTTGGAAAGCCGCTTTATTTCGTTGTTTGTTGTTTGAATCAAAGATGGACGACAGGTCTTTGAGATCGGTTTTGTCGGTTCCGGTTTTGTAGTCTATGACACGGGTTCCTTGGGCTACCCGGTCAACCCGGTCGATGTCTCCTTCCACGTAGATCACTGTGGGATGA